>TARA_R110002095_G_scaffold74_3_pt1 | contig 34683 bp, 32 predicted proteins | sample TARA_R110002095 | Tara Oceans TARA_R110002095 (sample SAMEA4397255) | marine metagenome | biome: Polar Biome; feature: [SRF] surface water layer (ENVO:00010504); material: water (ENVO:00002006), including particulate matter (ENVO:01000060) such as... | depth 5 m | reverse complement strand
TCCACCTCCCGCGACAGCTTGCGGTTCCAGTAAAGAAAGATAAGCACAACCACAATAGCGATAAGCACAACGCGGCGAACCACGGTGTAATCGGCTTCCTGCTCAATATCGAGATGAATCCACCGGTTGTATATAGCCTCGGTTTCAGCCGGTTTAAGGCTACCCAGGGCTTTGTTCAGAATACGATGTAGCTCCGGGCTGTCTTTGCGCACCGCAAGCCGGAGATCGTACTGGTAGGGTGTGATACTGGTGATCCTCAGGTTCGACAGGCCCAGCCTGGCAACCGTATAGCTGACCGCCGGAATGTGGGTAACCATCACATCAAGATCGCCATTGGAGAGCGCCAGCAACCCGGCCTCCACCGTTGCCATCGGATAAAGATTCAGATTCGGGTGATTGATAAGCAGGTAATCATGTGCCGCATGGCGGTTGACCACCCCCACTCGCTCACTGCGCAGTTCCCGCAGATCCCCGATAAAACGCCCGTCATCCCGGATAGCCAGAGCAATTGGTACGCTCACGTAGGCCCGGGTGAACAGAAACGACTCTTCTGTTCGCGGTGTGCGAGACAAGCCAGGAAGAATATCCACTTCTCCGGAAACAAGTGCCTGCTCTGCAACCACTCGACTTTCCAGAATCCGTTCTTCAAAACGTGTGCCCAGCTGATTTTCCAGGCGTGCAACAAGATCTGGCACAAGCCCGGTGGCGCGACCATCCTGAGCGTACTCAAACGGTGGCCAGTCAGACCGATAGGCTACCTTCAATGCCGGGTGGCGCCTGAGCCAATCGACATCGGAAGCCGAGAGCTCTACCCCACTCTGCTCCAGTTCAGACAGATCCACCTGCAGCCAAGACTGCCTTATAACCCGATGCTCATTATGGCTGATCGCTTCTACCGTCTGATTCAGAACGCGAAACAGCGGGCCGTTACGCTCATCCACCTGAAAGACAACGTCCACCGACTTCTGATCGAGTAAAACGGACAGGCCAATACCATTGATCATCGCGGACTGAAGATAATCCGACACCACGGGTACCGGGCCAAGAAAGGCGTCGGCCTGGCCGGACAACACCTGACTGACAGCTTCGCCCAGGCTTTGAACAGGCACCGGGGTAAAACTCTCTACAGAATCAAGCATGGTGTATTGGTTGGGATCGCCGTCAATCACGGCTATGCGGCCATCCTCCAGGTCGGCGAGAGAGCGGATTGCGGCGTCACCTGCACTGACGAACAGGCCATAGGTAAGTGACATCAAAGGGCTGGTAAAACGTTTTCCATCAGGCACCGGTGTGCCCGGCACTCTCGTTGTCAGAAGCGCATCGATTGCCGGTTCGTCGGGTACCGGCTCCGCATAGGCGTCTCTGCTGATGACGACCGGCTCTATCGGCAAGCCCAACTTGCTGGAAAGCCGTGCCAGATAGTCAATATAGGTGCCGGCAAGGTGTCCATTTCCGGTATCGAAAACCAGGGGCACCTGATCCGCACGCACGCCAATCCTGAGACTATCCTGTTCACTGACCCAATTCAGATCCTTGCTACCCAGAACCGGTGCAGGTGATGCCTGGGGCGGGTCTGCCAGCGCCATGGATTGAAAAACCAGCAACAGCCAACAAGAAACAAACAGAAGGGTGGCCTTCACTGGATATCCTCAGAGGTTGCACTACATTTCAGGAAACAATACCTGTAAATGTGCGAAATTTCATTCAAGCAATCGTTAAGCGGCGGAACCTCTCCATGGACACAAGCAAACACAATCTGAGCACTCTTTTTGATCAGCTTGGACTGGCATCTGACGAGAAAAGCATCGAAGCGTTTACCACCCGCTATTCTCCCTTGCCCCATGAAATCGCCCTGCAAGATGCGCCTTTCTGGTCTGAAAGCCAGTCTCAGTTTCTTGAGGAGGGCCTGGAAGATGACAGTGACTGGGCGGAGGTTATCGACGAACTGAATGCCATAATGCGACATTAAGGCACCGTTGCCGCTGCGTTCAGAGGGCCCGCACTAACCTGGCACCTGGCTGATCCTGACACAGTTGCGGCCAGCATCCTTGGCGGAATAAAGCGCACGATCCGCACGGTCAAAGACAGTTTCTTCGGTATCGCCCGGGGCAAACCCCACCAGGCCTGCAGAGAAGGTAATCGTTACAGGGTTACCTCCGAAATGAAACGGTAGCGCACTGATATGGGCCCGGAGTTTATTCATCACGATCAATGCGTCATCTGGCAGGGTCTCCGGAAACAGCAGAGCAAACTCCTCACCACCAAAGCGGGCCGCAAAATCGGTGTTACGCAACTGGTTCCTGATCTCTCTTGCCACCAGCTGAAGCACTCTGTCACCGGCTTTGTGGCCATATGAATCGTTTACCCGTTTGAAAAGGTCTATATCCATAACGCCCACGGTCAATGGGTACTGGTAGCGCTTCCAGCGATTGAATTCAAAAGACAAACGTTCCTGCCAGGCTTCCCGATTGGGCAACTGTGTAAGGAGGTCTGTCACAGCCCGCTCACGCTCCTTGCGTACTTGCCTCTGCATCCGTTCTGAATGCACCTCCATAATCGCCACTTTTTCCTGCACGGCCCGCAACTGCTCGGAGAGCATTTTTTCCCGCTCCGTTTCCTCTACCCGAAAACAGCCAACCGCTTGGCCGATAGACTCCAGGTGGAGAGTGACGGACTGCTTCAGATCCTGAAGATCATCACTCGCTTCGACGTGCCGGCCAACGAGCTCTATCTCTTTACGGATGTTGCGATCAAGCGTTTCGGCGGCCGCCTGCCGGCCTGACTGCGCGGATGATTGCGCAGAAAAATGTCTTTGCAGCGCCTCAAGACGCTCATCAAGGCGTTTGAGAAAGGCATCAAACTCTCTCTGGCTTCGAGAAACGGCGGCGACAATAAGATCCGCAACCTGATTCAGCCCATCCCGCAGCTCGTCCCAGTTATCGCTGGACAGCAGTGCTCTTTGCAGATTTCTCGCTCTCTTCTCTGCCTCGGGCTCCAGAGAGACCTGACTGAGCAGCTGACCCAACAGATGACCAACACGCCGGGCAATTCGAAGCCGCTGGCCCTGGTTTCCGGCCTCGGACGCATCATCCGGGAGTTCCATCTCATGCCTCGCCTCGGCCACAGGCTTCGGCTCAGAAACAGTTTCAGCAGCGAGTGCAGGCCGATTACCGCCCTTCCGGGCAGGCACATCATCCAACAGCGCGACCTGGCGGTCGATCTGTTCCTGCAGCTCTTTCCAGCTATCCACATCAACCTTGTTCTTGCGCAAGTCGGATCGAACACGGGCAAGCAGACGATCAAGATCGGGCGCCTGACCTTCGGATGCGAGACAGGTGCGCACAAGCATGCGTTCAAGCGTATTGCGCTCAGCCTTCCAATGCCCCTCCCGGTGTTCTGCAACCTCAAGCCCCTGGAAATACTTTTCTTTCCAGGATTGATCCGATGACATCAGTTGTTTCCTTCCTGTCCGGAGTTCTGGTCGTCGTGGTTGCGCGAATGGCGTCGGCGCGCTCTGGGGTGGCTCTGATCATACACTCGAGCCAAATGCTGGAAATCAAGATGAGTATAGATCTGCGTGGTGGCTATGTCCGCATGGCCCAGCAATTCCTGTACCGCACGCAAATCTCCGCTGGCTTCAAGCATGTGGCTGGCAAATGAGTGCCGCAGCATGTGCGGGTGGAGCTTCTGGTCAGCGCCTTTGACTACTCCCCACCGGCTCAGACGGGCCTGGATACTGCGATGGCTCAGGCGATCGCCACGACGGCTTACAAACAGCGCTTTTTCTGCCTCGGGAGCCAGCCCGGCGCGGATGGGCACCCACTGGGCTATCGCCTCCAGCGCCTTCCGGCCTACCGGCAGTAGTCGTGTTTTACTGCCTTTACCCACCACCCGAGCCTCGCCGCCTTGGCAGTCAACAGCGTCGACATCCAGGCTGGCCAGCTCAGCCAGACGCAAGCCAGAAGAATACATAAGTTCAAACATGCACCGGTCGCGCACTTCCAGTGGGTCATCAGGCGAGGCATCAAGAAGATAGTTAAGCTGATCCACGTCGGCTACTGCAGGAAGGCGTCTGCCGCTCTTTGGAGCCCGGATATCCAAAGCCGGATTGTCCGTGGCCAGCCGCTCCCGCAACAAATACTGGTAAAACCGCCTTATGGCTGACAAATGGCGGGCAATGCTGCGCCCGCTGAGTCCCTGGCGGCTGAGGTTGGCTACGTAGCGGCGCAGATCATAACCGCTGACGGACCGCCATTGCGTGTTGTCCTGTTCGAGAAGCCAGGCGGCAAGCCGATTCAGGTCACGTTGGTAGCTGTCACAGGTTCGGGGAGAATGGCGTTTTTCAGATGCAAGGTGCTGGATAAAATCACGCATGTACCCGCTCAGCTCGTCGGGTAATTGAGCCGTTACGGGTACAGCGGTCACTCTAGCGGGACTCCGTCGCTAGGTCGGTTACCGGTGGGGTGGCGGTATGGCGCTGAACCATGGGTGGCAGAAGCCGACTGAGGGTGTCACTGATATAACTGAGGAACAGCGAGCCCATACTCTGGTCAAAATAGCCTGGCTGGCAACTGCCAACGGCGAAAACCCCCACCAGATCGTCGTGACGTAAAGGCACCAGAGCAACCGATGCAATGGGCTCATCCCGATCCGGAAACAGAAATTCACGCTCACTCTCCCGGAACTGACCACACACCGCCTTGCTGCCTTCCAGCAAGTTGCCAAGACGATTCCGGGCCTCCGCCGGACTCACAACATGAAGCGCGCCCTGAGAGCTGCCCGGCACTTCCGCGTCGGTAAACAGGATCACCGATGCGGCGTCCAGCCCGAAGTCACCACGAATGCTGTCATCAATGGTGGATGCCATATCAACAAGATTGCGGGCTTCAATCACCTGCATCAGCAAACGTTTGCTTTTTTCAAACAGGCGATCATTGTGACGGGCGATAGAAACCAGCTCCGCCATTTCGTGTCGCAATGTGTCCCGCTGCTCACGGAACAGATGCACCTGGCGTTCAACCAGAGAGATTGCCCGACCGCTGTCATGTGGAAGGGTCAGGCTGCGCAGAAGATCATCCTGATCAATAAAAAAATCCGGATTGGCTCTCAGGTACTCAGCCACGTCTTCCCGGGTGAGCTCACCGGCCTTCTCTTGGGCCGTTTGGTCTGTCATCGTGCTCTCCTGGTTTTCAGATCCGTTGTTTGTGTGGGCGGTTGGGCTTTCGGCGCCGGTTATCACCTGGCTCACCGGGCAGTCGCAACTGCCCTTCAAATACACTTGTGGCGGGCCCTTCCATCATAACAGGCGTCCCCTCACCCTGCCATTCAATGACCAGCCGCCCCCCGCGCAAATCCACCTCTACGCGCTTATCGAGCAAGCCTCGCAGACACCCGGCCACCACGGCGGCACAGGCGCCGCTGCCACACGCCAAGGTTTCACCCGAACCACGTTCATAGACTCTGAGGCGTGCATGGCCGCGGCTGACTATCTGCAAAAAACCGATATTGGCCCTGGACGGGAACCGGGGATGGCTTTCAAGAAGCGGCCCCAGCTCTGCAACCGGCGCTGTATCCACATCATCAACCAGAATAACCGCGTGAGGGTTACCCATGGAAACAGCGCTGAGCTCAATCACTCCGGCGCCCGTTTCCAGGGTGTACACGTTTTTGCGTTGTTCGGCGTCAAAGGGAATAGCCACCGGGTTCAGTTCCGGCACACCCATGTTGACCATCACCATGCCGTCTTTGCCTACCCGCAGCTCAATCACTCCTGCGGCGGTCTGGACCCGAACCTTCTTTTTGTTGGTCAACCGCTGATCACGGACAAACTTCGCGAAACACCTGGCTCCATTGCCGCACTGCTCCACCTCGGAACCGTCAGCATTGAAAATGCGATAACGGAAATCCACATCCGGCAAACCGGGGGGCTCTACAACCAGCAGCTGATCGAAACCGACACCAAAATTCCTGTCGGCCAGTTCCCGGATCAACTCAGGGCCCAGCCGAAAAGGCTGACTGATGGCATCCACCACCATAAAGTCGTTGCCCAAGCCGTGCATTTTACTGAACCGGAGCAGCGGGCCCTGGTTTCGGCGATGCTGGATCATCTCCTGCTCTCCGCTCATTCCGGCAGGCAGCTTTCTGGCGCAAGCTGATCCTCAACGGTCTCGCGACGACGAACAATATGCACCTGCTCACCATCGACCATCAATTCCGGCGGACGATTGCGGGTGTTGTAATTGGAACTCATAACGAAGCCATAGGCGCCGGCAGAACGCACAGCAAGGAGATCGCCTGCCCGGAGCCGGAGAGGCCGGTCTTTACCGAGAAAATCCCCGGTTTCACAGACAGGGCCAACCAGATCCCAGATCTTTTCTTCAACGTCCTGATGAGGCTGTGCTGGCACAATAGCTTGCCAGGCGCTGTAAAGCGCAGGTCGGATCAGATCGTTCATGGCGGCATCAATAATCGCGAAGTTGCGGTGTTCCGTGCACTTCAGGAACTCGACCCGGGTAAGCAGTATGCCGGCATTAGCCGCAATTGAGCGACCCGGCTCCAATATCAGCGCCAGTTTGCGGTCACCAATGCGCTCATCCAGAGCCCGAACGTACTCGGACGGCTCAGGCGGCTGTTCGTCGTTGTAGGTAACGCCCAGGCCACCGCCCATATCCAGGTGCCGGATATGAATGCCGCTTTGGGCCAGGGCATCAACCAGCTCCAATACGCGGTCGAGGGCGTCCATGAATGGAGAAATCGATGTAAGCTGCGAGCCAATATGGCAATCCACGCCTTTGATGTCCAGGTTTGGCAATGTCGCAGCCCGGGCGTAAACAGCCGATGCTTCTGCGATATCGATGCCGAACTTGTTCTCTTTCAGCCCCGTGGAGATGTATGGATGCGTACCGGCATCGACGTCCGGGTTCACACGCAGCGAGACCGGAGCTTTGACGCCCAGCTCGCCGGCCACCGCATTTAGCCGATCCAGCTCGGTGTCGGATTCCACGTTAAAACAGCGAACACCCGCTTCCAGAGCCTGGCGCATTTCCCATTCCTGTTTGCCGACACCGGAAAAAACCACCTTGGCAGCGTCGCCACCAGCGCGCAGCACGCGCTCCAGCTCTCCGGCGGATACAATGTCAAAACCGGCACCCAGACGCGCCAGCACATTCAGCACGGCAAGATTACTGTTGGCTTTGACGGCATAGCAAACGAGAAGCTCGCGCTCTTTCAGAGTTTCATCGTAGGATTTGTAATGACGTTCCAGAGTGGCCCGGGAGTATACATAAGCCGGCGTACCAAAGCGTTCGGCAATGGCAGAGACAGGCACATCTTCGGCGTAAAGTTCGCCGTCGCGGTAGTTAAAATGATCCATTAGGTTCCCGATCGTGTAGCGGAGTCTGGTATTGGCCGGCTGACGTTTCCGGGTTCTCCCGGTATAAAGGCCCTTTCTGGCCGCAGCCACCGAGTGTGGCCGCCACAACCAGAATCGCGATCGGCAGTGTCCACGCGCGCATAGTTGGCACCCCTGAGTTAATAATGACCAAAGTATACCTGACCCGTGGCCCGCACGGCGAGGGCGAAGGGCTATCGAAACGCTTCCAGCTCACGGTTCAGGGCATCCTCCAGAGAAGCCCGGTAATAGAGATACTGGCTGGTCTGTATATCCTGCTGATACACCCTTGGGTCCAGGTCATGGGGCAGGTGCACATCCGTAAGGTAAACCGGATAGCGATCACGGCTCTGGCGCAGTGAGTGGATATAATGAGCAACCGCGGGAATCAGCTGGTCACCGTATTGCAGTACCGTAAATTCCTGCTCGCCACAGTAGAGATCAAAGCGAACCCGGCTATCGCCTTCCTGAACACCCACCGCTTGCACTTCAAGCCCTGACAAAGGGGCTCCGGTATCGGCTTGCGGCCGATATTCCGGGCGCCATTGCCCGTTGTTTGCAACCAATTCGTAGCACCGCACTCCGGCCAGAGCCACGGGCACTTCGCTGTTGCGCAGAGTGCGTCGCTCAACCAGGTTTTCCAGAAAGCGCCGCAGGGGTGTCAGCAGGTGGCGGCGACTGGTAATCGGCTGATCCCAGCCGAACAGTGAACCGCGCTCATCAATCACCCGGATCTGCGCGCGCTCGCCCCGAAGAGCGTAAAACACCTGAATGCTGTCCGGCTCACTGGCCTGGCAGGCCGCCCGCAGAGCCGGGTCATCCAACAGTGCATGGCGATCAAACACCACCGGCAGATAGACGTCCCGAGGCTGAGCAAGGCACTCCATCAGGGCAGCCCGGCTTTCCAGAGCAATGAAACCGGGCTCGGTGCCACTGAACTCCAGCAGAAAGTACCGGTGACCCATTTCGATAACGTAACGCAAAGGGTGTGGGCCGGCGCCTCCGGCAAAAAACTGGCGCAACACATCGGCAAACAGCTCCCGCACTCTCCGTGCGATAGCGCTGCCATGCCCCCGGTTGTGACCGTGCACCTCAATATCGGGAACGTTGCGGGGTGCGAGGGCAACTGAAGCAAGGACATTCTTCAGGCACTGAATCAGGGTATCACCGGAAGCGTAGTGCTGAAGGCTGACCTCATGCCAGCTGTTAAACGTGATCTGATCAATGGTAATAACCAGATTCTCACGCCCGCCACTGAACCCCAGCGAATCATGCCGGGCACTGAGCTTGTGCAGCCCACGCTCTGTAAGATGGGATTGCGGATCAACACCCACATTAACCAGAAGAAGATTGCGCAGAGGGTGAACGCCACGGGCAAGAGCCTCCCGCTCGGCTGGCAAAACAGGAAATGGTACAAAACCCGTAAACGCATCCAGCATTTCCCGCAATTCACTGACGGACGCGGTGGCCTGCCCGGAACGGACATTGAGGCGAGTAGAGCGAGTCAGCAATCCATTGTAGTAGCACCAGGCTACCAGTTCCGCGAGGTTTCCGGAGCGCCGGATAACGGGCTGCCAGAAAGCATCTGACGGGTCTTCCAGATCACGGTACAACAGCCACCCTGTTCCTGCGCCGCCCTGCTCCGACTGATGGTGAAAGGCCAGATTCTCCTCTGCCAGCGAAGGCGCCAGCCCCGGATTAATCTGCTCAATCTTGCCGGCCTTGCGCTGAAACGCAGCGTAGAGCTTGCGGCCCAGCAGATTAATGTCGTTTGCGCTGATCGCAGACTGTTCACCGTGATCACGGGCCAATCTGGACAGCAACCGGTAACTGTGAGTGAGCTCCGACACCACAACGCGGCGCAATGAAGAAGCCTCTTCTGCCCGCCAGCGCTGACGATTATCCAACGCTTCAATGAGCTTTTCCGGCCACCCCCAGCCGGCCACAAGCTCCCTCAGAAGCCGCGCTCGCCAGGGCTCTGGTCCCTGCTGGTCTGCCACCCCGATTCGGGTCAGTGGCAGTCCCGCTTTGACATACAAACTACGGCGCACCAGATCAAGCCTCGACTCGGCTTCTGCTGCGACCAGCCACTGCTCAAGGCGCTGGTATAACATGACATACGGATCCAGAACATCCACATCGGTGATGCCGCTGAATACCCTCTGTTTGAAAACGCGTGACAAAACCGGCTGATCTTGAGTCTGCGCGTAGCATTCGATAAGCAACAGCTTCAGGATGGACTTCCAGGGCGCATCAATACCCTTATAGAGCTGCCACACACCGGCGCCGAGAAACTCACTGGCCGGGATGAACGGTACTGCGCCGAAATCAATGTATTCGTTGCCGCGAATAAACCGGTAGTCCACCAGCTTGCTTACACATTCCTGATAGCGGCCTTCCTGTTCAGAGGGAATGAGCCACCAAAGCGGGTAGCAACCACCCAGATGGATCCCGGTGCGGTAAAACTCATCCAGCAACAGGTAGTGCTGGGCGCTGCCGCAGTTTTCACCACTCACCTCGGCGTGCTGTCGGCCTTGCCGCCAGTCGGCCGCAGAGAACACAAACACATGCAGTTCAATGCCAAAAGAAGACGCCCATTCCGTGAGCTTCGCAGCCTTGCGCTCAAGGCACCGGATATCCGGTTCCTGAAGGTCATTCCGATGACACAGCCAGACATCCAGGTCACTGGCGACAGAATGCCCAAGGGTGCCAGGACTCCCCATCAGAAACAGTGCTTCCAGATCAGCCCGGCGCCGGCCTTCATCCCGAATGCTGAAGGTGCGTGCCAGACGCCTTGCCGCACTTATAGTTGCAGGATCCGGTCGGTAATGGCTCAAGCCATAGGGGCAGTCGGCGTCCAGATAGCCGGGCAGAGCCGGGTGGTTGGTGTGAAACACCAACGGCAAAATATCGAGCACCACCTGCTGCCGATAAGTAAGCGACGAGTGCGCCCTCTCCCAGCGCTGGCGATTGACCACAAGAAACCTGTCCCGCAGGTGGTGCAGGGTTTTGCGGTCAATGCCCTCATCAAAATCCAGAACAATCGGTGGGGCTTGAGCGGTCAAGGCGACTCCTTGAAAAAGGTTTTCCCAGTCCGGCCAAGGCGGGTTCAGCCGAGAAGACTTCGTGCACGAGCCACAGCCGCCCGCACCTGAGCGGGCGCAGTGCCACCAAGGTGGTCACGGGCCTGAACCGATCCTTCCAGAGTCAGCACATCAAACACATCATCACTGATGGTGTCAGAGAAGCGCTTCAGCTCTTCCAGTGCCATATCAGAAAGGTCTCGCTCCTCAGCCACACCGAAAGCCACAGCCTTACCCACAACTTCGTGAGCGTCACGGAACGGCATGCCTTTCTTGACCAGATAATCCGCCAGATCCGTCGCGGTCGAGAAACCGCGCTTGGCCGCTACGCGCATGTTGTCGGCTTTGGCACGAATAGCCGGCACCATGTCAGCGTATGCTTTCAGGCAGCCTTTGATGGTGTCGACCGTGTCGAACAGAGGTTCCTTGTCTTCCTGATTGTCCTTGTTGTACGCCAGCGGCTGGCTTTTCATCAGCATGAGCAAGGACATCAGATGGCCGGTCACCCGTCCGGCTTTGCCCCGGACAAGCTCAGGTACATCGGGGTTTTTTTTCTGCGGCATGATCGAAGAGCCGGTGCAAAAACGATCGGGCAAATCAATAAAGTCAAACTGTGCTGAAGCCCACAACACCAGCTCTTCGCTGAAGCGGGACATGTGCGTCATCAGTAAAGCCGCGAAGCTGCAGAACTCAATAGCGAAGTCCCGGTCACTGACCGAATCCAGCGAGTTTTCCGAGGGTCGGTCAAAGCCCAGCAGCCGAGCGGTCATGGCACGGTCGATCGGATAAGTGGTGCCGGCCAGCGCCGCGGCGCCAAGAGGCATCACATTCACCCGTTTGCGGCAATCCTGCAGGCGCTCGGCATCACGAACCAGCATTTCATACCAGGCCAGAAGGTGGTGCCCGAAAGTAACCGGCTGGGCCGTCTGAAGGTGAGTGAAGCCAGGCATAATGGTCTCTGCTTCGCGTTCGGCCAGGTCCAGCAAACCGGACCGCAGGCGCCGGAGTTCCTCGGCAATCACATCAATTTCATCACGCAGGTACAGGCGGATATCCGTGGCCACCTGATCATTGCGGCTGCGACCAGTGTGCAGTTTCTTACCCGTGATGCCAATGCGATCCGTTAACCGGGCTTCGATGTTCATGTGGACATCTTCAAGGCTCACAGACCATTCGAAGCGCCCTGCCTCAATGTCTTCTTTTACGCCGTTCAGGCCTTCAATAATAAGATCGCGCTCATCCACCGTCAGAACGCCAACCTCGGCGAGCATGGTCGCGTGAGCAATGGAGCCGGTGATGTCGTGGTGATACAGGCGTTGATCAAACCCTACGGATGCCGTGAAGCGTTCCACAAAAGCGTCTGTGGGTTCGCTGAAGCGTCCGCCCCAAGGTTTTTCGGAGGTTGTGGCCTGGTCAGGCTTTTTCTGATCCGTCATGGTCTATCTTTCCTGCTGGCAGCCCGGCATTATCTGGCGGGGACTGGGTACATTAGAACGTGGCGGGAGTATAGCATTCTGACCCGTACAAAAGAGACACCCCTGCAAGGGGACAAAGCGGTCAGCACACAGGAATTCTTCGTACCGGATCTGTGCCGGGTGCGGTCGGTATTCATGCTGTTGATCACCAGCGAACTGCTGGTGTTGGTGCTGGCTATTGTTCAGGCCAACGACGGCTGGATTGACTGGAACTATTTCGCGCTCCTGTCACTGTTTGTGCAGTGGACCACCCTCACCAGTGCTGCGCTGATCTGCCTGCTTCGCCAAAGGCTGGCGAGAACATCGGTGCCCCGGGCCACCCTTGCGATCGCAGCTATCGTGCTGCTGGACGTGCTCGCTTTCAGCCTGTTTGCCGACAATGTTCTGCACCCGCAACCGGGCATTATTGACTGGCAGGCCATAGCAAAGAAGCTGCTACTGGCTCTGTTGATTGTTCTCATGGTTCTGCGCTATTTCTACCTGCAACATCAGTGGCAACAACAACGGGAAGCAGAAATGCAGGCGCACCTGGCAGCGTTGCAGGCACGCATACAGCCTCACTTCCTGTTTAACAGCATGAACACCATCGCCAGCCTTATTGCAACGGACCCGGAGCAGGCCGAAGAAGCTGTTCTGGATCTGTCCGAGCTCTTTCGCGCCAGCCTGCGCACCGGCGACCAACTTATACCGTTGGCAAAAGAACTTGAACTTTGCCAGCGCTACCTCGCTATTGAAGCACTGCGCCTCGGCCCGCGCCTGAAGCTGGAATGGCACATTGCCGAAGGGCTGGAGCGCCAGGTCATTCCGCCTTTGACCCTGCAGCCGCTGGTAGAAAACGCGGTTTATCACGGCATACAGCCCCGCCCTGAGGGAGGCACGGTGCGCATCGAGGCGGAAGCACGCGGCAACTTTGTGTACCTGCTGGTGCAAAACCCCAAACCGGACGGCAATGGAAGCTTGCACAGCGGCAACCGCATGGCCCTGAGCAATATACAAGCGCGACTGCAGGCCCTGTTCGGGGAGCCGGCCGTGCTCAAACACAGCCATCAGGGAGACGTTTACACGGTGACCTTGAGGCTGCCCAGAACCACACAAAAACCATGAAAAAACAGAAGATTCTGATTATTGACGACGAACCTCTGGCCCGTGGACGCCTCCGACGGCTGGCCGAGGGTTTGCCCGGCTACCAGGTTTGCGGTGAAGCAGGGGATGGCGATGCAGCGCTTGCCCAAGTATCAGAGCTGCAACCGGATATACTGCTGCTCGACATACGCATGCCCGGCCTTGACGGCATGGAGATCGCCGCACACCTGAGCAAGCTGAGCAGCCCGCCGGCCATCATTTTTTGTACGGCTTACGACAGCTATGCCATTCAGGCTTTTGATGTGCAGGCCATAGCCTACCTGCTGAAACCTGTTCGCAAGCAGGCGTTGGAAGAAGCCCTTGCCCGGGCCGGGAGGGTTAACCGGGTACAACTGCAGGCAGTTTCCGGAGAGCCCTCCGACAACAGCATGAGCCGGAATACTGCTGACGACGAGCAGCTGGCGGTTCGTACTCACAGGGGCACCGAGCTGATCGATATAGCCGGGATCCGCTATTGTCAGGCGGACCAGAAATACGTAACCATTCACCACTCCCGTGGCGAGGCGGTTTCCGACTACACGTTAAAAGAGCTGGAAAACGCCTATCCGCGCCAGTTACTCCGGATTCACCGCAACACGCTGGTTGGTGTGCGTTTTATTCAGGCTTTGAAACGCACACCGGAGGGCCACAATCTGGTATCGCTCAGGGACAATCTGGGCGAACTCCAGGTAAGCCGTCGGCACGCCAGTAACGTGCGCCAATGGCTGCAGGGGCAGCAACCGGGCTAAGCGTGGTTGACGCAACAAACCGCTACAGTAGCGGGCGATGTAAAGCAGGCACTCACGGGACTTTTACGGCGCCACAAGGTAACCTTGGCGAACATTTTTCAGCACTGACAGTGAGCATCATGTCCAAACGAACCCTTCGTGTAGCAACCCGCAGCAGCGCCTTGGCGTTGTGGCAGGCGGAATTTATCAAGGCCGAACTGGAACGACTCCACGACAACGTGAATGTAGAGCTCGTCAAGATCAAAACCCAAGGGGACAAGATTCTTGATGTTCCGCTGGCCAAAATCGGCGGTAAAGGCCTGTTTGTAAAAGAACTGGAAGAAGCCATGCTTGATGGCCGCGCGGATCTTGCGGTGCATTCAATGAAAGACGTACCCATGGCTTTTCCCGAAGGCCTGGGCCTGGTTGCCTACTGCGAGCGGGAAGACCCGACAGATGCTTTTGTCAGCAATCACTACGATAACGTAGACGCCCTACCCCAAGGCGCAGTTGTCGGCACAGCCAGCCTGCGCCGGGAATCCCAGCTTCGCGCCTACCGGCCGGACCTGGAAATCCGGGTTCTGCGGGGCAACGTGAACACTCGCCTGGCCAAGCTTGACGCCGGCGATTACGACGCCATTGTACTGGCGAGTTCTGGCCTCAAGCGCCTGGGCTTCCATGACCGGATTCGTTACTCCATGCCGGACACTGTATCCCTGCCGGCCGTTGGCCAGGGCGCTCTTGGCATTGAATGCCGGCTTGGTGATGACGAACTGCGCGCCATGCTGGAACCGCTGAACCATACCGACACGGCCGACCGCGTGAAAGCAGAGCGAGCACTTAACCGTCGCCTTGAAGGCGGTTGCCAAGTACCTATAGCGGCCTACGCCTTGTTGGAAGACGACACTTTATGGCTACGTGCGCTGGTTGGTGCTGTTGACGGCACTCAGATTCTCCGCGTGGAAGGCCGGGCACCCCGGGCAGAAGGCGAACGCCTGGGCCGTGAGCTGGCAGAAAATCTTCTGGCTATGGGCGCAGACAAAATACTGGCTGAAATTTATGGCCATACCCCGCACTGACTCTGCGGTCCTGACCGGCCGGCGCGTTCTGATTTGCCGGCCGGAACCGGAAGCGTCCCGGCTGGCCCGACAGTTTCAGGCTGCCGGTGCCGAGACGCATATATTTCCGCTGGTCGCACGAGAGCCGCTGCCAGAGACCCCGGAACGACGCACTATCATTCTCAGCCTCGATGAATTCTCCCATGTTATTGCTGTCAGCCCCTATGCAGCCCGCCTTTTGCTGGAAGAGCTGGACACCTGGTGGCCCCAGCTTCCCGCCGGCCTGAACTGGTACGGTGTGGGAGCCGGCACAGCCAAGGCACTTGCAGAGTATGGACTGAGCCCGCGCAAGCCCGACGGGGGCTGGACCAGTGAGGCACTGCTGAAGCTGCCTTCGCTGGCGCATTTCGATGGCGAGCGGGTGCTGGTGGCCCGCGGCGAGGAAGGGCGTGAGCTGACCCGAAGAACGCTGGAGGCACGCGGCGCACGAGTTACCGTGATGCCGCTCTATCGTAGATTCTGCCCGGATTACACACCCGCGCAGATCAACACCGCTCTGGGGGAGTTTGCGCCAGATGCCATTATTGCGCTCTCCGGAGAAACCCTGAACAATCTCATCGCACTAAGTGCGAATTGCAGCCATAATCTATACGATAGACCCGTTATTGTGCCCGCCCGGCGTATTGCCGATCAGGCTCGCACGGCGGGATTCAACGCTCCGTGTATACCAGGAAGCCTTGCCGATAATGACATCGTGGACGCCGTCACAGAACAACTGGCTGGCCGGGACGGTGGCTCCGGAAAAGCAAAGTAAGGATGCCCGTGACTGAAACAACAAAACAATTACCCGCCCCGATTGCCCAAGAGCAACCCACCCGACAGAAAATCTGGCCGGTCTGGGTTATCGCTATCATTGCACTCATCAGTGTTGCCGCTCTGGCTGCCTGGAACTGGCAGCAATGGAACGGCCACCAGGCTACGATGCAGACACTGAGCAACCTGCAACAGGATACCGCGCAGCTGGAGAGCCTTTATGGTGATCGCGGCAGTCAACAAGGCCAGCGCCTGCAATCTCTGGAAGACAAACTGACATCCCAACGGGAGCTGATCGCTACCCAGCAGCGGCAGATCGATCACAATGCCCGCGAGCTTCTGGAAGCCGGAAACCGCACTCGCACCGATTGGTTGCTTGCGGAGGCTGAATACCTGCTGCGGATTGCCAACCAGCGTCTGTTGATCGAGAAAGACATTCGTGGCGCTCTTTCCGCTCTCGAAGCTGCCGATGAAGTGCTCACAGAGTCTGACGATATTGGTGTGTACCCTGTTCGCCAGCAGCTGGCTCGTGAAGTTCTGGCGCTCAAAGGCATCTCCAGTGTCGACAGGACCGGGCTTTACCTCACCCTCGAAGCTGCCATCGACAGCATTCACCAGCTCACCGACCAGGCGCTTATCAGCGAACAGGCGCCTGGGTTTGTCGGCGGCTCACAGGCGGAAGACGGCCCTGAAGCCGGCGGAGAGCCAGGCATTCTGGCCAGAGGCTGGCAGAAATTCAAATCTACCCTGATGCAAGTTGTTGTGGTTCGTCGCCTGGACGAGTCGGTGAAGCCTTTGTTGTCGCCGGATCAGAGCGCCTATGCACGGCTGAACCTGCAACTGATGCTGGAAGAGTCGGAAATGGCCGTGCTCAGAGGCAATCAACCACTGTATGAGCGCGCGCTTATCAAGGCCCAGGCAGCCGTTGACGACTGGTACGACGCGAGCAATCCACGAGTAAGCGCTCTGAGCAGCACACTTGCAGAGTTGGCCACACGCAACGTCGCCCCGGACTTGCCCGACATCAGCAAATCCCTGGACCTGCTCAAAGAACGGCTCGCAGGCCGGCTAGACAAAGGTAACGGAGGCGATGATTCATGATTCGCCTGCTTCTGATCGTTCTGTTTGCCCTGTTAATCGGCACCGGCCTATCCCTCGGACTGCAGTACGACTTGGGTTACATCCGTATCAGCCTCGGCCAGTACCTGATCGAAACGAACTTCTGGGTAGGCCTTGCTTTGCTCATCGCCCTGGTTGCGTTGATTGTGTTGACCATCGGTATGATACGCCGCATGCGCCAGGGTGGCGGGCTGGTGGCCAACTGGGTCTCCCGCGGCAAGGAACGACGGGCACGCCGGCGCACAACTCAGGGCCTGCTTGCACTGGCGGAAGGCAATTGGCCAAGAGCACGCAAGATGCTTACATCAGGAGCCGGCAATGCTGACACCCCCCTGATCAACTATCTGGCGGCAGCGCAGGCAGCTTTTGAATGCGGCGACCACCAAGCCGTAGATGAACTGCTAAGAAAGGCGTATGAAAGCACGCCGGGTTCGGACATGGCCGTTGGTATTACCCAGGCCCAACTGCAACTTGCCGGCAACCGTCAGGAGCAGGCTCTGGCGACGCTGGTACGCCTGCGCAAGCAATCTCCGCATCATCCCTTTGTGCTCAAGCTTCTGAAAAACACCTATCTGCGTCTCGAAGACTGGCGCGAACTGGCAAAACTGCTGCCAGAGCTGCGCAAGCGCAGTGTGCTTCCGGAAAACGAGCTGGGTGAACTGGAGCGCCAGGTATGGCACAACTTGCTGGAGCGGGCAGCGGAAGACTGCCGGCGCCAGCAGAAGGAGAATCCGAACACGTCACTGGAACCACTCACCCGCCTTTGGGACGAGCTGCCAGGCTTTCTGCGCCGCGACGAGAAAACCATCGGGGACTACGCGCGCCTGCTGGCGAATCTGGGCGATGAGGAACAGACGGAAACTTTGCTCCGAAAGGTTCTGCACAATCATTGGAGCGACGATCTGGTTAATCTCTATGGTCGGATTGAGGGACGCAAACCGGACGAGCAGCTTCTTGCCGCCGAACAATGGCTAAAAGACCGGCCGAACAATGCCGAACTGCTGCTGGCACTTGGCCGACTGAGCCTGCGCAACGAGCTCTGGGGCAAGGCACGGGAGTATTTCGAAACGAGTTTGAGGTTACGCCGCAGTCGGGAAGGCCTGGCAGAGCTAAGCCGCCTGAGCGCTCACATGGGCGACGAGGAAATGAGTATAAAACTTATGATGCAGGGGCTGGCAAACGATAACGGACTACCGAAACTGCCGATGCCCAAAGCCTGACCGGCCATTTCTCCCTGAAGTCTGCCACAGCACCTCAACTTCGAGGTGCATATTCCAGCACATCAGAAAGGAATGCCTCTGGTGGTAGCCCTGCATCCACCAGAGCGTCCATCAGCGTGTAAACCATCGTCGGTGAGCCACTGGCGTGCACTTCCACGTTACTCCAGTCCATACCAGAGGCGAGCACCGCGCGTACGAGCTGGTCGTGATGCCCGCTCCATTCGCTGTCCTCATCACCACCTACCACGGGCTGAAATGTGAACCCTGGCAAGTCCTGCTCCCACTGCAGGGCCATGGACCTGAGGTACATATCCTCATGGCGGCGCGCTCCCCAGAACAGTTTTACCGGCTGGGCAAAGGACGTACCGCGCAAATAATCAACCAAGCTTTTCATCTGCGCAAAGCCCGTACCGGCCGCAACAAGCAGCAACGGTTTTTCCGGAGCACAAACCAGGCAAGCTTTGCCATGGGGCAGCTCCAGATTGACCGATTCACCGGAGGTCAGGGCGTCAATCACCTTTTGCGCTGACAACCACTCCGGTGAAGCCTGAATATGCAGCTCAATGTTCTGCTCTGTCGGGCTGCTGGCGATGGAGAAATAACAGGGCTCGGCATCGGGCAAGTTGACCGATAAATACTGGCCCGCATGAAAAGACAGCTCCCGTCGCCGCGGCAACTGAAGCTCAACCCGATACACATCGTGATTGAGAGAGCTTACATCCACGACGTTTGCCTGAAATTTTCGGGGCTGGTTGTTTCCTGCTGCCATAACGGCACTAATCTCCAGTTCAAGATGGTCGAGCGCTGCGGTTCTGCACATCATCAGCCGCGCGCCGACCGGAATCATCTGTTGGTTTCGGGTATTCAGAGCGGTGCCGCTGAGCAGCCGGGCTTCGCAGAGCTCGCATACGCCATTTTTACAGGCGAACGGAACGGCAATACCTGCACTGGCTGCGGCGCTCAGCAAATCGGCATCGGCTGCCGCGAAAAATTGAACCCCGGAGGGCTCAAAGCATACCCGCCAACGCTTGTTGCCCATATCAGTCAGGGCGGGCAGGCGAAGTTTCAATCCCCAGGCTATCCCAGAGTTCGTCAACCCGCAGTTTTACCGCGTCTGTCATGGCAATGGGCTCGCCCCACTCCCGGCTTGTCTCACCCGGCCATTTATTGGTGGCGTCCATCCCCATCTTGGAGCCCAGGCCGGACACCGGCGAGGCGAAATCCAGGTAATCAATGGGCGTGTTTTCTACCAGCATGGTATCTCGGGCAGGATCCATCCGGGTCGTAATAGCCCAGATCACATCCTCCCAGTTGCGGGCGTTGACATCATCATCGGTCACAATCACAAATTTGGTGTACATGAACTGCCGCAGAAAAGACCATACACCCATCATCACCCGCTTGGCATGGCCTGGATACTGCTTCTTCATGGTCACCACTGCAAGACGATATGAACAGCCTTCCGGCGGCAGATAAAAATCCACAATTTCAGGGAACTGCTTCTGCAGAATGGGAATGAAGACTTCGTTCAGCGCCACACCCAGAATAGCCGGCTCGTCTGGTGGCCTGCCGGTGTACGTGCTGTGGTAAATCGGATCTTTGCGGTGGGTCATCCGCTCAACGGTGAACACCGGGAACTCGTCCACTTCGTTGTAGTAACCTGTGTGATCCCCGAAAGGGCCTTCCGGCGCATTATCATCGGGGTAAATAAAGCCTTCCAGAACAATCTCAGCGCTGGCTGGCACCTGCAGATCGCTGAGGCCGCACTGCACCAGTTCGGTACGACTGCCCCGCAGCAAGCCTGCAAACGCGTATTCAGATAGCGAATCAGGCACCGGAGTCACAGCACCCAAAATCGTAGCCGGGTCTGCCCCCAGAGCTACAGCTACCGGATAGGGTTTACCAGGATTCGCTTTCTGAAACTCCCGAAAATCCAGCGCTCCGCCGCGATGGCTTAGCCAACGCATGATCAGTCGGTTACGGCCAATCACCTGCTGTCGGTATATCCCGAGGTTCTGGCGCTCTTTATGAGGCCCGCGGGTAATCACCAGCGGCCAGGTAACCAACGGCCCTGCGTCGCCCGGCCAGCAGTGCTGAACTGGAATCTGGAACAAATCAACCTGATCTTTTTCGATCACCACATCCTGACAGGGAGCGGACCTGAGCACTTTCGGGCTCATGCGCATCACTTGCCGCAACAGTGGCAGTTTTTCGATAGCGTCTTTGAAGCCTTTTGGGGGATCCGGTTCTTTGAGATAGGCCAACAGCTTGCCGACGTCCCGAAGCGCGGCGACGTTTTCCTGCCCCATGCCCAGAGCGACTCTTCGGGTTGTGCCGAAGAGGTTGGCAAGCACGGGCATGTCGTAGCCTTTGGGATTTTCAAACAACAACGCAGGCCCACCTGCCCGCAGTGTGCGGTCGCAGATTTCGGTCATTTCCAGATGGGGGTCAACTTCAACTGAGATGCGTTTCAGCTCGCCCAGTATCTCCAACTGGTCAATGAAGTCCCGCAGATCGTTGTATTTCATCGTTGGCTCCGGTTAGTTCCGGCAATGTACGTGAATTCAAAGAGATTGGTTCTGACTGAGTGCCAAAACAGGATGATTAGCAAAACGCGCGCACAAAACATGAAGGAAGTACCGGGGAGATTCTCCCCGGACCGTGCATTGCCAGGGATGGCAATGCCGAGCCCCCATGGATGGGTTTACGGCGTGTCCGGGGAGGATCTCCCCGGTACTGCCCGCCCCACAATCCCAGAGGCGCCAAGACTCTGACTCTTAACGGCGCTTCATAGACTGGAAGAACTCGTCGTTGGTCTTGGTATCTTTCAGCTTATCCAGCAAGAACTCGATGGCTGCAGTGTCGTCGTCCATGGAATGCAGCAATTTACGCAGGATCCACACACGCTGGATATCCGCTTCGCTCATCAGCAGGTCTTCGCGGCGCGTGCCGGAGCTGCGAATGTTGATGGCCGGGTAAACACGCTTCTCGGCAATCTTGCGGTCCAGGTGAATTTCCATGTTACCTGTGCCCTTGAACTCCTCATAGATCACTTCGTCCATTTTGGAACCCGTGTTCACCAGAGCCGTTGCAAGAATCGTAAGGCTTCCGCCCTCTTCTACGTTACGAGCCGCACCGAAGAAGCGCTTGGGCTTTTCCAGAGCGTGGGCATCTACACCACCGGTCAACACTTTGCCCGAGGATGGAATAACCGTATTGTAGGCACGAGCCAGACGGGTGATGGAATCCAGCAGGATAACCACGTCTTTTTTGTGTTCTACCAGCCGCTTGGCCTTCTCGATGACCATTTCAGCTACCTGAACGTGACGCGCAGGTGGCTCATCAAAAGTGGAAGCAATCACTTCGCCGCGCACGGTACGCTGCATTTCTGTTACTTCTTCCGGGCGCTCGTCAATCAGCAGCACAATGATGTGGCATTCCGGATGATTGCGAGTAATAGACTGGGCAATACTCTGCATCAGGATGGTTTTACCGGCCTTGGGCGGCGATACAATCAAACCACGCTGGCCTTTGCCGATAGGCGCAACCAGATCCAACACGCGGGAAGACAAGTCTTCGGTGCTGCCGTTACCGGTTTCAAGCGCCATGCGCTCATCAGGGAACAGCGGCGTGAGGTTTTCAAACAGGATCTTGTTACGGGCGTTGTCCGGTTTGTCAAAGTTGATCTCAGCGACTTTCAACAGGGCAAAGTAGCGCTCACCGTCTTTGGGCGGGCGAATCTTGCCGGCAACGGTATCACCGGTGCGCAAGTTGAAGCGACGGATCTGGCTGGGGGAGACGTAAATATCGTCTGGCCCGGCCAGGTAGGATGCATCGGCAGAGCGGAGAAAGCCGAAGCCGTCCTGCAGGATCTCCAGTACGCCGTCGCCATAAATGTCTTCGCCGCCTTTCGCATGTTTCTTCAGAATGGTGAAGATAACATCCTGTTTACGCGAACGTGCCAGGTTATCGAGACCCATCTCTTGCGCGATATCGAGCAATTCGGGCATGGAGTTCTGCTTGAGTTCAGTAAGATTCATAGGTTATTAGATTTTCAGGAATGGAATTAAACGGAAGTTGGGATGACAGGGGTGCCCCTGAACAGATTCATTGACTGGTTGTTAAAACAGGTGCTGGCCAGATGAAGCAACCGGCGTAGACAAAATCCGGAATATAAATATTGAAGCCAGTAGAGTGGGTACAACCGTTCGTAGGGCAAGAGCGATAATCTGCTACCTTACCCGCCAATGTCAAGTGCAGGGGCCAAATAAACGTCAATCTTGCTCCCGGAAAGCCCGTCAGCAAGGCCCGGCGCCTCCCCCTGATGGGTTACTCCCTTCCATTCCCGGCCGCTGATGGGGATACTTACAGACAACATTTTTGTTATGTCCGGAGCGCCACCCATGAGCAGTGAACAAACCAACGAAATCAAACCTCTCAATATCGCGATTCTCACGATCTCCGATACCCGCGGGCCTGATGAAGACTCCTCCGGCCAGTTTCTTGAAGACAGCGTTGTGGAGGCCGGGCATCGATTAATTTCGCGGCGCATACTACCCGATGATGTTTATCTGGTGCGCGCAGCAATATCATCCTGGATTGCAGAACCGGATGTTCATGTGGTTATCAGTACCGGCGGCACCGGTTTTTATGAGCGCGACAGCACGCCGGAAGCCGTTGCACCGCTGCTGGACAAGACCATTGAAGGCTTTGGTGAGGAGTTCCGCCGCCAGTCAGCCTCGGAGATAGGGACATCCACTATTCAGTCCAGAGCTTTCGGCGGCCTTGCCAATCATACGGCTATTTTCTGCCTGCCGGGCTCTACGGGAGCCTGTCGGACCGGCTGGAACGGCATTCTGAACACCCAGCTCGACAGCCGTCACGGCCCCTGCAACTTCTCGGCCCTGGTTGGCCGCAAGCCGGAGCGCGCCGTTGAGCGCCTTCAGCAGGTTATTGGGAAACGCGCTACACGCTAATTCTGAACACGGAGAGAAAACCATGGCCGCCAATCTGACGCCGGTTGAAGAGGCTATTGACCACTTGCTGGGCAAAGCTCCGGCGATTACAGAAAATGAGCTTTTGCCGCTCACCGAGAGCTTGGGGCGGGTTCTGGCACAGGATTATCAGGTTCCAGCGGATGTACCGCCTGCGGATAACAGTGCCGTGGATGGCTACGCTTTGCACGCCGAGGATTACATTCCCGGCCAGGCACTATCGGTATCTGCCCGGATCCCGGCCGGCTCTGCTCCCAGCCCGCTAAAACCCGGTTCGGCTGCTCGTATCTTCACCGGCTCAGAGGTTCCGGCCGGTGCCAACACGGTCATCATGCAGGAACGGATTGAGGTTACGGAAGGCGGCATACTCATTAACACAGAGGTAAAGGCCGACCAGAATATCCGCAGGCGTGGGCAGGATCTTGCTCAGGGCAGTCTAGCCCTGAAAAAGGGTACGAAAATCCGGTCTCAGGAGATGGGCCTTCTTGCTTCCATGGGGGTAGCCGAGGTTGCGGTCGTGAAAAAGCTGCGGGTCGCGATTCTGTCAACCGGCGATGAGCTGGTCGACCCCGGAAATCCGTTGGGGCCAGGCCAGATCTATAACACTAACCGCTTCACCCTGCTTGGCCTGCTAGCGGAAGCGGGTTGTGACGTGGTGCTGTGTGAAACTTTGCGGGACACTCGCTCTGTTACCCGGGAAACGCTGGAGCGTGCGGCGGCACAGGCGGATCTGATTATCACCAGCGGGGGTGTCTCCGTGGGGGAGGAAGATCACGTGCGGGCGGTGCTGGAAGAATCCGGCGAGCTTTCACTCTGGCGCATGGCAAGCAAGCCTGGTAAACCCTTGGCGTTTGGATCGATCAAGGGCACGCCGGTATTGGGCTTGCCCGGCAACCCGGCTGCGGTGCTGGTCACTTTTCTGATTGTGGGTATGCCTTACATACGCACCTGCCAGGGGCAGCTGCAGATTCACCCTGTAGGCCAACGGGTGCCCGCGACGTTTACGGTTACTTCACCCTCTGTGCGCAGGGAATTTGTCCGCGCGCGTACCGAGTCTATTAATGGCGACACACGGGTCAGCGCTTACCCGAATCAGAGTTCTGGCGTATTGAGTTCTGCCTGCTGGGCCGACGGCCTGGCAGTGATTCCAGAGCATGCCACGATTGCAGAAGGTGACCTGCTGACCTACTACCCATTCACTGAGTTACTGAGCTGATATGACTAGCCAGATCCTGACCGTTCGTTTTTTTGCCCGGCTCCGGGAGGAGTTGGGTACGGAACAACTCACGCTGCCGGCAGACAAGGATCAGACCGCTGGTGATCTGCTTGCCGCTCTTGCCAGCCGCGGTGGCCCTTGGGCACAGCTGCAGGGCAGCCAACCGGTGATGATTGCGATCAATCAGGCTATGGCAAAGCCTGCCACGCCAGTGAAGGCTGGCGATGAAGTGGCATTTTTCCCGCCGGTAACAGGGGGTTAATATGATCAGTATTCAGTCTGAGGATTTTGATTCGGGCGCTGAGTATGCGGCGTTGCGGGACAGCGGTGCCGGTACGGGGGCTATTGCTACGTTTACTGGGCTGGTGCGGGATAGTGGCGATACGCAGGGCGTGTCGGGGTTGTTTTTGGAGCATTACCCGGGGATGACGGAGCAGGTGATTGCAGGACTTATTGAGGAGGCTTCGCAGCGCTGGGATGTGCGTAAGGCGCGGGTGATTCATCGGGTTGGCAGGTTGTTGCTGCAGGAACAGATTGTTTTTGTGGGCGTTTGCAGTGCCCATCGGGGCGATGCGTTTGCGGCTTGCGAGTTCATTATGGATGCTTTGAAGACGTCTGCGCCGTTTTGGAAGAAGGAGCTTTCTGAAAGCGGGGAGCATTGGGTGGAGCAGAAGGCTTCTGATGTTGCCCGGGGTGATGCCTGGGAGAAATAGATTTAGTGCTTGCCGATCGGTCTTTGGCGCGGGCCGTCTTGCCGAAAAACGCTGTGGATACGTCCGTGTACGCTTGGCTCCGCCATCCATGGCTCCGCACATTTTCGGCAAGACGGCCCGCGCCAAAGCCCTAGTATGAGCCCATGCTTCAACAACTTTCTAGCTCATCAAATCTTCTGGTCGATTTCTGTTTTTGAACGCTTCTGCGGCATCTGGGCAATCCAGTGTTTTTGCGCCAGCGGTTTCAGCGAATACCATAACCCTTCGGTTGTCGTCTCGTAGCTGGGTTTCCAGCAGGTTTGCGAGTGAAACCGGGTATATGCCGTGCAAGGGGTGAGATCTTCCATTGCATTGGGCGGTAACGGGTAAATCGGGCTTTTGGCGCCAGGCGATTAGCAAGCGTTCAAATACTTCCAGCTGGATGCCAGGGGTGTCGCAGGGGCAGACGAGTACGGCGTCAAACCCGCGCTTTCGGGCTTCGGTCATGCCTGCGAGCAAACCAGCGAGTGGGCCCTGGCCTTTGAAGTCGGGGGAGTCTTGCAGTACGTCGCCGAGTTGGCGGTAGTCTTCAAGGGAGCGGTTGGCGCTGATGAGAACCGGGGCAGCAACAGCGTTCAGGGCTTCGGCTACCCAATGGGCCATTGGGCGATCGCGCCAGTGCATCAGGCCTTTGTCTTTGCCGTTCATGCGGATTCCGGCGCCGCCAGCGAGCAGCAGGGCGCAGGCTTTTTTTGGGGCTATTTCGGTCATGTTTAGTCCAAGCTATAAAAAACCGCCCAAGAGCTTGGCCCAGGGGCGGTTTTCAGGCAGTCAGGATGCAATCAGAGATTGCTGTCCAGAAATGCCGCGAGCTGGGATTTGGACAGTGCGCCCACTTTGGTGGCGTCGACGTTGCCGTTCTTGAACAGCATCAGGGTCGGGATACCACGAATGTTGAACTTGGGCGGTGTCTGCTCGTTTTCGTCGATGTTGAGTTTGCAGACTTTCAGCTTGCCATCGTATTCGTCGGCAATTTCCTCAAGTACGGGCGCAATCATTTTGCAGGGACCACACCACTCCGCCCAGTAATCTACCAGCACGGGCACGTCAGACTGAAGTACGTCCTGTTCGAAGGATGCATCCGTTACATTTACGATATTTCCGCTCATTTCATTTTCCTGATTAGTGCTTTGGTTACTACTTTACGCGATTGATCCCGCCTGTGTGAAGCAGTAGATCCACCAGCTTGTATCGGCGATCTTCTGAGCCCGATCAATTCGGCCCTCATTCTGCTGCAGTCAAACCCGGGCACCTACTGACAGGTCCTGCGGTTATCGCTTATAGTACGCGCACGCTCTTACCACAGGATTCCGATCGCCGTGACGGCCACCTCTTCTGCCGAAAATGCCCCTGCTCCACCGGATATGCTGGCAGCCATTGATATGGGCTCAAACAGTTTTCATATGGTTGTGGCGCGACTGGTGCACGGCGAAATTCGCACCATGGAAAAAATGGGCGAAAAGGTGCAGCTCGGCGATGGTCTTGATTCCGACAACTGCCTGACCGAAGAGGCCCAGGAGCGCGGGCTTGACTGCTTGCGCCGTTTTGCCCAGCGCCTTAACGGCACGCCACCGGAGGGTGTCCAGATTGTGGGCACCAACGCCCTGAGGGTCGCGCGCAATGCCAGCCAGTTCATAGCCAGAGCGGAGGAAGTCCTGGGCTACCCGGTGGAGGTCATTGCCGGGCGCGAGGAAGCGCGTCTGATCTACCTGGGCGTTTCGCACACTTTGTCTGATGATGCAGGGCGCCGTCTGGTAATCGATATCGGTGGCGGCAGTACGGAGTTGATTATCGGCCAACGCTTTGAGCCTCAGGAGCTCGAGAGCCTACACATGGGCTGCGTCTCTTTCCGGAACCGGTATTTTTCTGATGGCCGGATTACCCGCAAACAGATGGACAATGCGATTACTCACGCGGAGCAGGAGCTCCTGAGTATCCGCAAGCGTTTTCGGTCGGTAGGCTGGCAAAGTGCCGTCGGCGCGTCTGGCTCAATCAAGGCCATAAGCATTGTGCTGGCGACACTAAAGATAACCGATGGCACCATTTCCTGGAGTGCCATGGAAGAGTTGCGCCGACGGCTGGTGGATATGGGCAGTGTGGAGAAGTTGGGCGAGCTGGGAATACGACCGGATCGACAGAATATTTTCCCGGCCGGTTTCGCCATCCTTATGGGAGCCTTTCAGTCCCTGAACATACAGGATATGACCTTCGCCGATGGCGCACTCAGGGAAGGCCTTCTGTATGGCATTGCCGGGCGGATTCAACATGAGGATGTGCGTGAACGCAGTATCTCGGCGCTTCAGGAGCGGTACCACGCAGATCAGAGTCAGGGCACTACAGTTGAGGCAACTGCGATTGCAGCGTGGGAACAGATTGCCGCCGCCTGGGGCCTCGATACGGTTCACGATGAAGAGGTTTTGCGCTGGGCTTGCCAGTTGCACGAAATTGGCCTGACCATTTCGCACAGCCAGTATCACAAGCACGGAGCCTACCTGTTGCGCTATTCCGACATGGCCGGTTTTACCCAACAGGCCCAACAGGAACTGGCAATCCTGGTACGGGGCCATCGGCGCAAATTCACTGCGTCGATCTTTGATGGCGTCGATCCCGGTGATCTGAAACGTTTGCGACACCTCTGCATACTGGTGCGCCTTGCCGTGCTGATCCAGCACTCCCGCAACCTGGAACCGCCACCGGCCTTCACGCTTCAGCCACGGGAAAATGGCCTTTTACTGATCTTTCCGGAAGGTTGGTTCGATGAGCGCCCGCTGACGTTTGCAGATTTGAGGAACGAGCAGGATTATCTGGCCAAGCAAGACTTTGTACTTGAGCTAGCGGGAGGCTGAAAGGCTAGCTAGCCAGTTCCTCTTCCATCGTTTCTACCGTTTCGCTGACATCGAGCCATTCCGCTTCGGTGTCCTCGAGTCGGGCTTTGGCATCTGCCTGCTTGCCCAGTAACTCCTTTAACCGGTTTTTTGATTCATCACCATAGATACCTGGGTCGGCAAGCTCCGATTCCAGGCTACTCAGTGTTTCGTGCAGCGATTCCATCTGCTTCTCCAGCACTGTCTGTCGCTTTCGATAGGGACTCAGCTTCTGCCGGAGTGCCGCTTCCGCGCGCTTCCGCGCTTTTCGATCCTCCGCGCTTTCTCCAATACCCGCGCCAGCGTCTGATTCTGTAGCGGCGCTACTGTTATCGGCATTCCCGGCTCCCGCGGCTTGGCGCTTCGGCGCTTCGATATCGTCTTTGCGACGGTCTGCCAGCCAGCGCTCGTAGTCTTCCAGGTCGCCCTGGTATTCCACAACGCGGCCGTCATTGACCAACCAGAATTCATCAACGGTATTACGCAACAGGTGTCTGTCGTGAGACACCACCACAATGGCGCCTTCGAAATTCTGCAGCGCCATGGTCAGTGCCTGGCGCATTTCCAGATCCAGGTGGTTAGTCGGCTCATCCAGAAGAAGCAGGTTCGGCTTTTGCCAGGCGATCACAGCCAACGCAACGCGAGCCTTTTCGCCACCTGAAAAAGATCGGATGGGGCTCAAAGCTTCATCGCCATGAAAATCGAAGCCGCCCAGAAAGTTCCGAACGCTCTGTTCCGACGCCCGGGGCGACAACCTTTGCAGGTGCAGGAAGGGGCTGGCGTCAAGATCCAGGGATTCCAGCTGATGCTGAGCAAAGTAGCCTATCGCCAGGTGATCTCCACATGTCCGCTCCCCGGATAGCAGCGTGCTTGTCGCCCCCTCGTCACCCTGCCCCAGCAATGCATCCATCAAGGTGGATTTGCCGGCCCCATTCGGGCCGAGCAAGCCAATTCGACTGCCAGGCAGCAGGGTCAGGTTAATGTTGTTGAGAATAACGCTCTCACCATGTCCTGCCTGCCCGTGCCGTATTGAAAGCAGGGGATTGGAGACTTTGTCTGCCATCGGGAATTCAAAGCTGAACGGCGAATCAATGTGCGCGGGGGCAATCTTTTCCATCCGCTCCAGTGATTTCACCCGGCTCTGAGCCTGGCGGGCTTTGGTAGCTTGTGCTTTGAAGCGATCAATAAAGCGCTGGATTTCCACAATTCTCGCTTGCTGCCGCTCGAAACCTGCCTGCTGTTGCGCAAGCCGCTCGCTGCGCTGGCCTTCAAACGCTGAGTAGTTACCCGTATACAACTCCAGCTTCTGACGATCAAAATGAACCACATGGGTAGCAACCCGGTCCATGAAATCCCGATCATGAGAAATAAACAGCAGGGTACCGTCGTAGCGGCGCAACCAGTTCTCCAGCCACAGGCACGCGTCCAGATCCAGGTGGTTGGTGGGCTCATCGAGCAATAAAAGATCTGAAGGCCGCATCAGCGCCTGGGCAAGGTTCAGCCGGATACGCCAGCCACCTGAAAATGCCGATACTGGCCGGCTTGCATCGCCATTCTGAAACCCGAGGCCTCGCAGAAGGGACTCTGCACGTCTGGCCGCAGACCAGGCCTCGTGCACGTCCAGCTCGCCGTGTATGTGCGCAACTGCATTGTCATCACCCCGGGCTTCAGCGTGTTGAAGTTCCCGCTCCAGCCGTCGCAAATCAAGATCGCCGTCGAGAACGAAGTCTCTGGCGCTTCGCTCTGTCGCCTTAACTTCCTGCGCCATATGAGCAATGCGGCAACCGCCGGGAAGTGACACACTGCCCTGCTCTGGCGCCAACTGGCCCAGCAATAACTGAAAGAGACTCGACTTGCCGGCACCATTAGCACCTACAATCGCAACACGCTGGCCGGATTGCACTGTCAGAGCGACGGAATCTAGCAACCAAACGCCACCCCGTTGTAAACTGAGATCGGTTATCGTTAACATGATGTCATATAATCAACGTAGAATAGTCAGGGATGGTTCAGCGCTTATGCCGCTCAGCTCGGAAGCCAGCCCGAATTTATCTTTAAAAGCCATGGAGCTGCCGGAAAATCTCGAACCGGACAATCCGCTCTGGCGGTTTGCGCTGACATTCTGGCAGCTCTCGACGGCGCAGGAAACCTGCTTGGCTCTTCAGAATGAGGGCTGGAGCGTAACACGAATTTTATGCGCCGGATGGCTGGCACTGAACGGCAGCGCGTACACAGGAATCGAGGACGCTACGGTAACAGAGTGGCGCGACCGTGTAACCGGCAGCTTGCGCACCATTCGCACCTCAGTGCCGAAGGCGCAAGCTTCATACAAGGCTTTGCGCACAAACCTCGCCAGCCTTGAACTGGAATCCGAGCGCATCGAGCTGGCTTTGGCTTGGCGGACTTTAACAGTGCTCAACCCGGAATCGAGCAATATGCAGGAACGTGAGAAGTTAATTCGACACAATCTCGCTGCAGCAGCACCGGTATCCGGCATGACTATGATTACACGACCGCTTCTGAGCACACTCAGTGATACGCTCATCACCTTCCATCAAGGAGACACACAGCCATGATGATCAAATGGCTCGTCCGGCTCTCCTTTCCGGCGCTCGGCTTGTTGTTGGTGCTGATGTTCTTCGGCCTGAATGATCCTGAACAGGCATCTGAGCCTGTTGCCGAAGAAGCACAGCCCGAAATACCTGCGTTTGAAGGCCTGGTGCCCTCCCCAATTTCAACAGATGGCCCGGATATTGTCTTCAAGTGGCAGGATACTGACGGCAACTGGCATTACGCTGATCAGCCCCCTGAGCAAGGCTCCTGGAACACGCTGGCCATAGAGAGGGCGGATAATAATCGCGGGACCGCCATAACATCCAACCCTGAAACTGACTGGCAATCACCCTACAATGCGCCCTTCTATCTTGGCCCGAGTGCGAGAAACCACGGTAGCTGACAGCCTCTGTGGGAAATCCATAGCGCCTTAACAGATGTTCAGTGGAATCTGCGCCCCGAACCCGTTACCTTTCCCCTTCTGATACACACAATATGTGGGCTATCGCCCGCTCCGTACTGAACCAAAAGGACGATGTAATGAAAAAAACCCTGCTTGCACTGGCGATGACCGGCATGGTTGCCGGTTGCTCAACTCCTCCCGAGACCCCGGTGGACCCTAAGCTGGACTCCACCGACCAAAAGGTCAGCTACGGCATGGGCCTGGTACTGGGTGAGAGGATGAACAACGACCTGCCAAACCTGCAGATGGATCAGTTTCTCCAAGGCATTCAGCACGGCCATGCTGGCGATGACGAAACCAAGCGCATGAGCCGTGAAGAAATCCAGCAAGCCCTGATGGAGTATCAGCAGTCGCTGCAGGAAGAACAAGGCAAGCAGATGGAAGAACTGGCACAGAAAAACCTGGAAGCCGGCGAAGCTTTCCTTGCTGAAAATGCCAAGCGCGACGGCGTTGAAACAACCGAATCCGGCCTTCAGTTCGAAGTACTGGAAGCAGGCGACGGTGAGCAGCCGGCCGCAACCGATACAGTGCAGGTGCACTATACCGGCGAGCTGCTTTCCGGCGAGGTATTTGACAGCTCCCGCGAGCGTGGCGAGCCAGTAACCTTTGCCCTGAACCAGGTTATCCCGGGCTGGACTGAAGGCCTGCAGCTGATGAGTGAAGGCGCTCGCTACAAGCTGTATATCCCGTCTGATCTGGCCTACGGCCCAGGCGGCAACCGCGCCATCAGCCCGAACGAAACACTGGTTTTTGATGTAGAGCTACTGAGCATCAACCCGGGCGCGAACTAAGAAAAAAGCGCCGCCTCCGACCAATCCGGGCGGCGCATTCAAAGCACTTCAGCCTGCCTGAAGTCATAAAAAAGCCTCAGCCTGCGTTACCGCTGCTGAGGCTTTTTTGTAACTGCTTAAGTCAAATCAGGCCGGAGCTACTTTGTCAGCATGCACATTATGGAGGTGCTCAATCAGAAAATCCTCCATCTCGAAGCGACTTTCCAGCGCTTCACCCAACCGGGAAAGCTCATCAAACAGCGTTTTCACGTCCTGCTCGGAAAGCCCGCCATCACCCAGCTTGTCATTAAAATTAAGCGCTACTTCGGTGGTTTTCTCAATGCGCGGATAAACCTTCGCAGCCAGTTCCAGCCCACCGTCATTAAACTCCCGAGCCTCCCGGACCAACTGCTCGTATATTTCGAAGTGACCGGTAGACACATAGTCCACCAGAACCTCACAAAGCCGCACAAACTTTTGCTTCAGGGCTTCTGTCTGCGAAAAATCACTTTCTCCGGATAAATCGCAGTAATGAACCAGCAACTCCTGACGATCCTTGAGCCATCGATCAATGAGTTCGCTGACGCCACCCCAACGCTCCCTGGCATTTCGGCAATTTTCCAACATGACGCCTGTTCTCCGTTAGCTAGATAGTCCGGCAATTGAGCCCTGAGCTCATATTCGTTAAGTCAGGATCAAGTTACCCCAAGCCCACTGCCTGCCGCAACCGTTTCAGCCAGCGATCCAGCCTTTTGGTTTTCCCCGGTGAAGAAGCATGGCCAGGCCCAGAATCACTAACAAAGCAAAAAACAACGCTGTCCAGCCCGGAATGCTCAGCCCAAGAAAACGCCAGACCACGGTAGCACAGTCTCCGGTGCCTCTGAGGGCGGTAGACAGCACCTCCGCCCAGGGCAGAACCTCAAGCATATAGTCCACAGAGGGGCCGCAGGCGGGCACCTGGTCAGCCGGCAGGCTCTGCAACCACAATTGGCGGCCCGCCACACCCAGTCCGGCACCGGCCGTTACCGCCAGCAACAGCCCATATACACGTATACCAAGCTGCCGGGGACCGTGCAAAGCGGCTACAAAGCTCACCAGGCCGACACCCATGAAACCAAAGCGCTGAAGCCAGCACAAAGGGCAAGGCTCCAGCCCCATCACATGCTCCATGTAAAACGCCACGCCCAATAATCCCGCGCAGACGACAAAAACAAATGCAAAGATTGCTCTTCCTCTCACAAAGTTTCCCCAGTTTTCCACAAATGCTCCGCCGGGCCTGCTATTCTCGGTTTATCCGGCGGAAACGCTGCTGATTTTGTCACTAAACCCTAAACCATGACTAACTGCAAGCTTATGACACCTCAGCCAAAATTCGTTTTATTGAGTATCTTCCTGCTGTTCTCAGTGCTCCCCACAGCTTGGGCGGAAGACACCGCCGAAGCTGAAGAGGAAACTACCGAAGAATCAGGCATAACGGATTATATTTCCATGGAGCCGGCGTTCGTAACCCACGTAGGCAGCCCGGGCGGCAAACTGACCTATCTGAAAGCAGCAGTCACCCTGCGAGCTTCCCGGCAGACCACGCGAACTGCCGTTGTGGCTCATATGCCAAGGTTGCGCCACGAATTTGTAATGCTGTTTGGTGAGCAAACGGATACCGACAAGCTGACCACAATGGCAGGCCAGCAGACACTGCGCGAAGAGGCAAAATCAAGAATAAACGGAGTGCTTGAAGAGCAGCAAACCGGCGAAGCCATCACCGGCGTACTGTTTACCGAGTTCGTCGTACAAAAATAGGACAAAATAAGCTAAAAACAGGAAGTTTCAGGCGATCCAGGACAAGAGGTCGTTACCGTTACCCGTGGCTCGCTCTTCGAGGATAACTTCATCTGCGTCATCCCAACCGGCCTCCCAGGCCGCTATGACAGCGTCTCCGCGATAAGGGCAGCGTGTCTTATCCATGCCCACGGAGGCTGCCAGATAGCCTTGGCGATAGGCTTTGTTCAGCGCCTCAACGTCCCAGCCAAGCTTCATATCCCTTGCCATGCCACTTCTCCCTGTAACTGAAGCTACTGAAGTTAGCTCCAGCGTCAGAAAGTGACAAATTTTTGTTCAACTTCTGTGAAGCACGCCCGTCAGGAGCGCAGATATTGCTCAAGAAAGTCACTGAATGCCAAGGTATCCGAGGCCTCAATTCGCTTCTGTTCTGTCAGAGAATCCTTGGTAGCGGCGGTAAATGCAGCTTCTACACTGGCATCCATGCCTTCCTGCCGCAGTGTGTTCTGGTGTTTGAGTGCCATGTCCATCGTCCAGTCCCGATGACCGAGCCCGGAAGCCTGCATGGCGTCAATAACCCGGGCAGACGGCACTTGGCTATCGCCCGATAGAACGTCCTGCTGGGCCGAAAGCGCCTTGCGATAAACCTCACCACCGTTCCAGCCGTCCAGTATTTCTGCCAGCGATTCAAGGCGATCCAGTATTTCCGTGGCCGCCTCACCGATTGGCGTGCGCTCACCAGCCCGGCACAGCGTTAGCTCGTGATTGCGCCCTTTGGTGACAACATCTTTGTAGTTGTCATCCAGCATGCTGCATTCCGCATCGTCGATTTGCGGCGACTCTGACAGCAAACAATCCAGCAGGAAGAGATCGAGGAAGTCGACCTGAGCCTCACTGACCCCTACCGGGGAGAAGGGGTCGAGGTCCAGGCAGCGCACCTCAATATATTCCACCCCTCGGGACTCAAGCGCGTGAATCGGCTTCTCGCCGCTTTTTGCGGTGCGCTTGGGACGTACCGCGCTGTAGTATTCATTCTCAATCTGCAGCACGCTGGTATTGATCTGGATAAACTTGCCATCACGCTGGGTACCCAGGGCTTCATAGGCAGGCCAATTGGTATGAATGGCTCTCTCCAGAGTCTGGGTGTAGGTACTGAGCTTGTTGAAACAGATATTCAACGAAGACTGGGCGTTGTTGTGATAACCCAGATCACCCATGCGCAACGACGTAGCATGTTCACCAAACCAGCTACGCTCGCCAAATCGACCGAGGTCGTGACGCACACCA
>TARA_R110002095_G_scaffold22176_1_pt1 | contig 36208 bp, 38 predicted proteins | sample TARA_R110002095 | Tara Oceans TARA_R110002095 (sample SAMEA4397255) | marine metagenome | biome: Polar Biome; feature: [SRF] surface water layer (ENVO:00010504); material: water (ENVO:00002006), including particulate matter (ENVO:01000060) such as... | depth 5 m | reverse complement strand
ATTAAGTCCAGATTGCTTTCCGGCGCATGCGCTTGCGTAAGCGCGGTGTGCCAGTCGACCCATTTTTCCCGGACCTTCAACGGGCCGTCCAACCATTCCGGCAAATCGGGCGCAGATGCCAGGGCGGCCATGATCGCCTTGCCCAACACTTTTAAAGAAACACCGGCAGTTAGCGGATACACGGGCTCGACCTTTTTCAGGGCATCGATTTCAGCGGTGGTGCCGATGTGATCGGGGTGCGTCATCTGTATACCGTCGCCGAAGCGTTCCACTTTGCCTGAGACAATGCGGGTTTCGCCTTCGGGTAGCATTTTGTTCAGGTAATCTGCGCGCGCATGGAAAAAGATCAGCGACATCGCACCAGTGTCGTCCATACCTACGATTTTATAGGGCTGGCGCTTGTTGCGACTCGGATAATGCTTGGTGATTTGCAGCGTGATGGTGGCAATCGCGCCGGGTTCGGCATCGGCGACTTTAGGTGCATAGCGGCGGTCAATGATGCCGGATGGCAGGTGCCATAACAGATCGACGATAAAGCGCCCAGCCAGTTTTTCGATCAACGGCGCAGTGCGCGGGCCGACGCCTTTCAGCTCGGTGATCGATTTAAACAGGGTATTTAGAACGTCCGGGCGCATTTTACCGCTTTTCAAGTCCTGACAATGCCGTCTGGAAGCTTTATATCCTAGGCGCGCGCCCCGCCATAAAAAAGCCCGGGCGCTGAATTGCGTTGCAGAAAAGGATCACCCATCGTGGACGACCGCCGAAAACGCCTTTTGTACCGGGCCACCCATTGCGGGATGAAGGAAAACGACGTGCTGCTCGGGCGCTTTGCCGAAGCGCACTTAACTGCGCTCAGCGAGAATCAGGTCGATTTGTTCGAAAACCTAATGAACCACACCGACAACGACTTGTACAACTGGGTCACGGGGCGCGAGCCGACGCCGGACATCGTCACCAGCGAAGTCTTGGACATGATCAAAGATTTCAACGGCACGTCGTGAGCATCGATCCCGTTCAGATTCTGTCGCCCGGGCAGCACGCCGTCGGTGGTGCGCCGGAAGGGGCAGACGTTTTGCTGGCGCGCGACCTGGTCGCCACCGGCCGCGACGTTGTCATGGTGCTGCGCGACGACGCGGGGTTGGAGCGTCGGGCCGAAGCGGCGACCTTCTTTGCGCCGGAAATCGATGTCATCATGTTCCCGGCTTGGGATTGTCTGCCTTATGACCGGGTCTCGCCGCGCCGCGCCTTAGTCGGCCGCAGGCTCGCGGCCTTGGGGCGCCTGCACGCTAAGGCTGACCACGGGCGCTTGGTGCTGACCACGATCTCAGCCTTGTTGCAAAAAGTCCCGCCGCGCAAATTTCTCGAAGGGGCAGGGGTGACGTTGGCGCCCGGTACTCGCATTGCGCCTGATGACCTGGTGCGCGCGTTGGAACGCTTCGGTTTCAACCGGATCGAGACCGTGACCGAACCCGGCGAGTACGCGGTCCGGGGCGGCATCGTCGATCTGTTTGCCGCCGACGCCGGTGGGCCGGTGCGGCTTGATTTCTTTGGCGACGAGTTGGAAACGCTGCGCAGTTTCGATCCCGCCACGCAACGCAGCACCGGTGAATCCTCGCCGCTTACACTGACGCCGGTGAGCGAGGCGCCGCTGGATGACGACGCGATCGCGCGCTTTCGCTCCAACTATCGCACGCAGTTTCAAGTATCGGGCAGCGACGACCCGCTGTATGAAGCGATCAGTGAGGGCCGCCGCCATCAGGGATTTGAGCATTGGTTGCCGCTGTTTCACGACGGCTTGGAAACCCTGTTCGACTATGCCCCTGGCGCGGCGATCTTATTTGATCATCAAGCCGATGCCGCCTTGCAGGCGAGGCGCGAGTTGATCGCGGAATATTATACTGCACGTCAGACCATTTCCGATGCCGACAGCGGCGTGCCGTACCGTCCCATATCGCCGGACCAATTGTTCATCGACGAAGACACCTTGAATAAATTGCTGCATGGGCGCGCGCGTGTGGACCTGTCACCGTTTGATGGGCCGAACCATAGCTTCGATGCCACGATCGGCCGTGACTACGGCGATGTGAGGATCGATCCCAACGCCAATGTCTATGAAGCTGTCGTCGCCGATATTAAGGCGCTGCAAAGTGCCGAGATGCGCGTCGTCGTCTGTGCGCTTTCGGATGGGTCAGCCGAGCGTTTAAAGGGTCTGCTGATTGAACATGGCGCACCGGCGTTGAGCGTGCTGACATCGGCGCCCACATCGGTCGCTAAGCCTGGGGTCGGCGTCGCCGGCTTGGAAGGTGGTTTTCGCATCGGTGATCTTGCAGTCATCACCGAGACGGACATTCTGGGCGAGCGCATGGCGCGACCGGGCCGACGTCGCATCCGACCTGAAAACTTTATCGCCGAAGTCACGTCGCTCAGCCCTGGCGATCTGGTGGTGCATGTGGAGCACGGCATCGGGCGCTTCGAAGACCTTGAAACGATCCAGGTCGGCGGCGCACCGCATGCATGCCTGCGGTTGTTGTATGCGGGCGACGCCAAACTATTTTTGCCGGTCGAAAACGTCGACCTGCTGACCCGCTTCGGCTCGGAAGACTCCGGCGCGCAATTAGACCGCTTAGGTGGGGCCGCATGGCAGGCACGCCGCGCCAAGATGAAAGAGCGTGTCAAAGAAATGGCCGAAGCTTTAATTAAGGTGGCGGCACAGCGTGAGCTTAAGCAGGCGCACCGCTTCGCGGCGCCCGAAGGGGCTTATGAAGAATTTGCAGCGCGCTTCCCGTTCAACGAAACCGACGACCAATTGGATGCGATCCGTGACGTGCTGGGCGATCTGCAAAAAGGCCGTCCGACCGACCGCTTGATATGTGGTGACGTCGGCTTTGGTAAGACCGAGGTCGCGCTCCGCGCCGCGTTCACCGTCGCCATGGAGGGCAAGCAGGTGGCCTTGGTGGTGCCGACGACGCTGCTGTGTCGCCAGCACTTCATGACGTTTAAGGACCGCTTCCGGGGCTTTCCTGTGCGGGTCGAACAGTTGTCGCGCATGGTCACCAACAAAGACGCCTTGGCGATCAAAGACGGCATGAAGCGCGGCGACGTCGATATCGTCATCGGCACCCACGCGCTGTTGGCAAAAGATGTCGGCTTCCGCGATTTAGGCCTGATGATTGTTGACGAAGAACAGCATTTTGGGGTTGCACACAAGGAACGCCTGAAGGCACTGCGTGCTGACGTGCATGTGTTGACGCTGACCGCAACGCCGATCCCGCGCACGCTGCAAATGGCGTTGACGGGTATCCGCGAGATGAGCCTGATCGCAACGCCGCCGGTGGATCGCATTGCGGTACGTACCTTCGTCATGCCGTTTGATTCGGTGATCATTCGTGAAGCGATTTTGCGCGAGCAATACCGGGGCGGGCAGACATTCTATGTGTGCCCCCGCGTGAATGATCTGGAAAAGCTGGCGGACCGCTTGGCGACGCTGGTGCCCGAAGCCAAAGTCGCGATGGTGCATGGGCAGATGCCGGTGAAGGATCTCGAAGACATCATCTCGCGATTTTACGATGGGGCTTATGATGTGTTGCTATCGACCAACATCATCGAAAGCGGCCTCGATCTGCCGTCGGTGAACACCATCATCATTCACCGCGCTGATATGTTCGGTTTGGCGCAATTGTATCAGCTGCGGGGAAGGGTCGGGCGCTCAAAGACACGGGCGTACGCGTATCTGACGCTACCGCCGGGGCAAATTCTGACCAAGTCCGCCGAAAAACGGCTTGAGGTGATGCAGACCTTAGATAGCCTGGGTGCCGGTTTTACCTTGGCCAGCCACGACTTGGATATTCGCGGCGCCGGCAACTTGCTCGGTGACGAGCAATCGGGCCACATCCGCGAAGTCGGCATCGAGCTTTATCAGCAAATGCTCGAAGAAGCCGTCGCTGAGGCACGCGGCGGCGTCGACACCGACGATGGAGAATGGTCGCCGCAAGTCTCGCTCGGGATGCCGGTGCTGTTGCCCGATTGGTATGTGCCGGACCTCACCGTGCGGATGGGGCTGTATCGCCGCATCGCCTGGATCAAAGATACCGACGAGTTGGAAAGCATCGCCGCCGAGCTGATCGACCGCTTCGGCCCGATCCCCGTAGAGGCGGAAAACCTGCTCGAAGTGGTCAAAATCAAAACGCACTGCCGCCACGCCGGGATTTCCAAACTGGACGCCGGGCCGAAGGGCGCCGTGGTGCAGTTCCATAACGATCAGGTCAAAGACCCGGGCGCCTTGGTTGATTGGATCACCAAACAAAAAGGCACCGCCAAGCTCCGCACCGACCACAAGTTAGTGTTCTCGCGCAGTTGGGATACACCGAAAGAACGCATGCACGGTCTAACGTACCTCGCCCGCGATCTCGCAGGGGTGAATGGGTAATCCCATTTATCGTCATCTCGGAACCGCCAACGGCGGTATCCGGGACCTCCCCGGTTATGCGTTCTTGTCTTGGGGGAGGTCCCGGATAAGCGCTGCGCGCTTTCCGGGATGACGGCTTTTAGCTAGTGCACCAAAGCCTCGCCGGTGGGCACCACGACGTTGGGGTCGCCGAGCGTGAGGTCGAGGTTCCAGTCGGCGCGTTGGCAGGTGGTGACCATCAGGTGGCAGAGCGCGTGCAGCAGTTGTTCGTTCAGATTAAAGCGCACGTCCGAGCCGTCTTTGGTGGTAAAGACCAAGCCCGTCACGTTATCGCCCGCATGCACCTTGCCGCCGGTTACCAGCAACGGGCCGGTGTTCGACGTGGCGTCGGTGACGTCCTCTAACACCGGCGTTTCGAAGTCGGTGTTCTGCACGGCCTCTTGATGTTTCATGCCGAGCACGGCGTCTTTGACGGCCTCGTCGGTGATACGCACGAGGTCTTCTTTGGCGGCGAAAGTGTTGCCGAGCGCGCCCCACAACACACCGACGAACCGCCGCGTCAGCCACATGCGATATTCCTTTTTATCTTTGGTCGAGAGTCGAAATAAAATGCGGTCTTCTTCGGCGACGTAGCTCATGGTCATTTGATGCAGTGCGCTCATGTTGACAGCACGTCGTCGGTCGCCGTCATTTTGCCGACGTTGGCCGCATCCAGCACGCGCACCAAGACTTCGGGCTCCTGTGCGCCGGAGATCACCATGTCGCCTTGGAACAAAAATGCTGGTACGCCGTTGATGCCGAGCCGGTGCGCGCGGGCGTTTTCTTCGTGCACCTCGTCGATGTCGCGGTCGCTGTCGAGCAAGGTTTCAATAGCGCCGGAATCCAATCCCATGCGACTGGCGATTTCGACCAAGACCGGGACCGCGCCGATATCTGCACCATCGGAGAAGTATGATTTATAGAGCGCTTCAATCAGCGGCGCCGGATCGATGGTACGCGTCGCGTAGCGGATCAGCCGATGCGAGGTGACGGAGTTCGGGGTGCGGCGGATGCGGTCAAATGCAAAGTCGATCTCAACGGATTGCCCGGCTTCGTTGATCGCCCCATAGACGCGGCGTACCCGCGTCTCGCTGCCGAATTTCTTCACTAAGTATGCAGTGCGGTCAATGCCGCCTGGCGGCATGTCCGGGTTCAACAAAAACGGTCGCCAGCGAATATCAATCGATACGTCGGGGCGCATCGCCAATGCGCGCTCAAGGCGACGTTTGCCGATATAGCACCACGGACAGACCGTATCAAAGATGACATCTAACTGCATCCGCTGAGCCTAGCCCGAGCCGGTGCTGGGCGCAATTGTGATGGGACGGGGAGGTCCCGGAAAGCGCGCAGCGCTTATCCGAGACCTCCCCGTCAATTACCCTGTAAACGCCTGCAGACCGGTTTGTGCACGACCCAGGATCAAGGCATGGATGTCGTGGGTGCCTTCATAGGTGATCACGGTCTCTAGGTTCATCATGTGGCGCATGATGTGATATTCGTCTGAGATGCCGTTGCCGCCGTGCATGTCGCGGGACATGCGTGCGATGTCGAGTGCTTTGCCGGTTGAGTTGCGTTTCACCAGCGAGATGTTTTCCGGTGCGCACAAGCCTTCGTCCAGAAGATGCGCGACGCGGAGCACGCCTTGCAGGCCGAGCGTAATTTCGGTCTGCATATCGGCGAGTTTCTTTTGGATCAACTGATTGTTGGCGAGCGGGCGACCGAACTGTTTACGCTCAAGCGTATAGTTCAGTGCGGCATGCCAACAGAACTCAGCGGCCCCAAGCACACCCCAGGCAATGCCGAAGCGCGCTTTGTTTAAACACCCGAACGGGCCTTTCAGGCCTTCGACGTTGGGCAGGATCGCATCTTCGCCGACGTCGACATCGTCCAACGACACGTCGCCGGTGACGGACGCGCGGAGCGATAGCTTGCCTTCAATCTTTGAACTGGAGAGACCTTTGGTGCCTTTTTCGACGATGAAGCCGCGAATTTTGCCGTCCAGCTTGGCCCAGATCACAAAGATATCGGCGATCGGTGAATTCGAAATCCACATCTTGGAGCCGTTCAAGCGATAGCCGCCGTCGATCTTTTCGGCGCGGGTTTTCATGCCGCCAGGATCGGAGCCGAAGTCAGGCTCGGTCAAGCCGAAGCAGCCGATGATCTCGGCGGTGGCCAAGCGGGGCAAGTACTTTTGCTTTTGTTCTTCAGACCCGTACGCATAGATCGGATACATCACCAGCGACGACTGCACGCTAAGCGCGGAGCGATAGCCGCTGTCGACACGCTCAACTTCGCGCGCGATCAGGCCGTAGCACACATGGTTGACGCCGGCCCCGCCGTATTCGTCAGGGATCGTCGGGCCGAGCAGGCCGAGCGCACCCATCTCGTTCATGATTTCCCGATCGAAGGTCTCGTTGCGGTACGCGTCGCGAATACGCGGCATCAGTTTATCTTGCGCATAGTCCCGCGCGGTATCACGTACCATACGTTCTTCGTCGGTCAGCTGGTTTTCCAGCAGAAACGGGTCTTCAAAATTGAACTGCGGCGTTTGCAACATCGTTTCCTCGTTGTTGTTAATTGTTCGCGTTAAGAGCTTTGGCCAGCGAGACTGACACCGATCATGCTGTCACGATTGACCAATTCGGCGAGCCTGTCTTCGTCCCAGTCGTCGGTGCCGGCTGGGCGCATTGGCAACACTATGTAGCGTAGATCGGCGGTCGAGTCATGTACGCGGACTTCTACGTCGTCGGCGATCTCGGTACCGAACTCGGCGAGCACGACCCGGGGTTCACGCACCGTGCGACTACGATACGCTCGCGACTTGTACCAATCCGGCGGCAGGCCGATCAGCAGGCGAGGATAACACGAACACAGCGTACAGACGATGACGTTATGCACGTCCGGTGTGTTTTCAACGGCCCGGATCGGGATCGTGCCGGTATCAATGTCCATTTCGGCGGCTGCTTTGTTGACGTCTTCGAGCAGGCGCTGCTTGAACGCAGGGTCGGTCCAGGCGCGGGCCACAACTTTGGCGCCCAACGCAGGCTCGCGGCTGTCCATCAACTCGACCTGGGCCCGCATTTCGTCGGCGGTGATGATGGCTTTTTCGATCAGCAACTCTTCGACCGCTTGCGCCATCACCATGCGTTCGGTGTAGCCGCTGTCTTCGATGTCGGGTTGGTACGGATGTGGGCCATGCTCATGCTCATGGTCGTGTTCGGGACCGTCGTGTGGGCTCATGATGTGGGCTCCAACCAGGATTCATAAATATCGATCACCACCGTATCGTTCGCAGGGCCAGCATAATCGGGCCACACGTCGGTCTGCTTAAACCGCACCCGATACAGTGGCAACGCCGGCAGGCCATCGCGGCCATAGGCGAGTTCTTCGGGGTTTGGGTAATTACCGACAACGCTGTCGATGACGCCGGGTTTACCGCGAATAAAATACGGCGTCCGCACGTGGCCCGGCGGATAGGCAGCGGCTACGGCGACGCCGTCGCCGCTTTGAAAGCGGGCGGCGCTCATTGCGGCTTGGCGCCGGCGGCCTGCCAGCGTGCCTCAATATCAGCCATTTTGCGGCCCAGTTCGTCGACGCTGAATACACCTTTTTCTAGCATCAAGTTGGTCGCAGATGAAATCCAGCGTTCGTAATAATTCAATTCGTCATAGACGCCGGGACCCAGTTCTTCGATGCCGCGGCGAAGCTCATCGGTCGACAGATACGGGCGATCCTCCGTCGACATCAGTTTGACGATGGCGTCCACGCGCTTTTCCCATATTGCATAGTCGTGCTCGACGGGTTCGACGGTGCCAGCGTCCAATCCGCCCATATCGTGGTGACGTCTGATAGTCATTTTGTATTCCTCCGAGGCATTAAGGCTCGCATGTCAGCGCCGTCGGTTCAAGATTTCACAATGAGTTCGGGTTGCAAAAAATGCGGGAGTCACCTAGACGCTGCGTGCGTGCCGCCTCTTGGTTTTAGGCGGCGAAGCTTCTAGTCTCTTTGCGCATCATTAAAAGGCCGATTACATCCATGTCCAAGTCCGACGCAGAATCTGACAACGCTGCCACACTGCGCAAGCAGCGTGATGAATGGCTGTTCCGGGCTGCACTTTTGCATCTGATGACGGATGCCGCTGCTACATTGGATTTGGATGGGCGCGTCACTGGCGTGAACGACGCGATGGAAGCGCTGTTTAAAAAGCATTGTAGTGCGCTCGTCGGCCTGCCTTTGGCAGATATTCTGGGTAATGGTGAAGCGATTGCGGCCGCGTTGGCCAACGGTTGTGCGTGGGAAGTTGCGTCTTTGACGCTGCCCGCCGGTGCGAAAGTCAGCGATGTACGGTTTCGTCTGAACCCTGTCTTCGATAGTCGCGCCGCCATTGCCGGCTGGATCGCCGTCGCGGGCATCGCTGATTGCCCACGTGCTGACCAGCAGGCCGCCGGGCGTCTGGATCCGCTGACCGACTTGCCGGACCGTGATTTCATCTGGGCCCGCTTGGTGCGCATTTTGGACGATGAAGATGCGGTGGCAGACGGCGTGGCCGTGTTGTGCGTCGACTTAGACGGCTTTGATCAAGTGAACCGCGCACATGGGCGCGCCGTCGGCGATGCAATACTGATTGAAGCCGGGCGCCGGATTGCCGGCAGCATGCGGGCGACCAACTTTGTCGGGCGCTTGATTGAGGATACCTTTATGGTGCTCGTTCCCGGCATTCGCTCAAAAGAACGTATTACGGCCGTGGCGGCACGCTTAATTGCGTATTTGTCAGCCCCCTATGAGGTCAAAGGCGCCCGGGACGCGGTGCACCTTAGTGCCAGCGTGGGCATCGCCTTAGCACCTAAAAACGGCCACGATGCCGACAGCTTAATCGGATGTGCGCAAGCTGCAGTCGATCTTGCAAAGCAGACCGGTGCCGGGACGTATCAGTTCTACGATGAAGATACCACTGGCGAGACGCGTGAGAGACGGTCGCAGGTTAATCGTCTGCGCCGGGCCATCGAAAACGGTGATTTGAAACTGCAATATCAGCCCAAAGTCTCTGTGGCGTCGGGCGCAATCGTCGGCGCCGAAGCGTTGGTACGCTGGCAGGACCCGGAGTCGGGCTTGATCATGCCGGCAGATTTTATTCCGCTGGCCGAAGATGCCGGGCTGATTAATCCGCTTGGCCATTTGGTGTTGGTGGAGGCCTGCAAAACCACCAAAGCGTGGCAAGACGCCGGGCTGCCGTTCCTGCGCATCGCCGTCAACGTGTCGGCCCGCGAGATCGCGCGCGAGAACTTTAATGACGGTTTAAGACGTGTGCTTGCCGATACTGGGATTACGCCCGACTCGCTTGAGCTCGAGATCACCGAAAGTGCGATTATGGAAGGCGCCGAAGATGTGATCCGCTCGCTCCGTGATATCCGTGCAATGGGGGTGCATCTGACGGCGGATGACTTCGGCACCGGGTATGCGTCGCTGAGTTACCTTAGGAATTTCCCGTTGGACGGCATCAAGATCGACACCACGTTCGTCTCGGACATCGCAGCGCTGGATGACGCGGGTGGGCTCGCGTCCGCCGTCATCGCGGTGGGACATTGCCTGGGTATGAACGTCATCGCCGAAGGCGTCGAGACCGACGAGCAATTGACATACTTAAGGACGCACAAGTGCGACGAGGTGCAGGGCTATCTTCTGAGCCCGCCGCTGGATGCGGAAGATTTTTCCGCGCTCGTGCAAAAGGGGCCGCTGTTTTAGGCTTAATTCTATTTAGGTCCTGTCCAGCGTTCGATTTCTTCATGGTCGACGCCTAAAATATCTAACGCCCGCCCGGCACTTTGGCGGATTAATTCTTCAATCGTGGTGGGCCGGTTATAGAACGCGGGCATCGGCGGAAAGATCGTCGCGCCGGCTTCGGTGGCACGGCGCATCAGATCGATATGGCCTATGTGTAGTGGCGTTTCGCGCACCATCAAAACCAGCGGGCGACGTTCTTTGAGGGTCACGTCGGCGGCCCGAATCACCAAATTGTCGGCATAGCTGTTGGCGATGCCGGATAACGTCTTGATTGAGCAGGGCGCCACGATCATGCCCTTCATGCGATACGAACCACTGGACACGCACGCGGCTTGGTCCTTGTTGGAATGTACCTCGGTGGCCATCGCTTTGACCTCGTCGATACTGACGTCGGTTTCGATTTCCAAGGTGCGACGGCCCACTTCGCTGAGGATCAGGTGTGCCGGATGATTCACGGCCTGCAAAATGCGTAGGATTTCGACACCGTACGCGGCGCCGGAAGCACCGGTGATCGCGACCAAAATCGGATCGCTCATAAAACGTCTCTCCTTGGTGGACTAAGCTTGGCTTGATTGCGAGTTTACATAGTCACTACGAGAAACGCACGGCGTTGGAGCACACAAACTTCATCAAATATGCTTTTCTGCGAAAGCAAGCACCTACGCCGGAGGCTTGGCGAGCGACGCTACCCAGGATATACAGGCGATATGGTCAAAAGATTTTCAATCTCCATGGTTTCGCTCGCGGCCCTTGTCATCACGCTCGGCGGCTGCGCGGGCGGTGATCCATATGTACAGGACACGTCGGAATACAATCGAGAGTCGGCGACTTTTGCCAAAGGTCCGGTGCGCCATGAGGGTAACGAGCTTTACGTCTGCTATGCCAAAAGCAACGCCACGCCCGAGCAAGTTCGAGCGTTGGCGGAAAATGAGTGCGGTCGTTTCGGCTTGAGCGCGGTCTTCATCGGACAAAATTACGAACTTTGCCCGCTGATGACCCCGATTGCTGCAGGCTTTGAATGTACTGCGCAGACCGCCCGTGCGGCGGCGCCAAATACACCCATGCCAGCCTCTTCGGATGCGCCGACAAATGCGGGCGCGGCACCTGTGCCTGCGCCGAACCCAATTTTTCCGAAGCTTGAGGTGCAAGTGCCGGCCGGTGCCGGGCGTCAGCTATCTGCGCCGCAGACGGGGATTTCAGCAGGGGATGTATCCACGGATGCCAAAAGCCAACCGTTCCCGACGTTCTTGTTCGACAAGACCCCAAGAACCGTTAATCCGCAGTAACGTTGAACGATGTGATCCCCAATGAATTTGAAAATTAAGTTGCACTGGGTTAGGGCGTGCGCGGCGTGATCTCAATCATGCTCTGGGCGTTGTTGGTCTATGTCGCCGTGCTGGTCGCCTTATTCGTTTTTCAGCGCGGCTTGATGTACCGGCCCGGCAACAGTTTACCGTCACCCGCTGAGACAATGGTGCCGCAGGCGCAGGTGCGTGTGCTGCAGACGGATATGGGCCTGGCACTGACGTCTTGGTACGTGCCGCCAGAACACGAGAATCCAGAACATGGAAACAAAGACACATCGGTGATCCTGTATTTCCAGGGTAACGCCGGGACCCTTGCAGATCGGGATTTCAAGGCGGCACCGCTGGCTGCAGCCGGATACGGCGTTTGGCTGACCGGGTATCGCGGGTTCGGCGGCAATCCGGGCGCACCCGATGAGCAGGGGCTTTATGCCGACGCCCGGGCGGCTATCAAGGCCCTGGCCGCAGACGGCGTGATGCCCGCGCGGATCGTGTTGTACGGCGAATCCCTCGGCAGTGGGGTGGCGACGCAGATGGCCTATGAATTGGCCCAGGCCGGCACCCCTGTTAAGGGCTTGATCTTGGAAGCGCCGTTCATGTCGATGGGATCTGCGGCGCAGGATGTGTATTTTTACGTGCCGGCAAAATGGCTGGTGCGCGATCACTATGACAATCTGGCGAAGATCGGGTCGGTCCAGGCGCCGCTGTTGATCATGCATGGTGATGCCGACCGCGTGATCCAACCATATCATGGCAAGCAGCTGTTTGCGGCGGCAGGCGCGCTCAAATCGGGTTTTTGGCCTGCCGGCGGCGGGCACAGCAATCTTTATGATTTCGGTGCGTTGAACGAGGTGCTTGGGTTTTTGAAAGGCCTTAAATAAGCCGAACTACAGCGTATCCCGTCCGCCGTGTGCCGCAGACCAGTCGATGGGGTTGTTCAAGAACGCACGTACCTCGTCCAGCGTTTCTTCGGGGAAGTCCTTGCCCTCGGTCGCGGCCTGCAAGACATCCTGCCATGTGGCCAAATAGTGCAGTTTGACGCCCATATTTGCGAACGTTTCTTCGGCGCCTGGGAACGCGCCGTAAAAGAACACCACAAAAATATCGGTGACATCAGCGCCTGCGCCCCGCAGCGCTTCGACGAAATTGATTTTGGACCCGCCGTCGGTGGCTAGGTCTTCGACCAAAATCACCTTCGCCCCTTCCGGCATCGAGCCTTCGATCTGTGCGTTGCGGCCAAAACCTTTAGGTTTCTTACGCACGTATAGCATCGGCTTCGAGAGTTCTTCGGAAAGCCAAGATGAATAGGGGATACCCGCAGTCTCGCCGCCGGCCATCATATCGACGGACTCCATATCAATGTTCTCGGCCAGCATGTCTGCGCCCATTTTGATGATACGACGCCGTGCGTCCAAGAACGATATCACCCAACGGCAATCGATATACACCGGGCTCGCCCATCCGGAGGTCAGCATATAGGGCTCTTCCGGGCGAAAGTTCACGGCCTTGATATCAAGCAGCAAACGTGCGGTCTCAAGGCCGCGTGCGGTGGTGGCGTTAGGCGATGCGTCGGTCATGGGTAAGCGGCTCCGCTCAAAAGCGTGTTTCGGGTTATCTCGGTTTTACGGGCTCCGGCGGCGATTGACAATCGGGCGTTGACTTGCGGCGGTCTGCGGGTCAATTCATGCCGTCATGAGTGATGAAACAGAAAACACCATAAACCGCCGTGAGCGGCGCCGGCGTGAGCGTATCGGCGGCGATGTGCCGGTCTCGGACGTGAAGGCGCGGAACGCCGCCAAGGCCCGCGTGCGCGCCGCTGAAAGTCGCCTCGAAGCGGGTGACGCCGTCGCGGCGCTGGAAAAACTCAAAGAAGCGCAACGCCTGGACCCTGAAAGTGCGCGGGCGTGGTTTTTAACGGCGATGATCGAATTCAATGCAGGTCGTATTGCCGAGGCCGGGGATGCGATCTTGCGCGCTGCCAACCTAGATGACGACGACACCGCCATCCATGCCAATTGCGCTGCCATCATGAACCTGTGTGATCGCCCGATGGAAGCCGAGGCCTCGGCCCGCCACGCCATCGGCATCGATCCCGATATGCCCGAGGCGCATTGTAACTTGGGCGTCGCCTTGGAGGCGCAAGGCAAGGTCGCAGAGGCGCGCGATGCCCTCAGTCGCGCGATTGAGCTCAGGCCCGGCTACAGCGAAGCGTTGATCAGCCTGGGCAATCTGTGGTTCCGTGCCGGTGATTATATTTCGGCCGCCGAAACATTCGCGGCCGCCGTGCGCGCGCAGCCGACCAATGTCATGGCGCGCACCAACTTGGGCGTAGCATTGCGCCACGTCGGCGAGTTGGATGCTGCCGAGCAGCAATGCCTGGAAGCGCTGCAGTTGGATCGTGGATATGCTGAGGCGCATAACGCGCTCGGCAACGTGCGCCTGCAATTGGGTGATCTGCCGGGCGCAATTAGTGCCTTTAAAGACGCCGTCGGCATCCGTGACGCCTATGCTGAGGCACGTGCGAACCTTGCCGGGGCCTTGTTCAAGGCCGGCGACCTGGAGGCCGCTGAGGGCGCGTACCTAGATGTGTTGGAACGCCATTCGGAGTTTGCCGAGGCTGCGATGGGGCTGGGCGTGGTGTTGCTGGCCATGGGCCGGCTCGACGACGCCAATCGCCGCTTCCGTCGCGCCGTGGAAATCCGCCCGGCATTGGGGGAAGCATGGATGAACATCGTCGATGCCGACGCGGATGGGCTCAGCGACGAAGACCGGGACGAAATCCGCGCCCGCGCCGTCGATGCCAGGCTCGCCGAAGAAGATCGGATCGCATTCTTGTTTGCGCTGGGCAAGGTCGAAGAGACAGCGGGTAACTTCGAAGCCGCCGCAGAGGCTTATAAGACCGCGAATGCGCGCCGCCGGCGGCAGATCGATGCCACCGGCACACCTTTTGATGCAGATGCCTTCGACGAAGAAATTGATATCGTTATCAAGACCTTGACCGACGTTGCTGTGAAATTAATTCAAGATTTTGGCGACCATGAAGCGGAAATGATCTTCATCTGCGGGATGCCGCGTTCGGGCACCACGCTGGTCGAGCAGATGCTGGCGGCACACCCAAGCGTGCACACGGCGGGCGAGGTCGATATCGTCAGCGGTTTGCTGGACGCCTATCCAGATCAAGTGCCGGACATGGCGGCAACGGAAATACGTGCGTTGTCGGACACGTATCTGGCGCGTCTTCCGGTGCGCCCGGCGGATGGTCTTCGGGTCACGGATAAGACACCGCAGAACGTGTTTTTCTTGGGCTTGATCGCCGCCATGTTCCCGCGCGCCAAGATCATCCATTGCGTGCGTAATGCCGACGATGTGGCGCTGTCGTGTCTGCAGCAAAACTTTCGCGCCGCTGGCCTGGATTGGACCACGCGTCTGCATGATATCCGCCGCTATCAGGCGGCTGAGGCCCGGGTCGCACAGCATTGGCAGGGCATCCTGGGCGACCGTATGCTGGATGTGGCCTATGAAGACGTGGTCGCTGACCCTAGCGCGGCCGGACGCCGCTTGTTGGATTTTCTAGGCCTTGAATGGGATGACGCCGTGACGCGCCCGCACGAGGCCAAAGGCACGGTGTTGACCGCATCCAACTGGCAAGTCCGTAAACCCATATATCAAAACGCCGTCGGGCGTTGGCAGTCCTATGCGCGGTACTTTGACGCAGACGACAGCTAGACTCCTGCGCGCCTTGGTCTGAGAACTCTGCACCATGGCGCTGACCGCGCGTGGCCGTGACATATCGTGACATGGACTGCGGAATTCGACATCATGCGGCGCATTATGCGTAGGCACGGCATGCAAGGCAGCAACATTGAGCGACGACAGCCATAAAATTTGGGTGCTTCTAGACAACCAAGCGGGCAACCGCGCACAAGCACTTGGGGTCGTTGCGGCGTTAGGGCTGCCGGTGCGCGAGATGGAAATCCGCTATGCCGGGTTCGCGAAAATCCCGAACATTTTGTTGGGGGCGTCGAACGCCGGGTTGGATAAGGCCTCGCAAGCGAACATCAAGGCGCCTTGGCCGGACTTGGTGATTGCGGCGGGGCGCCGCACGGCGCCGGTGGCACGCTGGATCAAGGCGCAAAGCGGTGGTCACGCACGCTTGGTGCAGGTGATGGACCCGGGCGCCGGACGTGCCGAGTTCGATTTGATCTGCCGTCCAGCCCACGATCTTGGCAGACCTGCAGGCAATATCATCACCATCAACGCGGCGCCGCATCGATTTACCCAGGCCACCTTTAAAGAAGCTCGCGCTGCTTGGGAAAAACACGTTAAAAAACTGCCGACGCCGCGAATCGCCGTGATGATCGGCGGCAGCACGCGCAAACACACTTTCACCGATGCCATGGCGTTGGAACTGATCACAGCCGCAGAGCGTGCGGCAGACGCGGTCGGCGGGTCTTTGATGGTGACCACCAGCCGCCGCACCGGGCGCGCCGTCGACACCGTCGAAATGGCGCTGACCGGCCCACATGTACTGCACCGCTGGGACTCCGATGACGCGAATCCATACGTCGGCTTTTTGGCGCTGGCGTCGGCGATCATCGTCACGGGCGAGTCGGTGTCCATGTGTTCGGAAGCCTGCGCCACCGGTCGGCCGGTGTATCTTTTTGCGCCACCGGGGCTGATCTCGGACAAGCATGCACGGCTGCACAGAAATTTGATCGCAGGCGCGCACGCACGACCCTTTGAAGGTATCCTCGACCTTAGCTGGCAGCCGGAACGGCTGGATGTCGCGTCTGAGATCGCCGCAGAAATCCGCGCGCGGGGACTTGTCCCTTGAGGTTTAGACTGCGCTTGAATGCTTAGCAGCGCCGCTTTCTAAATAGGAATCAAAGCCGGCTGCTATCGCACGCACCAGTGGGCGACCAAGTGCCGTGACCTCAAGCGTGCGACCGTCGATTTTCAACAAGCCGTCGCGGATAAACCCATCAAACGTCGCCAATGTGGAATCGAAATGGTCGACCGGCTGCGCGAAGGTTTTGCACGTGGCGGCCAAGTCGACGCGGAGGTGGCACATCAGCTCTTCGATCACCCGGCGTCGCAGCAGATCTTCGTCGGTGACCTGCAGGCCCCGTGCAATCGGCAGCATGTCGGACGCAACAAGCCGCTGATATTCGCGGATCGAGGCGCTGTTCTGCACGTACCCCTGCGGCAGGGTGCCGATAGATGAGGCCCCAAGCCCGATCAGGGTCTCCGTATCATCAGTGGTGTAGCCCTGGAAGTTCCGCTTCAGTGCGCCGCTCTGGGCGGCGGCGGCCATCGGGTCATCCGGATGAGCAAAATGATCGAAGCCGACCCGCACGTATCCGGCTCGCGTCAGAATATCCGCTGCTACTTCGGCTTGGGCCCAACGTGCTTCAGCATCGGGGAGTGCGCTTTCGTCAATCAGGCGCTGATGCGCGCGCATCCATGGCACATGTGCATAGCCGAATAACGCAATGCGGGCGGGTTGCAGGTTCAGCGCCAGCGCCGTCATGCGTTCGATCTTGTTTACGTTTTGGTGCGGTAGGCCGTACATCAAATCCAGGTTGATCGCGGCGATGCCGGCGTCCTGCAGCCAACCGACGACGGTCGCGGTGGTCGCATACGGCTGCACCCGGTTGATCGCCTTTTGGACTTTGGCGTCGAAGTCTTGCACACCGATGGAAACGCGATTGATGCCGGCCGCTGCCAGCGCGTTGACGTATTCAGGCGTGGTCGTGCGCGGGTCGAGTTCGACGGCCAGTTCCGCATCGGCGGCGATATCGAATAACGCGTGCAGCCGGTCCATGGTGCGTTGCCAGTCTTCGGGCTTTAGCATCGTCGGGCTGCCGCCACCCCAATGCACGTGGCTGACTTTCATGCGGTCCGGCATGTGCGCGCTGACCAGTTCTGTTTCGTGCAGCACCGTATCCAGATATGCAGAGATCGGCTGATAGCGTTTGACGATCTTGGTGAAGCAGCCGCAATACCAGCACATTTCGTCACAAAACGGGATATGCATATACAGCGAAATCGGCTTTTCCGGGGGCAACGCGGCGAGCCAACCGGCATATGAATCTGCATTGACCTCAGACGAAAAATGCGGGGCGGTGGGATAGCTGGTATAGCGGGGTACTGGCGCCCCATAACGCACGGCAAGAGACTGTGTCATGTGTTCTATCTCGTCGATTTTTGTGTCAGCAGCATTGACATGGATCAACCGAGCAGCCTTTGTTGAGCGCACAATAACGAGATGAATAAATGCCCAGATTTGCCGCGAACTTAATGTTTATGTTTACCGAGTTGCCGTTCGAAGCGCGCTTCAAAGCTGCAGCCGAGGCCGGGTTTAAGGACGTCGAGTATCAGTTTCCCTACGGCAAAGACTTGGACTTGATGCGGGACGCCCTGTTGGTCAACGGGCTCAACATGGTGTTGATCAATGCGCCTGCCGGCGACCCGGAACGCGGCGAACGGGGGATTGCCGCGCTGGCGGGCCGTGAAGCAGATTTTCGGGACAGTTTTTTGAACGCCCTGGCCCATGCCCGCGAGTTGGCGTGCCCGCGCGTGCACGTGATGTCGGGCATCGTCGCTGAAAAAGACACGGCGTTGGCGATGGCCGTGTATGCCGAGAATTTACGATTTGCAGCTCGCACTGCAGAATCCGCCGAAATCAATGTGGTGATCGAGCCGATCAACGGTATCGACGTGCCCGGCTATTTGGTCCAACGCACCGAACAGGCGCGCGCGCTGATCGCCATGGTCGGCGAAGAAAATCTGAACCTACAATACGATGTCTATCACGCGTTGATGAACGGAGAAGACCCTATTGAGGGTCTGCGCGCCAACTTCGACGCGATCCGCCACATCCAGGTTGCCGGCTACCCTGGCCGCCACGAGCCGATCGGCGACGGCTATGATATGCGCGGTTTTTTCGAGGCCTGCGACATCATGGGGTATACCGGCGTCATCGGCTGCGAATACAAACCTGCCACCACCACTAAAGCCGGCCTCGGCTGGGCCTCAGTCTACGGGATCGGTTGATCATAGCGCATCCTTCGAGGAGGGCCGCAGGCCCGTCTCGAAGGATAAACGGCTAAATCCGATCATCCACCCGTCATTGTATGCAACTGTTCGCCCAGGCTTTCGATGCCGAAGCGCAGCTTTTCGCCGGGTTTTAGGAACCGTTGCGGCTTTTTGCCGGAGCCGACGCCCGGCGGTGTGCCGGTTGCGATCACGTCGCCCGGCATTAACGTCATGTGCGCCGAGATAAACGCCACCAAGTGGCCGACATCAAAGATCATCGTCTTGGTGGTGCCGTCCTGCATGCGGTCATCGCCGACATCAAGCCAAATTTTCAGGCCATGCACGTCGCTGATTTCGTCCGGTGTCACCAGCCATGGGCCGAGCGGGGCGAAGTCTTTATGGCTTTTGCCTTTGGTCCATTGCCCGGTGCCTTCGAGTTGCCAGGCGCGCTCGGAAATATCGTTGATGATTGAGAACCCGGCGATGTGGTTGATCGCCTCGGCGCGTGACACATTTTCGGCTTGGCGGCCGATGACGATGGCAAGCTCGACTTCCCAATCGGTTTTGACCGAGCCTTTGGGAATCGCGATGTCATCAAAGGGGCCGGTGATCGAATACGGCGACTTCATAAATAACACGGGCTCGCTTGGGGACGGCATATCAAGCTCAGCGGCGTGGTCCGAATAGTTTAAGCCGACGCAGACCAACTGGCGAATGTCGCCGACAGGCGCGCCGATGCGCACGTCTTTGTCGATGCTGGGCAGGGTTTCTTGATCGAGCATCGCGAGCCGCGCCAAGCGATCCGGTTCGAGGGCCGCGCCGGCGAAATCGCCGATCTTGTCGGACAGGTCACGGACCCGACCGTTGGAATCGATAAGGCCAGGCTTCTCGGCGCCCACCGCGCCAAAACGAACGAATTTCATGATCTTGGAACCCCCATCTGGTATTGCCGCACATTACGGCGCGCTCAGCCCCGCGTCCATGCAGCATGAGAATTTTTATTAAATGTGATGGAAATCATAGAGGTTCCAGGTGCTAGCGCGTATTGAAAGAACACCTTGAAGGAGATCAAACGTGAGCAATGCCTATCGCGATCTAACGCATCTTGTGGAACGCCTGCACCGCCGCTTGTTGGACGTGGTGCGCGCGGAATTGACCCGCGCCGATATCAACGACCTGAATGGCGTCCAAGCACTGCTGTTGGTCAACGTCGGCGAAAACGAAATCGCGGTCCGCGATCTGGTGGAGCGGGGGTATTATCTGGGCTCGAACGTGTCTTACAACATCCGTAAACTAACCGAGCTTGGATATCTTCAGCAAAAACCGACCAAACACGACCGCCGCTCGGTCACCGTCGTTCCTACAGATAAAGCCAAACGCGCCATCCAAGCCGTGCGTGACGGTGAGGTTGCACACGCGGAGCGCTATGGCACCGCGCTGGCCGGCCTCAGCGATGTCGAGACCATCGGTGAAGCCCTTAAACGCCTGGAATTCATCTGGACTGAAGATCTCGGTCGCAGCGGTCGGTAATTCGTTCATTCCCCGCAACCGGCAAGTCGCCATGTTTTTCTATATTAATACCCACTACCCGCGACGTCCCGGAAAGTCTACAGGGCTTGTCCGGGATATTTGAGCGAAGTGGCTTAAACGTCCAAGTCCTGCACGAACTTGGCGTGTTCCTGGATATACTGAAAGCGAAGCTCCGGCTTTTTGCCCATCAGTTGTTCGACCAGACGCGCGGTTTCTTTGCCTTCGATGATGTCATCATCGCTGAGCGCACCCGGCACGGTAACCCGAACCAAAGTCCGGTTTGCCGGCGCCATGGTGGTTTCTTTGAGTTGTCTTGGCGGCATTTCGCCCAAGCCCTTAAAGCGGCTGATCTCGACCTTACCGCGGCCTTTGAATTCGGTCTCCATCAGCTCGATCCGATGCGCGTCGTCGCGGGCATAGATGGTTTTGCCGCCTTGGGTCAGGCGGTACAGCGGCGGCAGCGCCAGATACAGATAGCCACCTTCGATCAATGCCGGCATTTCCCGATAAAAGAAGGTCATCAGCAGTGATGCGATGTGCGCGCCATCGACATCGGCGTCGGTCATGATGATGATTTTTTCATAGCGCAGATCGTCGGCGATGAATTTATCGCCGGTGCCGCAGCCGAGCGCTTCGATCAGGTCGCTGAGTTCCTGGTTGCCGCGCAGTTTGTCAGCGGTCGCGCTGGCGACGTTGAGGATCTTGCCCCGGAGCGGCAGGATCGCTTGAAATTCACGTGCGCGGCCTTGCTTGGCGGAACCGCCGGCGCTATCGCCTTCGACGATAAACAACTCGGTCCCGTCGCGGGTCGACTTGGAACAGTCCGCAAGCTTACCCGGCAGGCGCAGTCGGCGGGTTGCGGATTGTCGTTTGGTTTGCTTGTCATCGCGCTTTTTCAGGCGGATTTCCGCACGCTCAATCGCATGTTCAAGCAACACTTTGGCGACTTCCGGCGCACCGGATAGCCAATGGTCGAAGTGGTCACGGACCGAGGTTTCGACGAGCTTCTGCGCTTCGTTGGTGGACAGTTTTTCTTTGGTCTGGCCTTGGAAGCTGGGCTCGCGAATAAATACGGACAACATCACGTCCGCGCAGCCGACCACGTCTTCACCTTGCAGTTTGCTCGCCTGTTTATTGTTGATCAGCTCGCCATAGGCGCGGAGCCCTTTGGTCAGTGCGCCTCGCATGCCCAATTCGTGGGTGCCGCCCAGCGGCGTCGGTACCGTGTTGCAGTACGAATTGAAGAACGCATCTTCGTCGACCGGCCACGCCACCGCCCATTCAACACGCCCGGCGCCGTCGGCGAACTTGGCATCGCCTGCGAATGGCGTGGGCGTCATGGTTTTACGTTCTTTCAGCACCGACGACAGATAGTCGCCAAGGCCGCCTGGGAAGTGCAGGGTCGCGGACTCCGGCGTGTCGTCGTCGGCTCTGAGGATTTTCGGGTCCACCGACCAGCGAATTTCGACACCCCGAAACAGATATGCTTTCGAACGCGCCATGCGAAACAACATTGATGGCTTGAATCGCGCACCGGCGCCGAATATTTGCGCGTCGGGCATGAACGTGATCGTGGTGCCGCGCCGGTTCGACACCGCGCCGCCGTCGGTCAGCTTGGTTATAGGCGCGCCCCGCTCATAGGTTTGGGTCCAGAGTTTTTTGTCTTTGCAGACTTCGACTATTAGCTTTTCTGCCAACGCATTGACGACGGACAGACCGACGCCGTGCAGACCACCCGAGGTCTCATACGCATCGCCGCCGAATTTGCCGCCGGAATGCAGCGTCGTCAGGATCACTTCGAGTGCGGATTTATCTTTGAATTTCGGATGCGGATCGACCGGAATGCCGCGCCCATTGTCGCGAATGGTCAGCGCGTAATCGGCGCCGAGCTCCACTTCGATTCGGCTGGCGTGGCCGGCGACGGCTTCATCCATGGCGTTGTCGAGGATTTCTGCGGCCAAGTGGTGCAGCGCATGTTCGTCTGTACCGCCGATGTACATGCCGGGGCGGCGGCGAACAGGCTCTAGACCCTCCAGGACTTCAATGTCATCGGCGGTATAACTGTCTTTGGTCCGCCCGGTGTCTGCCTTCGCAGCCTTCGGGGCAATCTTCGAGGGCTTCGCGGATTTCGCGGCCTTTTTGGCGGATTTCCGAGACGTCGCCGTCGGCGTGTCGTCGGCGTCGGTATCGTTGCCAAAAAGGTCACTCATATCATCGCTACGCTCCATCGACGGTGCCCCCGGCAAACTGAACTTTACGGCCGCATTACGGCACTTCGGCGCACACTTTAGCCGCGCCCTTCAACCGCATCAAGGCTGATAAGGTATATGACGCTTTATTGTGCAGCCATATCTTGTGTATAGTCCGTTAACTCTTTTGCGTCTCATTCCATATTCAACCCCATCAGGAGCGCCGTCCCTATGGCCGATCTCAATACCAACCCGGAACCCGGCACGGCACCGCGCGGTGAATTGGCGCTACGGACCTTGGCGATGCCTGCCGATACCAACCCGTCCGGCGATATTTTCGGCGGCTGGGTGATGGCGCAGATGGATATCGCCGGCGGCATTACCGCCTGGAACCGGGCCGACGGCCGGGTCGCCACCGTCGCCGTCGATGGCTTTACATTTCACCGTCCGATCTTCGTCGGCGACGTGGTGTGTTGTTATACCGAGGTCTCAAAGGTTGGTCGCACCTCGATTTCGGTGCTGGTCGAAGCCTGGGTGCTGCGTGGCCGTAAACCGGAAAACCGTATTAAAGTTACTGAAGGCACTTTCACCTTCGTCGCCATCGATGTCGAAGGTCAAAAGCGAGAGGTGCCGCCGCTTGAGGATTAGACCAGCATCATGCTGACGTAAGCGGCAGCGAACAGCGACCCGAGGGCGAGGAATTCGCTGAGGAAGCGGCCGGCGTTGTTCCAATTGGTCATTTTAGTCTCCCGTTTCTTCGGTGTGTGGTTGCGGATGTTTGTTCTCATCTATGCCTTAAGGGTAATAGAACAAAACAAGAACATCAATTGTTTTCTGCCTATAATTCAATATTTCTTTCGCGGTGGTGATTCTGGGTCGGTTCAGAACATGTCCACCCCAGCCTTGATATCGGCGCCGGATCGGACCACCCTTGAAACGACACTAGATCGGGAGGGTGTCCAATGCGGTCGCATATGTTTTCAACGCTGGTTGTCGTTGCTTTGGGATGTCTTGGTTTTGCTGGGGTAGGGCACGCTGGCGAGGCGTCGGTGCTGGATGTCCAAGTGCGTGCCAATGAAGACGGCACCTATGCCTTTACCGCGACCGTCAGCCATCGGGACGAGGGATGGTCGCACTATGCCGACAAGTGGGAAGTCTTGTCGCCGACCGGCGATATTCTCGGCACCCGAATCCTCTATCACCCGCATGTGGACGAGCAGCCGTTCACCCGCTCATTGGGCCGCGTCGAAATTCCGATCGGCATCACATCGGTGACGGTGCGGGCTTACGATAGTGTGCACAAGGCAGGCACGCGGACATTTAGCATCGATTTGCCGCCTCGTAAGTAGGGCGTTTTCAGGCGCCGCCATCATGCTTTTCGTGACAACAAATCTGCGATTTCTCAAACACGCAGTCGTCTAATTGATCTTCAGGCGATCAAACACGCGCCCATCTATCGCGATCAAACCAGTGGCGATCAGCGCCATGCCCGCGTAATGCCGAAACAGCAGTTCTTCGCCTAAGACAACGCTGCCCAGTAAAATCGCGCTGACCGGCACAAGCAATGTAACAAGCACCGTGTTGACGGCGCCGGCCGACGACAGCAGCTTGAAAAAAACGATATAGGCAAGGGCCGTCGAGGCGACGGCGAGGGCCAGAACCGACAGCATTGCTCGTACGCTCGGCACCGACAGTGTCCATGGTGCATCAAAAATCGTGACAATTGGAATCATGATGATCGTGGTGGCAACGAGTTGACCGAAAGCCACCTGGGTCGCCGACAACTTCATGGATTTAAAGCGACGTCCATAAACACTCGCGAACCCATAGGAAAGCGCGGCCCCAAGGCAGGCAATCATACCCAGGGCGGCGATGTTGGCACCGGTCAACACGTCAGCGCCGAGCAAAATCACGACACCGATAAAGCCGAAGCCGATGCCGACGGCTTTGTTCAAGGCCATGCGTTCATCGGACAACGCAAAATGTGCGACGAGAATGGAGAATATCGGGGTCGTTGCGTTCAGAATAGACGCTAAACCGCTGGGAATCTTCGTTTGCGCCCAAAACAGCAAGCTGAACGGAATCACGTTGTTCAGCAGGCCGAGCACAGCGAACGAGGCGAGCGCACCCGCCGCGAACGGCCATGGAACCTGCTGCGCTTTTAAGATCAGCGCCAGTGTCAGCGCGGCCAATCCGGTGCGTAGGATGACGACGGTAAATGGCGGCAGTTCCTTGACCGCGATCGCTGCAAAAAAGAACGAGCCACCCCAAAGCACGGAGAGCAAGAGAAGCAGAAGCCAGTCGCCGGATGTCATGCGCATGTCGCTATTCCGATATCAGGATTGGTGTTCGAGTAGATACATCCGCTATCTGTGCATGGCTGGCGGTTTTCGGACCTCATCATCTTTGCCTACTCGTGCAATGGCCCGGTGGTGGGTATACTGCGCACACCATGCTCACCTTTGACACATGTAATGCCGCAAGGCTTCGCCGCGATCCCGCGTTCGATGGTTTGTTTTTCACCGCCGTACGAACGACGAAGATATATTGCCGTCCAGTCTGTCCGGTAAAACAGCCGCTGACGAGAAATGTCAATTATTATCCGACTGCAGCCGCCGTCGAACAGGCGGGCTATCGGCCTTGCCTGCGGTGCAGGCCGGAAACCGCGCCGTTCTCGCCGGCTTGGAACGGCACTCAGGCGACCGTCACGCGGGCCCTATGTTTGATTGAAAACGGCGCGCTCGACATTGGCCATGTAGATGATCTTGCGATGCGGCTCGGTGTCGGCGCACGGCATCTTTCGCGGCTATTTGCGCGCCATGTTGGCGCCACACCTGGGCAGGTTGCTCGGACGGTGCGCCTGCAGCGGGCCAAGCGCCTGCTTGATGAAAGCGACCTGCTGATCACGCAGATCGCCTTTCAGTCTGGCTTCGGCAGCGTACGCCGCTTCAATCAGGTATTTTCTCAGCTATACGGTCGTCCGCCCTCGTCAATCCGGCGACCTCGGCGCAAGTGGCAGGACGTCGGCTGACGCACCTGCACGCGAAGTGCAATTTTCTATGCGCATCTCAAAAAAAGACCCCCGCCGTTGCCGGCGAGGGTCCCCACGGTGAGGCCGAAGCCCCGAGACCGCGTTAGGAAGAGTAGTACATCATGAATTCGATCGGATGCGGGGCGTGTTCGAAGTTGTAGATCTCCTCCCACTTCAGATCCATGTAGCCACTGATCTGATCATCTGTGAAGACGTCGCCCTTGGTCAGGAACTCGCGGTCGGCGTCGAGCGCCTGCACAGCTTCGCGGAGCGAGCCGGCAACCGTCGGCACTTCGGCCAGTTCTTCCGGTGGCAAGTCGTACAAGTCTTTGTCCATGGCGTCGCCAGGATGGATCTTGTTCTGAATGCCGTCGAGGCCGGCCATCATCATGGCCGAGAACGCCAAGTATGGGTTGGCGACGGCATCCGGGAAGCGGACTTCGACGCGCTTGCCCTTCGGCGAACCCGCGAACGGGATACGGCAAGAGGCTGAACGGTTGCGAGCCGAATAGGCCAACAACACAGGGGCTTCGAAGCCAGGGATCAGACGCTTGTACGAGTTCGTCGCCGGGTTGGTGAAGGCGTTGATGGCCTTCGCGTGCTTAATGATACCGCCGATATAGTAAAGTGCCGTGTCGGACAGGTCGGCATAACCCGAACCCGCGAACGTCGGCTTACCGTCTTTCCAGATCGACTGGTGGGTGTGCATACCCGACCCGTTGTCACCGGCAACCGGTTTCGGCATGAAGGTTGCGGTTTTGCCATAGGTGGCAGCAACCATATGCGTGCAGTACTTGTAGATCTGCACGTTGTCAGCGGCACGCACCAGGGTCGAGAATTCCATGCCCAGTTCGTGCTGCGACGGTGCAACTTCGTGGTGGTGCTTGTCCATGGACAGGCCCATTTCCTGCATTACGGCGACCATCTCGGCACGAATGTCATGTGCTTTGTCGACCGGCGGGACCGGGAAGTAGCCGCCTTTGACGCCTGGACGGTGTGCCAGGTTGCCTTCTTCGAAGATGGTGCCCGAGACGTACGGACCTTCTTCAGAGGAGAAGCTGTAAGAGCTTTCGTTCATTGAAACATTGTAGCGCACATCGTCGAATATGAAGAATTCCGGCTCGGCACCGAAGTAGGCGGTGTCACCGATGCCCGTCGAGCCCAAGTAAGCTTCAGCTTTCTTGGCGACCGAGCGGGGGTCGCGCTCATACGGCTGACCGTTTGTCGGCTCGATGATGTCGCAGTTCAAAATCAGCATCGGTTGGGCTGCGAATGGGTCCATAACAGCCGTCGATGCGTCGGGGATCAGCGCCATGTCGGATTCGTTGATCGCTTTCCAGCCGGCGATTGACGAGCCGTCAAACATAACGCCGTCTTCAAAGGTCTCTTCTTCGATGAAGCTCGAGACCATGGTCAAGTGCTGCCACTTGCCGCGCGGATCGGTGAAGCGCAGATCGACGAAGCCGATATCGTTGTCTTTGACGTATTTGACGACATCGCTCGGCGTTTTGAGGTCCAATGACATTTTGTAGTCCTTCCTAACTCGGTTTTTTTATCGTGGATGGGTTGGTGGATGACGCCGTCTATGACTAGATGGCGTCGTTGCCGCGTTCACCTGTGCGAACACGGATTGCCTCTTCAACGGGCGTAATGAAAATTTTACCGTCGCCGATGCGACCGGTTTGTGCAGCTTGCTGTATCGCTTCGATGGCGCGCTCAAGCATGCTGTCTTCGACGACGATCTCAATTTTCACCTTGGGCAGGAAATCGACGACGTATTCGGCGCCGCGATACAATTCAGTATGGCCTTTTTGACGACCAAAACCTTTCGCTTCCAACACCGTGATGCCCTGAAGGCCGACCTCGTGAAGTGCTTCTTTTACCTCGTCGAGTTTGAACGGTTTGATAATCGCCTCGATTTTTTTCATTTCCGCCTGTTCTCTCTTATTTTTTCATGCGGCGCTGTTTGGCCAATGATATGGAGACCCTTGTCGGCCTCTTGGATGTTCGTGTCCGCACTAACGCGAACAGCAGGGATCATGCCAGATTCTATTGGCTTGTAAATATGATTAGATTCCAGGTGTTTATGTTTTAAAATTAGGGGGATAGTCCGTTCGCCTGCACGGCATATGTGATTAAAAAATATGCAGATGTCTATATTTTGCACCGTTTGTTCCTCAAGACAGGCCGATTTCGACCGATTATGAACACCAAAAAAGTGGACATTCTTGTAGTTTTGTGAAATAGTACGGTCACATTTTGTAAGAGTGTTCCTATCTTGAGGGAAGAGTAGCGGTTTCGCTCGCGAGACTTAAACTGCTTAGCCCAATCATCACGCGCCGCCAGTCGGTCGCAATCGGAATTGCTGCAGTGCAGCATTTTTTGTTGCATTTTGGTGACGTTTGTGTTATAAGCCGGGCACATAATAAAGCGATGCTTTTGGAGGAATAATGATGCAACGCCTTGATTTAGTTAAGTTTCTCGCGGAAAGCGCGGCTGAGCTGCTGGACACGGGTTCGTCGACCGAAGTTGATCGTGTCGCGCGTTTGAATGAAGCTGCTGAGCTTCTCGCGCTGAGCTCCCGCTTGTTGGCCCGTACCAACGCGGTGTCGGGTTCGGAAGTGATGCAGGAGGCAGCTTAATGGCATCTCGTAGTTCCGATAATAAAAAGCCGACGTCTGACCGTCCTGAGCAACACAAAAAACGTCCCTGCCTGATGTGCGGCGAAAAGTTTATGTCGCATCATTATGGTGAGCGGGTGTGCCCGTCCTGCAAAGGCACGGCGGCGTGGCGCGAGGGTGCGGCGGCGTAAGTCGACAGCACTTTAAAGTTACAGGTTTTATGACCAGGGCCCCGGCATTGTCGGGGCCTTTGTCGTATCTGGGGCGTATCGACGTATTATTCTGCTGCGTTGATGACCTCGAACGCGCGTGCGATGGCGATGTCCGACATGCCGGCACTTAAGCCCACCGGGCCACCGTCAAAAAGATCGTCGCGACCGCTCGCCGCAATCGCATCGCCGACATCGTCCAGCGCGTGTCCGCCAGGCGCTGCGAACAAGCCGACCACGGCGGCTGGCCCGTCTGTACCGGCGAGCACGGCATCCAGATGTGGCGGCTCTTCGAGTAACGCGAGGCGCACGGCTTTAAATCTATTCTCAGCCGAGATCACATCGGTCTGTGCTTTTGCCGCAATGTGCGAGTAGGGATAGCGGAGCGAGCCGTGGGCGACGGTGATCAATGTTGCTGCTTTTGCGCTCACCCCCCGGTCGGTTAGGACCTGCATCCCGATATCGGTTGCCAGCCCGGCGATCCCAAGATGCGTGCCGACCGCATCGGATGTCCGCACCTTGGCCGTGTGCCCATGCGCTTTCAGGCCGTCCCGCAAAAGAGCTTCGGCGCGCCCGGCCAAATGGCCATCGGTCATCATAAACGGCACCAAAATGACGGTATCGGTTTTCACCGCCGCGGCGGCCTCGTCTGCGCTACGGCCTCCCATCAGAAATGCGGCATCCACATCGGCGAAGATCCCACGCTTTCGGATGTCTTCTGCGTGGCGGCACACAGCGGCAGCCGCATCCGGTCGGCGGGTCGAGCCGTGCGCCACTAGGATCACGGTCACACGGGACGCATTCGACTTCTCAGTTGCGGATGTCGGCGGACCGTCGTAGGGCTCAGCGGGCGTTCGGGATGGGGACATTTTGTCTCGCATTATGAGTCAGCATGCTGGTTTCTGCGTACTCTGCAAAGGTGGGGTATCTTGGGCATATTGACAACAGGCCGTCGGCGGCGACAGGGTCCTTTTATGGGGTATTTATTTTCATGGGGCTTTTCTGCCTTGGTGGTGCTGACGTTCGGCGCATCGTCTGCAGCGCACGCGGAGGACGCGACCGATCGCATGATCGTCGCGATCCAGGCGCTCGGCCACAAAGTGCCGGCGCCGTCCGTGCTTGGGCCCGCGTGCGACGGGGACGCGCTGTGCGTGGCCAAGTTCATTCAAGGCCAGATCGGGGACGGGGCGGTCTTAGTGCCGTCGGTTGATGCCGAGTCTGTCGCTACCCCGCCGTTGAAGACCCGCGCTTGGCGCACGTCGGCGCCGGCGTTGAAAGCGGTGGACACGATGAGCGACGGCACGCTCTATTTGCGCTTTACCCGCTTTGATGAGGGCGCCGTGGTCGATGCCATCGCCGCCATCGCGCCGCCGCCGGCCAAGATCATGCTCGATCTTCGTGATATTCCACCAGGTGAACCGTTGGATTCCGTGCGCCGGATGGCGGCCGTATTTATCGGTGCGCAGGACAGGGCGTTTCAGGTCACTTATCCCAGCGGCCGCATCGTCGATTGGGTCGTTTTGAAGCCGCGCCGCGCCGTGTTGGCGGCGTTGCTCAGCGTTATTTTAAGGGCCGATGCCGATGGACCGGCGACGGTCTTCGCGGCATTGTTGCGAGAATACAAAGGCGCGCAGATTTTGGGTGCGGGGCCAGTCGGAACGCAGTACGCTCGCGCCCGCGTGCCGGTCGCGCACGGCTGGTCGCTGTTGGTGCCGCGGGGCACGCTCAGTATACCTGGTATAGATATGACAAATGGTTTGGTCCCCGATGGGCCAATCCCCGACAGTGCCAAACGGTGATCAGGAGACGACATTAAGTGACGGCTTCGATTTTATTTCTCGGATTGTTGATCGGCATGCAGCATGCGCTGGAAGCCGATCACGTCGCTGCCGTCGCGGCCATCGCTTCGAAGCGCCGCGGTATCGGCAACATCGTGCGCCATGGCGCGATCTGGGGATTGGGCCATACCGTCACCTTGATGGTGTTCGCAGGCGCTGCGGTGCTGTTGGGCTTCACCATCAACAATGCTTTGGCGGGCGCGCTCGAAGGTATGGTCGGCGTGATGCTGATTGGGCTCGGTGGGCACGTATTGTATCGTCTGTGGCGTGAACGCGTGCACTTTCATCTGCACCGCCATGCCGACGGCACCGTGCACGTGCATGCCCATGCCCACCGTGATGAGGTCGTGCGCCATGACCCGGCGCGGCATGAACACGAACACCCCGAACGCCTGCCGATTCGCACTTTGTTGGTCGGTATGATGCACGGCCTTGCTGGGTCTGCAGCCCTGGTGGTGCTGACGTCGGCGGGTATGGAAACGCCGAGCATCGGATTTGCATACGTGGTGCTGTTCGGGGCGGGCTCGATCGTCGGGATGGCGTTGCTGTCGGCGGTGATCGCGGTGCCGCTGAGCTATACGTCGAAAGCTCTGACGTGGGCGAACCGCTGGATGCAAGGCGGTATCGGTGTCGGCACGGCGGCGCTCGGTGTCGTCATTTGTTTGGACTCGTTCAGTTTTTAAGGCACGCAAAGATATAAGGGTCTGCCCTAGCCAAACGGTCTTATCTAGGATAGCCAGCCCCTAACTTTATTCGTCACCCTCGCGCAGGCGGGGGTCCATGGTGGGGATGGATTCCCGCCTGCGCGGGAACGACGCATGTCGTTGGACATCGGCGGTCTGATTTTGTTAGGCCCGTTCAGCCGCGCACACTCTAGAAAACCCCAACCCTGCCTTCGCGGGAAAGGTGAGAGGGCGCTAACGATCCCGTCTGGGCATCTTGAACGGCGGCCGCTCAATTATTTTATGCTGAATTTTTCTCGTTGGATCGCGGCCAATGTTTCCGTTGCCGTGCTTTGCGTGTCGCCACCGTACTCAACGGCTTTTTGGGCGTACACTTCGGCCTCGTCAAGTCGGCCTCGCAGCATCAATACGTGCGCAAGGTTATTCAGCGCCACGGCATTGTCCGGTTGGCGTCGTACCGCCTCTTGCAGGTCCGTCGTCGCGTCTTGCAGACGGTTTTTGCCGATCAAGATGTTTGCGGATGAGATCAACGGCGTGGCGGCATCGGGCCATTGCTGCGCGGCGGTGGCAAACGCCGTCAATGCAGCCGGTTCCTGACCTGCACGCTCCAAGCCATAGGTTTCGTTCAACCAATCAGAGATCGACGTGGTTTGCGGCACCGGACCATCCGGCTTGATCATAACGACGGCCCAGTATCCGGCCCGTCGCCAGGTATGTTCAAACGTTGTCATCGCGGTCACGTGCCGTCGCGTCGTGCCGGAGCGAAGCGTAACGGTCTCGGCGGCGAGGTCATAGCCGACAAGGACGGCATAATGCCATTGCGGTACGAGTTCGAGGGCGAGGTTTTGTAAAATCAGCACCGGTCGTCCGTCGGATATGTTGGTGAAGGCGTCACGCATGGTGCGGACGGGCAACGCAAGTCGCCCTTGTCGGCGCGACCCGGTGAGAATTTCGCTTTGAAGAGTGCCGTCGCGACCCGGTGTATAGATGCTTGCGGCGAGCGCGTCGGGCGTCGTTGCGAGGCCGGTGGTATTCAACGCGGTTGCCAGCGCTGCGGGGCCGCAAAAATACTGTGTCTGTGCAAAGAACGGTGCGTCGACCAGTTCAGCGGACAGGGCTACGCCGGGCGGCGGGGACGCGGTGAGTTGATCGGTCATGGGCGTTGCCGCACAGCCGCTCAACATCACCAGCGCCGCGATCCCCGCAAGTAAGCGGATATTAAGTTTGTAACGTTTCATTTATCGTTCGTGCTTAGGTCGGGTTTGCCGAACCCTTGTTGGTGAAGCCGAATACATCGGTGAAACCAAGCAAGTCAGTGATCAGCAAAATGATGAAAACAAGCACGATGGCACCGACGATGCCACCAAGGGCACCTTGGCCGGCCGGCGCGCTTTTAATGTTGTCGGCGAGTTGTGCGACTTCTGCATCGCTCAGCGCGGCAACGCGAATGCCGGCTTCGTCGGGGTCGACACCCAAGGCTTCGAATTGCGAGCGCACATCGTCACGTGTCATGAATGCCTCTACCACGGCGCGATCACCCTCAATCGATTGTGCCTCAGCAACGCGATTGTTGTCGATCAGCGCCGCACTAACAGGGCCAACGGGTAAAATCGTTGCGCCGAAAGCGATGATGACGGAAATGGCGATGGCTTTTAATCTCATTTGTTTCGAAAACATTTTTGCTTTCCCCCTGGAAAAGAACTTATTGATCGTGATTGTACCGTCACGCCACATCACGCAGCGTGACGTCGTCGAATTCGCCCGGACTTATCGAGATTGACCGGGCGAGGGCTTTATTTGTTGATGTTGGATGCAAATGAATAATGGTGCTCAAACGACGGTATGCGACGAAGGAGAGGCCTTCGATAAGCTCTTCGTCGGTCTCGGTCGCATAGACGCCGGCGGAGAATACTTCATCGCCGTCGGCAAGGCTGAACGGCTTTTGGAATATCACGTCTTTATGTGTTGTGTGGGTTAACATCATCCGTTTCCTGATCGCATCAATCGCCGGACCACGCTGACGGGAGATCGTTTGTGCACGTTCAACGCACAGTCAGCTCGCACACATTCCATGTTGATTTAAGGCTTTTTCGCCGAGGTTTCTGCGACTGGTTTTGGTATCGCCTTGTCGCTTTTGTCGGCGCTTTTGGGTTTGTTGCTAGGTGGTGATTTGGTTTCTGTCGAAAATGATTTGAATGACATGATTGACCGCTTCCATTCTGATAGAAAATATTTTCTACCATAATTTAAATGACTGCGTAGTATGTGCGAAAAATAAAATTAAGTAAATGTGATACTGTTTTTATTTTTTGTCTTTAATAATTTACATTCAACAAATTATGACTATTAAAAATATTACATTTATTTAAAATAGTGTGCTGTTTTGAACAGCGCAGGTCACGTGTTTGGGCTTAAATAAGGTTGCTGCGCTTTTTTGAGCATAGCGCACCTCCCATACTGTAATTGCCAGGCTTTAGGAGGCCTGGCCTTTTTTCGGTAGAGAGGGCGCTGCGGCGCGGGTGATGGCGCGATGCGAGAGTCGCGTTGCGTTTATGCATAAATACAGCCTTGATCATGCGTGAATTGAGACTGAACCGGATCGGCGTCAAATTCGTGCAACATGACCATGTGGTCCGCCGAAGGCGAGGGAGAGATATCAAATGTCCATAAATCGAATTGTCGGCATCGTGATTTTTGCGGTCGGCGTAGTTTTGCTTGTGTTCGCATATAACGCGACTCAGGCGCCCGTCGAAGAGTTATCCAATACGATCACTGGTGGCTATAGCGATGACACCATGTGGATGTTGGCGCTGGGCATCGGTGCTGCTCTCGGCGGCGGGCTGCTCGCTGTTTTTGGTGCGCGAAGATAAGACGGCTTAAATTTAGCCCTTCACGAGGAGGCGATGATGAGTCTCGGAACCATCTTAATTATCATTTTGCTGCTTATGGCTTTCGGCGTTTTGCCGATGTGGTCGCACAGCAATAGCTGGGGATATTTCCCGAGCGGCGCATTGGGTGTCATTTTGGTCATCGTGCTCATACTGCTGCTGCTTGGGCGCATATAGCCAGATCGTCAGGCGTCAGGCCCAAGATACGTAAGATAAGATTATAGCTGGTCCAGCAAGCCGGCCCAATCATTATTGTCTGCTTCACAAGCAACATGCTATCATTGCGCGTTAAATGGCTGCGTAAGCCCCAAGCGGGCCTGTTAAGCGGACTTATTTCTCTGACAGATTAGCCCAAACAGTCTTTGGGTGCGTGTGCCTGCCTGAACCCACACTGTTCGGAGGCTCCATGCCGCCTAAATCGTCGAATACGCCTTTGCCGCTGCCGCCGTCACTACCGCCTTTTGACGTTGAAGCGCTTTTCACGTCGTTCTCCACGGGGCGGCATAGCAGAAAATTCAAAACGAAACAGGTTATCTTTCAACAAGGTGACCCCGCGTCTGCCGTTTATTTCATCGAAAAAGGTATCGTGCAGATCACCGTCGTCTCCGATCACGGTAAAGAAGGGATTATCGCAACACTTAAAGACGGTGATTTTTTTGGCGAGGGGTGTCTCACCGGTCAGAAATTTTATTTGGCGTCCGCCAGCGCGTTGCAGCAAACAAGCGTGGTCGCACTCGATAAAGCCGAGATGATCCGGGTGCTTCATGATCAGCCCGCGCTCTCGGAAATTTTTATGTCGTTTTTATTGATGCGCAATACTCAGATCGAGTCTGATCTGGTCGACCAATTGTTCAATTCCAGTGAAAAGCGCCTGGCCCGCGCGCTGCTGTTGCTGGCGAATTTCGGCAAAGAAAGTAATGTCGAGGTCGTCGTCCCGAAAGTCAGTCAGGATGCCTTAGCAGCCCGCGTCGGCACGACTCGCGCCAGGGTGAACTTTTTTATGAATAAGTTTCGCGACCTCGGCCTGATCGAATATAACGGCGATCTCAAAGTGCATTCGGCTTTATTGAATATCATCGTTCAAGACTGACGCGCTCCGGACAACGCAAAACGGCGCCGGATAAAACCGGCGCCGTTATTGTATTGAGCGACGTTATCAGGTGTCGCGGTCGATTATTGCCTCACGGTGACGAGAACGCGGCGGTTGTGCCATTCGCGAACATCGTCTGCCGTCTGCACGGCGGGGCGATTTTCACCGAAGGACTGCTCGCCGACCTTTGGCTCGATACCTGAGTTTTCAAGCATATTTGCCACAGCGCGTGCGCGGCGTTCCGCGAGCAGGTGGTTGTATTCCTGTGTGCCCGAACGATCTGTATAGCCGTTGACGGTTACACTTTTCGCTCGCGTCGATTTGATGTGCGCGATGATCTCGTTATTCACGCTCATTGCCGCGGTATTAAGGCGGTCGCTGTTATGGTCGAAAAGCACCGTAAACACCTTTGAGGAAGGCATTGCTGTCTTTGCAGCGACTTTGGCTGCCGGTGCCGGTTTGGCTTCAGCGAAGACGACCTTGTTGGCCTGATTCATGGCGTTCACGAAACCCTGGCGGCATTCAGCAATGTCTTTGGGTTGGAAGTTTTCTTCCTGTTCTTCGATCCAGCAGTCGAACTGGGTCTGTGCACGTGCCGTGTCGGTCGCGGCACGGGTGGCGCCTCCGGCGTCCAGCACCCGCATCAGATTTGCGCGTGCTTGGGTCAGTTCGGCAACGGTCGAGGCCGGCAGTTCCCGATCACCGATTTGCGTCGGCATTACTTTATGACCGGCGGCAGCTTGACGGGCTCTCATGTTATAAAATGTGGTGGCGTCGCGGTGGCCTTCGTCGATTTCGGTTTGCGCGAGTGCCGCATAGTCTTGATGCAGGGCCTTATCGAAAGCGGTACCCATCTGTGGCAACATACGGACTTCCGCCATGTTCAGATCGTGGGGTGTTGGTGCTGCGCAGGCACCCAAAAGCGAGGCGACGGCGATAACCGGTAAAAATTTAATCGGTTTCATTTTTTTTTGTCCTATCCTTAAAGACGTCGGTTTGGCCTCGTCCCTTTTTTGCCGGACGCGGCGAATATATTTTCCAGGCTGTGGAGTAATGTATTCATATGACATCTGAAGTGCCGAATATGTTCAATACAGTACACATAATGATTTTTATTCATTTGTCGGCATTTATTTATTGAAAGCGATAAAATAAAAGCCGCTGTATATGGGCGTCTCGGTTTGTCATTTCCGCCGTCGCGGGGATGACACAATCAAGCCACCGGTGCGCAACGACATTCGTCGTTTCCGCGCAGGCGTGAACCCATCTCCGGCCTGCGCAAGGGTGACGCACAATGCGAATTGCTACATGAAGATAAATAAAATTGGCCGCGACAGAGAGATTAACTTCGAACTCCGAGACCGCACACTGTCATTCCCGCGGAGGCGGGAATCCAGAAGTCCGCAACGACGCGCCCATCACAGCGGGGGCAAACGCTGATTGGACCCCCGCTTTCGCGAGGGTGACGGGAATGGGCGATGGATGGCCGCCTAATATAGTGCCTGATATGATAATTGGCGGAGAGGGTGTCCGCACTACTATGTTTCGCCGTTGTTCGTAAT
>TARA_R110002095_G_scaffold193603_1_pt1 | contig 36498 bp, 72 predicted proteins | sample TARA_R110002095 | Tara Oceans TARA_R110002095 (sample SAMEA4397255) | marine metagenome | biome: Polar Biome; feature: [SRF] surface water layer (ENVO:00010504); material: water (ENVO:00002006), including particulate matter (ENVO:01000060) such as... | depth 5 m | reverse complement strand
CATAATTTAGTTTTTTAAAGTTTTAATAGTTCTTGTTTTATTTATTTTTTACCATAAGTGTTAAAAGTTCTATGTAGCTTTTATTTCCAAAATTTCTAAATCTTTTAATTTGTCTTATGTTTATTTCGTCCAAATACATAACATCTGGGTTTGTATATTTATAAGATATTAAAGAATTAATGAGCCTTATTGTCGCATTTGGTTCTTTTTCGTGGTCTATCACATCATCTATGAGTATTCTTTTTTGTGTGTTATATAATTCAATAATGTCTACTGCTCTTAAGTATTGTTCTTTTGTTATCATAATTTAGTTTTTTTAAATGAAAAATGCCTTTAGATTTCAACGGCTCTCACTCCGTATCCACCTAAAGGCATTCAATTTTTTATAGTCGTTCTATTGTGAGAGTCAAACAACTTCACCAAAGATAGTCTTTTTTGTGGATATAAAGCCTAAAACATTGTTAATTGTTTTATTTAATCTTCTTTACCTATCCTATCATTCTTCTTTGTAAGAAATCCATATAAGACTTATTGCTTACTTTATATTGGTGCTGGCTTTTTTCACAAAACAAAATCCTTTGTACCGTTCCCTGTTCAGTAAATATAGTTTTTAATAATTTTATGTCAGTTGATCCGCTAACAGGACAAGCCCATTTGGGTAAGCCTTGTTTGACTGCATTATTAGTTACGCTACCAAAGTAAGGTTTTAAGGTCATATACAATTCCTCAGTGGTCACAATATCTCCCTTGTTATAATCTACCATCTTTTTTAAATACTCCTTTTGTTCTTTTTCAGTTCCATCTTCTATCATGTCCCACATGTGAATACCTTCGTGAGATTGCTTTAGAGTTAAACCAAAATATTTAGCCATGTAAGCCATTGAATAACTTGGCAATCTAAAGTACCGTTTAGCCATCCTGTAAATATCAAACGACTTAACGTATCTATCAACAAAAAGTCTATGTTTAGCCGCTCTAGTGTTTATCAACTTATTGTCAAAAGAATTATTGTTTTGCCCTATTACCATGGAGGCGCTGTTATATTCTTTTAAAAATACTTCTAACATCTTTTTATCGCAATGATCTTCATCCCAAGTTAAATGTTTCACCTTGTCCTGTCCAATGTATTTCCAAGCGATTGAAATTATAGTTGTTTCACTTCTAGTTTGTAGATGATTTATATATTGCTTGCCTGTACTCCATACATACGCTTTAATTCTACTTGTTTCAATGTCGTAGGTTATAATCTTATCATCAACCAACTCAGAAGCCTTAATACCTAAATTCAACTCCTTTGCGTAGCTTCTTATCGTTCTTCTAGTTACCTTTAAAAATTCGCTTAATTCTTGTTGTACTTTTTTTCTAGGTTTATTACTAGAGTATTGATCAATTATTAACTGTCTATCTTTTTTACTTAGTTTATTGAAACTCATAATTTTATAGTTTTAGTTTATTAAAAAAGCCCACCGAAGTAGGCTTTTGATTAGTTAAATTTAAAAAGGCAGATCGTCGTGATCTTCTTCTTCGTTGTTGATTGGTGCTGGTTCAAAAGGTTTTGGTCCAGTAGAAGCAGCCGCATCAATTCTCCACCCTGAAATTGAGTTGAAGTACTTAGTTTCTCCCTGTGGGTTTACCCATTCCCGACCTCCAACATTGATACCGACCTTTACATCGTCACCTACTTTGTACTTATCGATTAAATCTACTTTGTCCTGTACGAACTCAATCATAATACTTTGAGGGTATTGTTCCTCAGTAGTAATAACCATCCCTCTCTTTCTAAAACCTTTTTCTCCGTAAGTCTTAGTTTCTTCAATTAATTTAATTTTACCTTGTAATTCCATGTTATAAATTTTCTTTTAAAATGTTAATTATTTTATCCTCTAAACTATCCATTCCCCAACCGCTATAAGTTTTACATAACGCATTTATTTCTAAAACATCGAAATCCGTGTTTTCTAAATAATCCTCCATGTTTTCCTCATCTAGGAAGTCGGTTACGCAAGCCATTTCATGAGCGTTTAATAAGTCTTTTAATTCTTTTGTTAATTCCATTTTTATTGATTTAATTATTAATGATTAATTTTTGATTCTTGTAATTTTAGATAAGGATTTAAACGATACTTTTCGAAGTCTTCTAAAGTTTCATCAGGCAATCCCATAATAATATTGGTTATCCTTTCCTGTATCGGTTCTTTAATAGCCTCGATAGGCTTTGTTTTTAGGTTGTAAATGTCTTTTCTAAGTTCTTGGTTTTCGTTTTCTAAGGTTTCAATCTTGTAACTCAAATCGTCGTAGTATGTTTTTATTTCGGATTCGTTTTTTAAGATTAAAAGTTTATTAATTGAAGACTTAAAGAGTTCAAATATAGCCCTATAATCTTTTATTAACAAATATTCTTCATGTTTTCCATTGTCTTTCGTTACGTGAAGAACCGTAGCATGATTTTTCCCACACATTGCCCCGATACTTTCTAACGTTTGCTTTGTGTTTATCTTACATACTTTGTAAAATGCTGCTCTTGCGTAGACGTTTTCCCTTTTACGGTTATTGACCCTAAAGTCTGCACCGTAAACACGAAGGCACGCATCTAATATTGTTTTTAAATTGCTCATTTTTTAGTTTATTAGTTCTGGGTTTTCGTGAATGTTTCCTATTACTTCAAATACACTTCCGTCGCATTCTTTCCAATTTTTTATAAAACCCTTATCTACTGCGCCGTAAAAATAAAAACCTATAGATGTCGGAGAGTTATCTTTTCTTTTTAAACAAAAACCGCCAAGAAGATAAACAATTTCAAAGACTGTATTTTTATGTAATTTAGTAGGTGTTAAAAGCCTAACCAAATCCCCCTCATATATCTCTACTCCGTTTTTATCTTTCAACCCTGTGTATTGCCTAGTGTAAACAATTGGAAGTCTATTCCAAACGTCACACTTTTCTTTTATATTGGGTATTTCGTGTAAATAATACACCTTTTTAACAATTCCGTTAACGCTTTCAAATCCGTACTCAAATTTTATTTCTTTCATCTTGTTTAGTTTATTAATTGATTTACATTCGGAAACTCTATTACCACACCTCTTTCTCCGAAGAACTTTGTCAAAACATCTACTATCTCATTTATCTGAATAGTGTTTATTTTCTTGGTGCTTTTGATGTCAAATAAAGTAACTTGTATTGGTCGCCAAATATGATTCTTTACTAATTCGGGTGTGTATCTCATTTCTAATATTTGCCCGCTTAACCCTAAATATCTAAACTCTAAGCCCATTTCATTTAATTGGCTGCTGATTATCGTAAACAATAAATGCAACGCTGAGTTTTGCTTAGTACTTCTGGTGTTTCTCTTGATTATTAAATCAACCGTCTTGCCGTTCTCTTTTAAAAAGTCACACTGTTTATTGAAGTGTGACCTTTCATTTTCGTTTTGAAGGTTGTAAATCATACCTTATCCCTATTGTCGTTGATGTATCTATCTTTTACAAGTTGTGCGCTTTTGATACCTTTTAGTATTTTGCGAAATACAGGGTCGGAATCATAGAGTTTACTTGTATCTGGAAGAACTTTGAAGTCTTTTACCTCGTAGTGCTTTCTTAGCATCTTATCTAGGTGGTAACTTTCGTCATCTGTCAACCCTTCGATTGTTATATTTACCGTCATTATGCGTTGAGTTTTAAGGCTGCTTCATATACTTCTGCAATTGCTTTGCTAATCCTAAAATGCTTTCTTAAGGTTGCTAAAGGAGTTTCTTTAGCCAAGGCACCTTTGAACGCTGGCAAGTCTACTGTTAACCAAGGTAGTTCTGTTTTACTGTGGTTTACGGTTACAATTGGTTTTTCATTTTTAACTTTTAAAGAACCACCATGTTTAAACCTTAAGTTTCCTTTTTCGTCATTGCAAGATATTGAGACAAGTTTATTTCCGTTAAACTCACTACTCCAAATCCATTCTTTTAGTTTTAAATCCCACGTTTGTTTTGGCTTACCGTTAAATAATTCCCATTCGTTAGCATTTAACTTTATTTTTATTACTGGATAATCGTATAGTTCAATGCCTATTCCTAAATTAAAACACGCTCGTTTAAAACTATCACTGGCTAATCCTTTCGATGCTTCCGCCATAGACTCAGTACCTGTATCTTCTTTAGAGACCCATTGTTTATTTTCATCATCCCAAATAGATACGATACAGTTTTTATTGTCTCTTGTGTGCGCTCTTTGCCATCCTAGAACCCCGCAAATTTTATTCAATCTGTTTATGTCAACCCTTGCATCTTTATACGCTAAAATGGTTGCGTAACCGCCTTTGTTTATTGATTGAACTCTAAAATCTATTTCTGATATTTCAAGAGGTTCGTTTAATTTGTTTAATTCCATAGTTATTTAGTTTTAAATATTAATTCAATCCATTCGTTAAAGTTGAATGTCTTTCTTTTAGTTCCGTTTTGATATGTCACCTCTTCGAAGTGTACTTCTATTTCGTTTAAGTCTATTTGCATGGCTTAGATTTAAAGTTCATTATTTCTTTAAACTTATCAAAAGCATCGTTATTTGTTTCTAACGATAAGATATAAGCAGCTTGTTGGATTCTTAATACGTCACCTAATGGTAGGTTTAGTTTGTCTACGCTTTCGCAGAACTTTAAAAAGTTGCTGTTAGTTGCTTTTTCTGATGATAGGTCTTTGGTAATTGATTCGATAATACTCATAGTTATATTGAATTTAGTAGTTCATTAATGATTTTCTTTTTGATATCGTTGCCTATAGTTTTTAAATAACTTGCGTCTATTAATTTTATATCTGACTTAATGTCGTTTAAAAAAGGCTCCTCTGGTTTCGTGTCTTCGTGTTTTGAATATCTTCCTGTTGTGACCATAATAATTTTAGTTTTAGTTATTAGTTAATTTCGTTTTCGAAGCACATTTGAGATACAGCCTCGAATTGTATCGTAGTAAGGTTTGATGTAAGATCGTTGTCGTCTTCATCTGTGACACTCCAAAGTCTAACCGATGGATTAGTAGGTGGTGTTTCGTAATCTCCAGACTCACCCCTTTCAAACTCATAGAATGCTATAAGAGATTTTCCGTTTAGTTTAATTGTTGTTTGATTCATAGTTTTAGTTTAATTATTTTGTCTAGGCAAATATATAAAGTATAAACGATATAAACAAATATGTTAGTAACTAATTTTAATATTTTTTATATTCCGAATATAATTTGTATCTTTGAGGAAACTTAAATAGATAGATATGGAAGAAATTAAAAAAGTAATTATAGAAGCGGTACTAGATAGTATTGACCTAACAGATAACCAAGTAAGCATAAGTGTATTAGACACCTTATTAGACCAACAACTGCCTGAGCAACTAGCTTTATACGGTGTTAGCGGTTCTTTGCTTGAATTTGAGGATGATGTTAATAGAATGATGGAACTATATAAAGTACATAGATACACACAGGCTGAACAATTAAGGGATGAACTGTCAGAAAGGCTTGATGATATAATGCGATTAGGTGGAAATGACCGCTAACTATAGATAACACACACTAACAAATAACAAATAGATATGAAGAAATGATAAATATAAAACTACATAAGAATGAAATAGAATTAATAAGAGATAGTATTGAATCTAGTAAATGGTTTGGAAACGAGCCGAAACTTTGTGATAGGTTGTTAAAAAAAATAGATAAAGCATTAACTACACCCGTTATTGTAAAATCGTTTTAATGTTTTACAACTCTGGATAACAAACACACACTAACAAACAACAAATAATAGATATGGAAGTAGATATTAAATTAGATGGCAGATTATTTTTTAAACCAAAAAACGAAACAGAATTATATGCACTTATAACGTGGTATAGTAAATTCTGCCTTAAAGAAATACAAGAAGTTTATGACAGAGAAATTTTAAAAAGCGAGGAAGAATAGTTTTAACTTGAGTAGCACAATCAAGCACTAACAAATAACAAATAATAGATATGAAGAAAGTAATTGAGATTAAAGGAGAATTGAAGGACAAAGGATCAACCGCTAATAAGCTTGGCGTAATGGCTGCGCAACAAGGCGTGAGTCTGAGCAAGTATATTACTGAGTTGTTCTGTGAACACGTAAAAAAATAGATATGAAAGATAGTGAATTATTTGGGGAAGCCCACGAACAAGAGGAAAACGGATTATTTGGTAGAAGGCACGAATCTGAAAATAAAGGAATAGCAGATGGTAAGCAATTAACTATACCCGTTGTTATACCTTGTGACCATAGGTATCATTCAAGAAACGGAAGGTATATGCTTTATGAAGATTGGTGTGAAAAATGCGGAACATATTGTCATGAGGTATAACGCTGGATAACACACACTAACAAACAAAAAAATGAAATACCTAAGCAAAACAGAAGTAGCAATGATTATAATCTCATTGCTACTTATCGGAAGTATAATCTTATCATGCACGCAAGAAACAAACTGCTATTGGGAGAAATCAACCTACGCACGTGAATTAGACACGAACGGCAATTGGTACTATAAACTGATATCTATAGAGGAAACAGACGAGTATAACGGTGTGGGAGGCATTCAACCAACTGATGACGCTGATGTTGTGATTAGCTTTGACGTTAATTGCGAGTAGCGGATGGTGACGGCACGAATGTCGCTACCATAACAAACTAAAATAAATAATAATTAACCTTTAACAAGCCCTGACAAAGATATTTTTTATACACGTTGTTAGGCACTTTTAAAATTATGGATATACAGAAAAGATTACAAGAGCTTGAAAATGAACTAATTGATTTTAGTTGCTATGAAGACCAATTAAACGACAAAGAAGAATTACTGAACCGTTTTAACAAGCTAAAAGAAGCAATTAATTATACACGTTGTTGTACAGAGTTGTGCGATGAAGAGAACTCTGCGTATAATTTACAGAATGAAACAAGGTTATGCGATTGGTGTCATAAAGAATTTAAGTAAGCACAATTACTTACAACTCTGGATAACACACACTAACCTTTTGACCTATCTTTATCTTTACTCCCCTGACTAGACCCAAAGAAGAAATTAATAGTATAAACCTTTAAATAAAGACCTAGTAAGTATGTTTTTTATACATTGTTAGGCACTTTTAAATTATGAAAGAAGAAATATTAAAGGAAATAGCAAAGGAAGTGAAAGAGAATGGTGGTTCAAATAGTTATGATACTTGGGGAAACACAGAAAGGTCTAAAAAATATATAGACTTAAAATTCCACTTAATAGACCAAGATAAAAACGCATTTAAAGCTAATCAAGAAATATTTATAGTTGCATTTAGATACTCTAACGGAATTACTTCTATGGGTGGTTCTCCCGACAGTATTTCAGTTAAAGAGTTGAGAATGCTTTAACTGATTTACTGGTTAGCTATTATAAGCCGTAGGTAATAATTTTTAATTAACTACAACTCTGGATAACACACTAACCTTTTGACCTATCTTTATCTTTACTCCCTTGGCTAGACCCAAAGAAGAAATTAATAACTTGTTGCCTCTCTTGGAGTAATGCGGTGGTAAAACTACCAATTGCTCCAGAGATAACAGCAATTAGAACTTTGTCGTCAATATACATTACTGCAATTATCTCTACTGCTATAGCCAAGAATACTACCCAAAGATTCCAAGATATGACACGCTTAGCAATTTGATCAGCCATGACGTTTTCAACCTTGTACATTTGCCTTGCACTCGCTCTATCTGCGTAATCTAATTCTATAAGCCTGTTACCCTCCTTTTCTTGTTCTGGACTAATATCATCGTCTTTTTTCAATAGTGTCTTAACCGCTCCCAGGACATCGCCAGTTACAACGTCACCTACAATATCAATTGCTTTTTCTAGTATATCAGAACGCCCTATGGTTCGAAGCCAATTACCTACCTTTGTACCGTCACCTCCATTCTTTATTAGTTTTGGATTTATCATGTTATGAAAAATATAATTTTGCCTCTTCTTTTCTACGTTTAACTAAGCCTCTCAATGTTTTCTTTCCAGCTTTTACCCACCTATTAAATTGATTTGTAATGTCAGAATCACACGGGTCAGCGTTTACCCTTTTTAGCAATGTGCTTTTTTGAAGTGAGCCATTTCCTAAATTATAAGCAAATGAAACTAAAGCATCAAATTGATTTTGAGTTAAAGTTACTTGAACGTATCTATTTACTGCATTTTCGTAACTGCCTAACATATTCATTAGATACAATTCAGCAGTTTCTTTTGTAATTGATACATCATTCATGTTTACACGTTCGCCATTTGGATAATAGGTTGCTCCATATCCAATCGTAGGCACTCCCGCTGGGCATTTGTACGGTTCAGACATAAACCCTTCGTACTTCTTTATTAATTCAATACCGTTAATTCCTGTTCTCATAATTTGTTGTTTTGATGATCTGCTAATTCGTCAAGAATAAGCATTACATTGTGGTGCATTTCTTCAAAGTTGTGCATAATTACATCCCTCTCGCTTCTTTCTAAGACTTCGAGTTTTATTAAATTATCTGCAACTTTTCCGCACATTATTTGTTATTTATAATAGATTTTAATTTCTCAAAGACTTGAACCGTGAAGATGTGGTACTTTTCTGTAATGGTTTTAAGGTCGGTATTATACTCTTTGAACTCTTTTCTTAGTTCTTCTTGTGCTGTTTTAATAACCTCTCTTAAACGCAACCTTTCTAGTTCGTTTCTTTTTTCTGTACGTTCCTTTTCGTAGATTAGAAAACCAATAATCACACACATAATACCAAAAACTGTAATGTTTTCGATGCTTAAAATGTCTACAAATTCCTTAGTCCTTTGAAATAAAATCATTACCATCTTTTAACTTTAAAAATTATAATTATCGACACAATCGCAGCGCCTATGTAAATGTCATGTAAATTACTATAGTACTCTGTGTTTTTTGTGGCGATAGATACAACATTCATAAGTAATAGACCCCATACAGCCGCCCTAGTTACGTTGCAATATTTGTTGAATGAAAAGTGATACAAAAAAACTAAGTTAGTTAATATTGAATACCCTAAAACATCTGGTAAATAAACAAATAAATCACTGTAAAAATTAAAGTTTGAGCAAATAGAACAGACTAAAGTAACCCCTATCATAGTGAAGGGGATTACTTTAATAATATTACTTATTGTTTTTCGCATTCTATCCTTTTGGGTCTTTGATTCCACCACCACCTATAGACTTTTTTGGGTCTTTGATTCCACCTCCACCAATCGACTTATTAGATAAAAGTTCCTTTAACATTTCGTTGTTCTCTAAAAGTATTTCTTTTTTTGTCATAATTATTTTTTTAAAACCAGTTACCATTTGAATCTAATTCCACTACAATACCGTAAGTTGCTAATTCTACTTTCCAAGAGTTGAAATTTGTAAATTGCTGAATATTTTCGATATTAACGTCCGCTGCTAAAACTTCATCAGATTTTAAAAACCCATAAGTTGTCGGTGTCGTTTGATTTAAATCCAACATTACTATGTAGTAAACTGGCGGGTTCGGAAACTCAATTTTATTATTATTATTCATTTACTTATTTTAAACACCTCCACCGTCGGTAATTATCCAACTATAAGTTGTTGTTAATGTATTTCGAGCCGCTAATGCTGCCCCGCTGTTCGTGTACTGCGATGAACCAAATGATATTGGCACTCCAGTACTAGGTGTTGAAAGTGCTGCCCATCCAATTAAAGTACCATCGTAGTTTACAGTTGAAATAGTTACAGTTCGCATAAAATCAGTTCCGTTTGTAACGCTTCTAATATCCCAATTTCCAAGATTCCTATCAAATGACGAAGCCCCTCTGAACATTTGCTCTATTGTAGTTACACTACCAACATTCCAATTTTCAATAGCACCGTCAAAGGCTGAAGCGTCTCGAAACATTAACGACATATTACTCGCACTGCTAACGTCCCAACTTCCAATATTTTGGTTAAAAGATGCTGAACTTCTAAACATTCCGCTAAAGTTCATTACGCTACCAACATTCCAGCTTCCAATATTTTGGTTGAAGTTTGTGCTGATAAACATTTGAAACATAGTGGTTACGCTTCCAACATTCCAACTGTTTATGTCTTGGTTAAAAGATGTTGCACCTCCAAACATTTGTGACATATTCGTTACATTACTCACATTCCAATTACCAATATCTTGATTGAAAGATGTTGCTGAAAGGAACATTTGCGACATATCTGTGACCGACGAAAGGTTTGGCGCATCAGCCGCTGCTGCTCCGTTTAAATTAGTACAACCCCAAAATGCGTTGTTCATTGACGACCACACTTGACTTCCCCAATTCTTTACAGCTGTTATTCTTGTCCTATCAACTGCTGTGTTGTTGAAGTAAATCTGAGGAAAAGCACCCGTTATTCTCAAATCATAAGCAGTACTAGGAGTTAATCCAGTGACTTGAAAGTTGCCTGTATTACCTGTAAAAGTAGCACCCCCAACAACCTCGACATCATAGTTATAAGTGCCTGAGTTTGTCGGTATGGTAAAGGCTCCCGCTCCATCGCTTAAAATGCTAATGATAAAAGCAGCGTCACCCCTTATCCTCTTTCTAAATAATAATCTTTTTGATATATTCATCCTTATGCTTTTACGCCTATCTTATCCTTTAACGCTGCAAAAATTAAAGCCTCTGTAACTATCCCTACTGCGTTATATTGAAAGTCTGATAGCAATATTTGATAAGGGTTGTTATTTGCTTCAGTCGCTTGAAGAACGTCATTCGTCAAAAACACGTGTTCCGCATCAAATCGAATACTTATTAATCCACTTGACCAGTACACTTTTTTAACACCGTCATCAATTACTAAAAAATTCTCGTCAATTACTGTATTTACTGCCATTTTATTATTCTTTTATTTGTTAATTGTTATGCTGAAACCCACGCTGAACCGTTATAAAATACAGGACATTTAACTGCGCCTCCACCTGTTAGAGTTCCTAAGTAAGTTGGTGTTGTTGCGTCTGTCACATAAGCCCTATCGCCTTGCGTACCCGTTGGTAATGTTGCTACCGTGTATGCTGCCGTTCTAATTACAGGTGCTAGAAAAGTTCCAAACTGCACCTCAGTTAAAGCCCTAGTCATTGTAATGTCATTTGCTGTACCACCTGTGCCGCAAGCCAAAACAAACTCTACTGAATTTGACCTTATAGCAAACTGTGACAATTGTTGGTTAAAACTAACTAGACCATCATTGTTTCCTAACTTTATTCTAACTAAAGAAGTAGAGTCTTCGTAAACATGTAATTTTGCAGTGGGTGCTGTTGTTCCAATACCTACGTCACCGTCCGTATAAACCGCATCTAAAGGGTTGTCACCGTCTATCCATTTAGTAGTGATTGCTGTCGATGGATTTGGAACCCCTCCCTGTATTACTATCCAATCTAAAGATAAAATAGGAGTATCAATGAACGTTATTTCAAGTTCGTCATACTGCGTTATCGTGTTAGAATTTGCTACAAAGTTAGATAAAGGTATTTGCACCAATTGCCAAGTTGTAACCGCTCTAGAAAACCCAAAATTAGAAGCGTTTGAACTTGTAATGGTAAACAAATAATACTCTAAACTCGTGCTGTTTCTTAACTTGATTTTTAAATTTGTAGTTCCTGTAAAATTAGCAGGAGATTTCATGTAAAAAATAAGACTTTCGTTTGCTACGTAAGTATATTTCGTTGCTTTTGTGAACTCTAAAATGTCACTTGTGTAAGCTGGAAGGCTAATTGCAACCGTTCCAATTTTAGGGTCTGTATTATCTGCCATGTTTGCAGATGCTGGTATATCAGTAGCATCCCACTCAGCCGTTTCACCTGTGTTTTCATCATAAACCTTTTCTGTAACTGCGTTTGGGTCTAATGTAGCAGCAGCAGCAACTGTAATAAACGAAACCTCTACCTGTGTTTCTAGGTTTACGACTGGTTTAGCAGGTGAAGCCGATGGTGTACCCTCTATTTTTACAACCGTAGGCGATGGATTTGCCAAGTCTAATACCTCGATAGCAAAAACATCTATTCTTGGGTGAGTTGCGTCACCATTTGCGCTAGTTACATTGGTATTTACGGGTGAATTTATTGGAACGCCATTTATCAAATAGAATGTACTCCAAACGTTATACGTCAATCCGCTAATGTACACAAACCCACCTCTAATAATTGAGTTACCACCTAACAAGTCTTCGAAGGTTGGTAATTTTTGAAGATTCAAAGTACCTGCTTTTACAAAAGGAACTTTTCCATCCTCACCAACAAGAGTAGTTTCGTTTACATCGGTTAAAGACACGAAAGTTGTTGGAGCCTGACCTACTAAATTAGATTTTTGTATCTTCTTAGTTGTTCCCGCTGCATTTCCAGAAGTATCGCTAATATCTACAACTTCAATCCAATCGTTATCCGCTGCGCTTGTTATTTCTGTCTTATCTGTTAATCTTTGATCTATTGGCATTTAATTATAAATTTTATTGTTACCATCTTGAAAAATTGAGTTGTTTCCGTCTTGAAAAATAGCGTTTAAGTAGTCAAAAGAGATACCCAAAGCCGCTAAATTACTAACAAAATACGCTTGGTTGTTTTCTAATCCACTTCCAGAAACTCTATAGCCGTTTAAACCTGCCTTTTCTGTGCCACTTTCGTTTGAAACTACGCCTGTAAGCCCGTTTTTTAGCCCTAAAACTCTAGTATTTCCTATTCTATCGACGTAAAATATCCTAAAATTCCTCTTTAATAGGGAAAATAATTCCGAAGTTACCGCTGTTTTTGGCACATCAAAGGTGAAAGATTGCTCCCATTTTTCAGAACCGCCCTCGATTGAAGGTGTTTCTGTGAAGTTAATGTTTACTCCTGCAATTTTATACACTACAGTAGAAGGAAAAGTGGTTAAAACTTGCCCCGTTGTGACTATTTTAGTCCTAGAATAGTTCACCCAATTGCAAATATAGAACGTATCTATACCTCCCTGCAAATCCTTGCACCCTCTCGCTATGTCTGTTGTAATACTCATTCTCCAAAATACCACCCTGAGGCTGGCTCTATTTTTTGTGAGTCTACTCTGTCCTGACTTATCTTGTACTCGGTTAAAGGATTTAATCCTATCCATTTATAAAACCTTCCAATATCCTTATCCGCTTTCCTCATGTACAACTGCGATATGTGGTCGATTTCACCGTCTTCTAAGGCAATAGAGTTCTCTGGTTGTCTCTTAAATAAACCTGCGTTATTAAGTTCAATAGAGGCTATTTTTAAGTAACCAGATAAACCCGCATTCTTTGTGATAGGCTTGACAAAATCGTTATATAATTCTAAATACAAGCCTGTAAGATTTGCTGCTTCTGCTCCTGCTGCAATTACATTATATAATTCAGTTCCTAGCAATGGCTCAATCACTGAATCCATCGCGTTCGAAATAGTAAACTTATACTTATCAGGGTCAAGATTTCCACCCATTAAAGTAGTGGATTTCATGTCTGCGTCTGTCGTGAATAAAAATTCTGCCATTATTTACTTTTCTTTACATAATTAGGATGATGTCCATCATTTGGCATATCCTTTGGTGCTATCGGTGCTAAAAGATGTCCAGCGGGTCTAGGTCTATATGACTTCGGTATGTTTTCAACTTCTTCACTTGACGATAACGCTTTATCTGGTCTGTAAGTTCCATCTGTATTCTTCTTCAACCTATACAATTCTTCTTGCCAAAAATGACCACATCGAACCCCTCCTTTAAATTTATACAAATCGTATGATTGTCCTTTATGTCCAAACTCCTTGTTAATACCCTCCCTTGACGCCTTATCAATATCTTCTAATCTATAAACCACACCGCTTCCAGTCCTTCCCATCATTTGGTTACAAAAACTTCTGCTCCTTCCGCTTCGATACTTTTCTTGATACGAGTATCTTACCTTATAAACCCCTTTATCTAAATAACTTTCATCCGATGGTTTACTTTTTATAACCGCTAATTGAATTGGTTTTATCAATCTTTTAGCCCAGCTTTCTACATCTTCATTTTCTTCTAAACACTCCCTTTTATCTACTAATTCCCAATCATCCGTAATAGTTTCACCTACTAAATTTTCAAGGATTAAATCACCCTCACTATCTGAGAAGTTTGTTTTTTTTTTACCATCTTCCGACATTTGAACTGGCTCAACCTCTGAAACCTCCTCTGTCAATGGTAAAAAATACAAGTCTAAGTTTATATCGTATTCCGTTAGAATCTCTTTAATTCCACTTAAAAAAGCATCTTGTTTAGGACGGATAACACGCTTCATTGTCTGCTTTTCTGCCATGTCCATTTCTTCTGCAACTGAACTAAATCCGCTTGCATTTGAAAGTCCTACAATCGATGGTGAAATAACGCGATGACTAGACATTATTTTAGTTGCTGCTGTATCGTTTAGACTTTCCCATTGCTTGTGAGCTTGTTCGTTTGTTGGAAAAGGAACCACTTCAACTTCAATATCATTACCTGCAAAGTTGATGATAAAACTACCCGCACTTGTTGTGCCTGTCAATTTATCTTCTACGCTTTTTTTAAATTTCTTCTTATCCTCTGGCTCTAAATTAGAACCGTTTTTAACATTAATCATAAACCCAGCACTTAAGCCCGATTTAATTGAGTTAATGTTTAGATTGGATATTTCTATTTCAGCCTCTGCACTTTGCAATCCCGATGCATAATCTGGAGTCTCAAAATATTCTTGACCAACTACATAAGGTTTTAAATAAAATATCTCTATTGGTTCGCTTGAACTTCCAAACGCTGGAAACATTTCGGGCGTGTTTTCCGTCATGGAATACTTTGCCCAATCTTTAGAAACCCAATAGCTATCTACTATATTTTTATCTTTATCAATAGCAGGTACTACTTTTTGTTTTGGTAAATGTGCTATTTCAGAAAGCCCTTTACCGTTTGTTTTTATAACTTGCGCTGTGTATGCGTTGAATACTTGGAAGTCAGTAACTAAAGCCCTTAATGTTTTTTCGCTTAAGATAGTCTTAAACTTTGCCCAGTCTTGTGCTGCTTGTGATGCGTTACCCTGTGAAGTTCTATAAGCCAAACCACGACCTAAAATAAGGTCAATGTAAGTTTTACAAATTGAGCCGTTAGTTGGGCTGAATTGCATGTCTATTATGTACTGGTAAAACTCATTCTTTTTACCGTTTAAAACCCACCCCTTAAACTCGTTTTCATCTGGTTCGGGTTTCGTGTAACTAGCAAATCGTATAATACTGGTTTCGATGCTCATAAATATACTCCTTGGCTTAATTTAAACTCTTGCGTGTTTTGTGCTGTAGCAAAGAGTAGACCTCTATAAACTACTGGGTCTGTAATTGGTGAACTCCCTTCAGTCATTGTTACTTGAAATCTATCCCTATCGACGAACGTTGTAAAATCAAACGTTACGAATAAATAACCGTTAGTAATTTGATATGTATTTGATGGGGTGTAAGTAATATCTTTGAACTCATTTCTAATTGCAAAAACCATTGCTCCTACGGGTGTGATCCGTGGGATAACTCTAATAGTGTGAGTTGTGTTTGATGGTATTACGATGTTCATACATTACTAATGAATTTTTAGCAATTATGTTACAAAAAAACCCCCTTCAGGGACGAAGGGGGTAAAACTAAACTAAACTAAAACAAATTACTTTTAAAACACCATTACTAATGCGCATTGTAAAGAGGCGGTACTGGTTTGTTGGATACAAATATAAATTAATTATTTGGAATAAAAAAACCCCTAACTTATATTAGGGGTTTTAATTAATCTTAAGCAGCAACTTCTATCGCTAATAAAGCAGTGACAGCAGTAGCATCTAAATAGGGAGCCTCAGCCGTAGTCGTTGATGTAGCAACTACTGTATAACCTGAAGCATCTAATTTAGCACCTCCTGTTGTTCCCGTAATTAAAAAATCCGCACCGTCATCTATTGCAACCGCTCTGTATTTTCCATTTCTATCTTTTACCACAATTTGACTATAAGACGCAGCGATTAAATTAAATTCTGCCGCATCTAAAGCACTAAGACCTGATAAGAAGAACGTTAATGTTTGAGTCGTAATTCTTGACCCTTCATTTCGTTGCCCTACTGTCACCTCTTCAAATGTGTTGCCGTCACCGTCTAATACGTATTTATAAGCAGCCGTTACCGCAGCATTTAAAGAAGAAACCTCCCCTGCTGTCACTGTGCCCCACGCATCGGAACCGTTGTATTTATAAAGCCAGACCTCGGAGTTTCCACCGACGAATGACTTACATTGTCTGCCTCTTGATCTTGTTGGATCACATGCCATATATTTTATATTTTTATGTTAAATAGGGGATTAATTAAAGCCCCCTTTTAACGTTATTTTAATTCTAACCGCCGTAAAGGGTCACATATTTTTGACCGACAATCCACGTGGTCATCGTTTGTACATTTTTAATAAAACGTTGTCTTGAACCGTTAGCCATTCTGTCAATTTCTAAAGAAGAAACGTCTGAAGTCAAATCGCAAAGTATCTTCATGTAAGATGGTATTGCTATAATTCTAAATCCTACTAATGGCACAAAGTTAATCTTGTGACCGTTGTAAGAAATGTTGTCTCCCTCTACCAAGAAATTCACTTGTTGAGCGGCTCCTACTGCATTGTTGGCAGTCTTAATCAACTGTCTGTCTGCTAAAGGTGCGAAAATCTCAGCCTTCTCAGTCATTGAATTGATAATCTTACTATCAGACGCTAAGTAAGCCTTAGAGTATTCAGCAGCGATACTTGCAGCAGTAACTGTAGCAATACTAAGTACTTTTCTATAGTCACCTAATCCAGCACCCGGAGTTGCTTTCGCTTGTGAGTTGTTGTACAAAATTGTTGCAGGCAAACTGTTTACCAAGTTCGTAGGCATTGCAGCCGCTAATGTTTGAGCACCAGCAGAAATAGCACCTTGTGCAGCACCTGGAGTTAACGCAGCAATTGCTGTTTTTTGTGCTGCTGTAGCACCGTACCAAATCATATTCTCAACCGTTTCACCAATTGCTGGAGCGACCTGAGTTAAGACCTTCTGATCCCACTCTGAACTCACAACATTAAAAGCACCTCTTGCCATTGATCGCTCAAATCGAGTACCTTTTAAAACGTTGTCATCCATAGTATCTTCAAACTGGAAAGAGGCTAAAGAAACTGCTGTTTTATTTGCATTCAACGCGATATCTCCTGTTGCAGTAACTGCTGTTGTAGTCGCAGCACTTGCCGTAACTGTTGCGGAACTTTCGTAAACGTCTGAACCTGATTTGTGATTTTGGTCAATTTCAACAAGACCGTCACGGAATGTAAACGACTCAGCGTATAATTCCTCTTGGATTTTTTCTAATTCTGTTTGATTGGTGGTTCCACCAGTAAAGCTAATTGCCATTCTTATTATTTTTTACGTTATTAATTAATTCAATTTTAATCCATTCAATTTGCTCAAATGAACAAATACCTTTTAAGTAATCCTCTACGTCCGTAACTCCTAAAGCTTTTACAAACTCTTCATAGGTTACGCCCTTATCAAAAGGATTTACTTTTATTTTTTTTGATTTAGCCATTAATGATTCTGCTTTCTAAATTGCATTTTCTCATGGTTGCTCATGTCTCCAAAACTTTTTGGCGTAACTTTTATTGGAGTTGCTGCTGGCTTATCTGAAAACTTCAAAACCTCACCTTCTAAAACCTCAATTTTATTAAGTAATACTAATTCCTTGGCATCATATTTTTTATCAGCCTCTTCGCTGTACTTAATTAAAAGAGATTTAATCGCGTTGATTGCTTCATCTGAAACTCCCTCGCTTGCTGGTGCTGCTGGTGCTGGTGCTTCTGCTTCCATTGGAACCTCTTCTGTTTCTGTTGCACCTTCTGCTTCCATTAACTCACCTACCACGCCCTCTTCTGTCACAACTAACTTTCTACCATCTTCAAATTCATAAGTTGCAGGAGGCAAAGGTATTTTTGTTTCGTCATCCGATAAAATCCAAACTGGCTCGTTTACCACTAAGGCTTCACCGTCAAAATAAATCATTAAATCTCCTGACATCATAGAGCCGAGTTTAATTTCTGTTTTGATTTCGGGCTTGACAAATAAAGACTTAACATCCTTACCTAGTTGCGTAATAGCCTCTATAATTGTTTTGTTTTCAATTTCTGTACTCATTTTTATTTCTTTTTTTATAGTTATTTCCGTTAAATCTAAAAGCCCGTCTATCGAGAACCCTAGTACCTTTCCTGTTTTGATGTATTCATCCCAGATCTTATCGTTATCCACCTTCATTGAAACCATCCAACTTCCTTTAGGATATTCAAAACCTAATTTAAAAGCCTTATCGACTTTAGGGTCTTCAATTATCCAACTTTCCACAAAGGTTACATCTTCTAATTTTACGTTATCATCGTGTTCTAGCGTGCTATTAGTTTGGAAGCCACTTCGGAAAAAGTTATGTGATAGTTCTTTGATAGTATCAGAAGAAAATGTGATATTAAATTCTTTTCCACCTTGGTTTCTGTAGACTTTTTTCTTTGGTTCCAAGACTAAGCCCGTCAAAATACGTTGCTCCTTATCTGCAACCGCGAATTTTACTTGCTTTTGTTCGTTTAACGCAATAAAGTTTCCCATCATTGCTGGAGATTTTACCAAAGAAATTGAGTAAACTCCTGCGTTTTTCTCCTTATTAAAGAAAGCCTCGTAAAGTGGTAATGTCTCGTCCATTAATAGATAAATGAAATTAAAGTGATTTTGTTATAGTTTTTATTTATAGCGTTCCGTTCGATTCCGAGTTTCTGTCTAGCGATTGCTGCGAAGTCACCGCTGTACCAACTACAAAAGTCTGAATAGGTGCTTGACTATTTAAACTATTTGCAATTTGATTTCCTTGTGTTCCTTGTACTAGGTTGAAACTTGGAGCTTGTGGAGATCTGCCTCCTGTGTTTGTGTTTCCGCTTGGAGGTTGACCGCTTCCATTGTTGGGAGTTTTCAATATGTTTCCAATTTGAACTGCACTAAATGCACCCGCTAAACCCGCTTGAATAAATGGATAAGCTGGGAATAAGGTTGTAATAGGTGAAGCTGACGCTGTTGTGAAGGCATTTTGAGCGCCTTGAAACCCCGATATAGTGGCTTGCGCTACCGCTGCTGCCTTTGCTAGTGCTGTGCCTTCATTAGCTAAAGCACCAACTAAAGCGAGTGTATTTTGAGCAATACCGACCTTTGCATCTTTAACTTTTTCCTCTAAAACAACTCTCTGTCTACTAACCTCTTCTTCACTTACTCTTCGCTCAATATCTAACTCCTTTAACTTTTCGTTAAGTATCTTTTTAGAATCAAATATTAACGAATCCTCTATGTTTAATCCATCCGCTACTGGTGCGTTTAGTTTTAATCTATCGGCTGTGAATTGCTTTTGAAGTGACAAACGCTCTTGTAAAATAAGCCTTGAAGAATTAAGCCTGTTTGTTTCCGCTTGAATTACAGCCGCTGTTAACTGTGCCTCCGCATCTAAATCAGCCCCTTTAGAACCCGCTAAATTATTTTCTGCAATAGTTGCGTCTCTTCTTATCTTTGCAATTTCAACTTCCTTATCTGCTATTTGAACCTGTATCGCTAAGACTGAATCTAAAGCAGCGATGCGCTCTTGAACTGTTTTGTTTTCACGATCCCTAGAATCAACCCTAAATTGTGCGATGTCTCGTTCGGCTTTTGAACGCTCAACAATTAAATCTCGCTCTAGTTTAGTGGCTTTCGCTCTATTGTCTGAAATCCTTTGACTTATTTTATCCTCCTCTGATAACTCTAAAGTAAAGGCTTTTACTGCTTCGGTTGCGCTATCTATTACGTCCTTTGCTTGACTGAAATTTTCTTTTACATCTGAAACTCCTTTCTTTAAATCTTCAAAAGCCTGCGATATATCTCCAGAAAATAAAGAGCCTAACGCTTTACCTAATGCCTCAGCCGTGTCCATTGCATTTTTTATAGGTAAGCCTATTAAATCAAATATAGCCTTTCCAAAATCCTTTAAACTTTGCATAGCAGTTCCTTCACCACTAAACAAATCAATTATAAAGTTACCGAAATCAGCAAGTAAATCTACAACCGTACCCGTCACCGTTCCGATTCTGTGCATTAACTTCGCAAACTTATCTTGCCCTCCCTCGGAGTTTTTAAAAGCCGCTGTAACCGCTGCTATCGTCAACAAAACCAACCCAATCCCACTCGCTGCGATTGCAAATCCAATACTTCTAAAGCCTAAAGCAACCGATTTAATAGATGTGATTATACCCTTAAACCTTGCGCCCGCTCCACCTGTTAGAGTAGATATTTCGGCTTGTGTTTGCTTGGCTTCGTCACCCGTTTTGTCGAAACCTTTTGCTAGTTTATCAGTTTCTTTAACCGCATCTTTTGTATCGACATTTATTTTTATATTCTTTGTTGTCATTATTTTTTTATTATGCGCTTAACTTTTCTTTTGACACCTTGCCAATCTGTGACGATTTCGTTTGACCCTTTGGCGATTTCTACGTGCTTACCTGCTCCATAAAAATCACCACTTCTAAGTACTTCTACTATTTTAAATATCTCGTTCATTTATGCTTCGTCTTGTCTTATTAAAATCCTTGATGTGATACCTTTATTTGTAATGTCTAAATATAAACTTCTAGGTGTACTTACATTCTCTGTAAAATCTAAACTTAAAATACCTTGTTGCGTTGCTGCGTCTTCAATAGAACTCAGCCATGCAACACCGTCACCACTTATATCTACTTTATTAAAAGTCGAGCCTAACAAATTATAAACGTATATCAACTCACTTTGTGCTGCGCTACTAACCGAAATACTCTTAGTGCTAGATCGAACCTGACCGACTCCAACATTTCCAAAGTAGTTTACCAACTGAAACTCTGCTGAACCTGTTACAATATCGTAGGAGTATTTATTAATTACATAGTATCTATTTTTAATAATCAATAAGTCGTTAAGTTTTAGACTTGTGATTATTCCAATCGGCATATCCTTTGCCGTAAACTTGTATTCTTTTTTCTTTATGTTAAAAGTGTCACTAATAAATGATGCGTAATGATTTGTATAAAGTGTTTTTTCTATTTCTGAACCATCCCAAATACTAAATTCCTTTGAAAACGTCGTGCTGTAAAGTGAGTTTGTAAAATTACTCGTATGTAACGGATTGTTTACACTAGGTAAAGCGACTGATTCCTTTACGCCCGAATCATTTTGAAATCCTATTGGTTTATTTAGTGGTTGGTTTGTGTTTTTATTATAAAATATTACTGCTTTTGGATTTACAGGATTAAGATTTTCGTCTATAATTGCCCCGTAAACTAAACTCGATTTTAAACTGTCCGAAACGTCTGGTATTCTCTCGAATATAACTTGCTCAAACGGTAGTTTTAAAGTGAACGAATCACCCTGTAACTGCTCACTTGTAGGGTCGTTCATGTCTTCCCTCACAATTAACTCTTCGTCACCAAACCCCCTATCGTTATCTTCTTTGTATTTGGCTGCAACTATTGTTTTTGACTCTTCAAACTTAAAAGATATTTCGTTGAAAATTGTTCCTCTCTCAATTGGGTATTCTTTTTTATCTATGTGCTTTGTAACATCATAAGAACCTCCCTCAGCACGATAAGCATTTAATGTATTCACGTAAAAAGTACCATCATCTTCAGGGATTACAATTAACTTGCATCTTGAAAACAAACCCCTTAAAAAGTCTATCAATTTTAAATCTGGTAGATTCTGTTTAATATCAAAAACACTATCTAGAGTTTGACTTGCTGATTCAGAAGCAGGTAGAAATCTTTCAAATCTATTTCCGCTTATTGGGTTGTTATCCCACCTTAAATCTAAATTAGCAGAGAATATTAATTGCCTTTGACTTACAATATCCCACTTAACTAAATAGGTTTTGTTCTCGTTTTCTAAGTCTCTAAAATTCCAAGGGTTTGATTGGTTGCTAAAAGTTCCACCGTTAGGAACTTCAATCTCGTTTATTATTTCGTCACCGTCATACATTCTAATCGTGTACGGTATTGATGACGTAGATGCATCTACTACAACTTGAATAGATACATAATTAAATTCCTCTTGAGTTGCTGCGCTTGTACTGAAAGATGCTGTATTCGTCACTAGGTTCATAAATGAATTAGCAGTGCCAAACTCACCCGCATTATTTGTAGTCCAATCTATAACAGTAGAGTTACCCGCAATATCATTTGATTTGTCAGGATTCAACCACATAAACAAACCTTCAAACTCTGAGGTTCCAAAGAAGTGTCGTGAAAATGTAACGCCTAATAATATTTCTATCGCTTCAATTAACCTTATAAGCTTTATTGATGGCTTTAAATCGCTCCATATAACGCCTGAATTAACACCACCGTTAAACGCTACGTTTTGCAAGGTTGATGTACTTGTGTTATCTGAGTCTTGGTAGAAGTATTGTTTCTTTACCAAGGCATTATAAATGATGTCACCGCTAAAAAGCGAAGATGTTAACCCAGTTCTAACCGTTGCGCTGTTGTAACTGTGATTATAAGTTATTAAATCTAAATCCTTTAACTTCTTATCGCCTGCTTTTTTAGATATGTCCGATAGTTTACCTGAGTAATTAATGCTATAGGAACTTGCTTTGCCCTCCTTTACATTTACTTTAATCAACTGCACAAAGCCACCTTTAAATGGTATTCCACCTAGTGTAATTGTGGCAGGTTGTTTTACTCTAGCATCAAATTGGTTGTCAATATCCGCATCAAACCAAAACTTTAGTATCTTATTATTTATTGAGTCTGCTGGGATTGTGAAGTTCCTTGTAAACTCATTGGTGTTTTTTGATATATCAAGAATATCTAAAACGGATGCAATCACATTGATACTTTCGTCTTCAAATAAACTAATCTTTTCGCCTTGTATCTTAACCTGTGTAATCAATTGTTAATCGCGTTAAATGAATACTTAAATTCTATTTCGTATTGGATAAGTTTATCAATCTTTTGCGTCTTATAATTAAATTGTGAAGTCTCTAAGTTTAAAGGAATGTAATTTCCGCTCTTCAATTCCCATTGCTTTTCAGATAAAAGAAACTGCTTAAATGTTTCATTCATTGATTCTTCAACCCATCCCGATTGAACTTTAAAACCTTCCCTACCCTGTACATTGTAAGACCTAAATTGATGATTTCCATTTGATGCTTGACCGTTATCACTTTGGTATGTTTCCTTTGTTAAGTTCAAATCTTTTACAAACTCCTTAAAGAATGTTAAAGTCTGAAGGACTCCATACTTATTAAAAAAAGCAATATCAATAGGCGTGTATCTGAACTCGTCTTCAATGACTAATATAATTTCTGGTATTGGATCAACACTCCCAACCTTCACTGATATATAAGTATCTGAGGATGCTAAAGATGTATCTATCCAAAGGTATTGAGTCGCTTGGTTAGATTGGTTCTGAGTAAGTCCTGTTAGCGGTATTGGTGTTTCGTTTATCTGATTGTCTGGATAAGAAATAACTGTGATAGTTGGAGCCGTATTTTCGGGTGAGTAGATTGGGATAATTGCAACACCCTCTCTACTAACGTTAAACTCCCTACCATCCAATAAAATACTATCGGTAATGGCTGTGATATTTTCACCTTCGTTTCCGTTGGAATAGCCTCTGCCAAACAATTGACTCGTTGAAAATTGAGGTGCTTCAGTTGTATCTGTGACGTAAACGACCTCTGATCTAATCCACCACTGAGCATTACCATCTAATAATTGAACTCCTGTACCTACTGCTGTTAATGGTTCCACATAATCCTTAATGATTCTCGATAAATCAATGGTATCATACCCATCACTTAAACCTCCTGTATTATAAATTGTCCAAGATTTAGTAGGTGTTGTAAGGGATATTCCAGCCTTAGCACCATTGAATAAATATATCTTTAAGGTGTACGATACACATTGCTTACTGCTAGCAGGTGAAGTCCAAGGTGTGTTATAATTGTATGGTGAACGTGATCTAATCATCTTTTAATCTTAATTGGTGGTATGTTTCTAAAAGAACATTTAAAGGTTCAGATTTTTTCATCCCGTACCTTTTACAATAAGGTGAAAGTATGTTTCTACACTCACTTAAATCATATGTCATCTTACTTAAAAGAACCTCTATTTCTTTTTTCAGCTCAATTGCATCTGATATTTTTCTAATGGTTTCAATTCCTTTAACCTCAATTTCTCCTATTTTTGCCATATTGTTTTATTTTAATGAAAATTTTAGTAAGTCTTCAACGTCTAATGCGTAAGCCTCTGTTATATCTGATGGTAATCTTTTAAACGCTAATTCAAAAGGTCTTGTAGAAAATAGAGTTGTCTTCATTCCTGTATTCCATACCGACCTTCTAATTATAAAAGCCGTTGCTTTCTTAGTTAAAAACTGTCCTTTTTTCTTACTACCTTCTACCTTGTTTCTAAATTGGATTCTATTTTGAGTAACCCATTTATCTATTCCTTTTGTAAGACCTCCCTTTTTACCTGTGCCAGTACCAAATTTATACGGACTGTTTGGTGCTTTTGCACTAGACTTAAAACCCTTGACTCCTTGATCTACAAATTCCCCGTAGTCATTCATTATTAAGTCCAATTCAAAAGAACTAGGAATGCCTTTTGCTTTCGGTTTGTTTACAACTACATTGTAATCTAGGGATTTATAAAGAGAACTTGTAGACCTTTTACCTTGCCTTGTAAGAGATTTTCTAGCCTCGGTTCTCCAATGTTTACCAAACTTATTAAGCCCTTTTTCAGTCTCTAACATAGGCTTATAATTGTGTTTGGCATTACAACATCAAAAGAAATCTTCCACCCATCAACTAAAGATGTGTATTGTTCTAGTATCGGTTCAAGACTTGGATTTTCACTCGATGTAATATTGTTATCTTGAAAGTTTCTATTCATGTTTAACCAAATTCTATTGATGCATGATTCAGTATTATTTAGGTTGTCAACCTCGTTATCCATTTCCCAAAAATTATCCGTTGTAGGCTCGTTGGTTTGGTCTCTTAATGCTAGACATACAATATCAACCGTAAAAGATTTAGTACCTGCGCTTGGATAACTTGCACCTGTGATAGATACATCCAATAAAGGAAAGATAAGCCCTTTATTCTCCATGATTTCAGCACCTTTTTTAGTTACGCTATTGATATACTCATCTGCATCTGCTAATGATTTAATATAAAGATATAATTGGCTTACTTGATTCATAACTTTGTAATGTTTTTGCCTGTACTTTGATCTCTTAAATTAGCCTCTAAATTAGCCTTATCAATTTTAATAGATAGATATTTCAATATACTATGCATCGGTTCTGCCCTTAGTTTATCAGGACTCATAAACCAGTCCTTTGCTACTTCACAATAAGAGGCGTACCAACTCCATTTATACCAGAAGTCTGCCGCATCGTTGCCCTCTGTAGTTCCTTTTCCGCTGAAGATTTCTGGATATAAATCCGTAATTCCCTCGACAAATTGAAAAAAAAAACCAGCGCACCGTTAACTATATTGAGCGGCATCTGCTTCATTTGCTCACACCAAATATCCGTACCGTTGTAAGCAGCAATAGTATAATTACCCATGCCATCTTCTGATGTCACAGGTCTAAATAAGATAGCCATAAGCCTGTGATAATTGTCCACCCCGTCGTTATAATCCATCAAATCTGCATACTCACCACCGCCCATATCGTTTATGTTAGGGTGAAAACCAAACTTAGTATCTCCAATATTAAAGAACTTTTGGAACTCGTTTGGCTTACTTAAAGACTCGTCAATCATTTCAACAAGACTATCTATTTCATTCTGAGGAATGCGCAAAGTATCTCCATGACTTATGCCACAAAAGATATTTAACTTTTCGTAGTTTAGTTTTGTTTTGGTTAAATCTTTAGGCAGGTCCGCAAACCTTTGGTACTGATCCAAAGTGATGTCTGCGATTGATTCTGGCACTTTTACTTTCATAATATACTAATGAATTATATTTGTTATTGTTACTTTTACATGGTCTCTAATCCGTAACTGTGAAGCAATGTATCTTCAATTCCATAGCAAGTTAAATCAATGTGTTCATCGTGCTTGGCGTTTGGAAAAGTTCCTATTTGATTTAGAAAATGTTTGTTCCAATTACCTTTAACTAACTTAACCCTTCCCCCTTCGATGTAAGGCGATGCTGATCTTGCCATTTCAATCTTAGACATATTTACAAATGGTGTTTTTATTTCGGATATATTTAAGCGTGTTTCAGATCTTATTAATTGCGCAATACTCTTACCACTTGCTTTTGGCTCAACCTTACTTATACAAACATCAACACCGCTCGCAATTATATGGTGTGGAATAAACTTCAAAAACTCTGGAAGCTCTAAATACTTGTCAATACTAGATAGAATATAATAAGTGTTATTGTGCTTCGCTCCTATCTGTAATCCTGTTGGATCGTTTTTGGTGTTGTTAGTGTAAGCCCCATCAATGTATAATGTCCACCTTAGATTATCAGGGATTGAATGCCTCTCTACAATTTCAAACCAATCCTTTCTCCATTCTCCCCCTTCATCTGGTGCGGGAGCTTGCATGTATTGCCCCGCAAAAGTATATCTATCTGCTTGCCTTATCTCTTCTAGTTTCTCAAAGTCGTGCTTGGCATCCCATAGTACATTATTATCTTTGTCTAAAGCGGGTAAGCATAAATGTGTCCAATCTTCACCGCTTCCACCATCTAATAAAAACCCACTCAAATCATCTTCGTGTAGCCTTTGCATGATAACTATGATAGGCGTTTCAAATTGCCCCTCGCTAGTCTCTAAATCGTTTACACGTGACCTAATTGTATTGTTGTACCTGTTGTTTACACTTGTTCTTTTAACCTCTGAAAAGGCGTCATCTGGTTTCAGTGGGTCATCTATTATTATAGCACCACTAAACTTGGTTGCACCTGTAACGCCCGCTCCAAATCCTGTAATTGCACCACCTGAGGCAGTCGCATAAACACCGCCTCCATGCTCGTTGAACCATTTAGATTTACTCTGTGCATCCTTTTTCAAAGTCATTTCCCATAAGGACTGATAAGCCTCTGATTGAATAGATTCTTTTGATTGGCTACTATTGTCTAATGCTAGACTATCGGAGTAGGAAAGATGTATAAACTTACTTTGAGGATTAACCGCCAGACCGTATGCAATGAAGTTCTTAACCGCTAGTTCTGTTTTCCCATATCTAGGAGGCACGTTAATAATGAGCCTCTTTGTCTTACCGTTAATAACATCCATCAAAGCGTTACCTATCTTAACGAGGTGAGGCGCAACTATAAAAGTGCGCCCGTGATTCTCTTTATAGAGGTACCTAGTCATATTAAGTATATGGCTTTCACACCAAACCTTCAGAACTTTTTCTTTGTTTGTTGGCATTTAATACTGTCCTGTTATATCGGTTTTAATTTGATCTATCATTTCCTTAGTCAAATCCTTTTCATCAATAGTGATTGTCGTATTCTTAACGATGTCTGGAGACTTTCCAAACACGTGTTCCGCTACAAATATTTCACCCCTTTGAGAATCCAACAACTTCTTTATAAATTCCACCTTTGCTTTATCGTCGCTGTCTGATTTGTATATCTCCTTTAAAGCGCGAAGCATTAATACATTTGCTTTCTCCTCGTCTGCTTTTGGTTTACGTCCTGCTGTCTTGTGACCTCCGTTGTTCTTTCTTTTATCTTCTTTCATAATTAAATAAGTAATTATTATTAATCTTTATATTAAACCTTGTAAAACAAACTATTTACGTACGCTAATACATTTATTATTTCTTCATTAGAGAAAGAAAACCACTCACCATTCTTTCGGTTATATTTGTATTTCTTATGAATTAAAGATTCTAATTCAAAAGCGTTAACGCTCTCAGCATAAAAAAGAATTAAAGGGTTTGGATTATGAACCTTGTAAAATGCAAACCTGTTTTTTAAGTTCGTAGTATATCCTATCTTATACAAATCGTTTGACTTTATAATATAAACACTAGACTTCTTACCCTCTTTTAATTTAAATTCTTTGTTTTGAATTAAAGCCTCTTGTAATACAATTCTTTTTCTTACTATATCATCGCTAAGTAAACTATTTACAAGTTCTTGACACCCCTCTGTTATCTTCTTTTGAAAATATGACTGCCCACCTTTTTTTCTACCTGCGTTTTTTCTAGCGCCTCCTGTTCCTGCCATATATTTGTTTTATAGGTTGAGAAATCTTGATTCCTTTTTCGTTAAGATACTCCAAGTCTACATCCCCTTTTAAATAAGACTGAACATCTTTTTTAATTGATTCGTTTTTATCAATTAGTTTCTTAATCCTATCCAACTCTTCATTTGTTGGGTTCTTGTTTACTGTGACATCTACACCCATTGAGGTTAAAGTATCTGTAAAGTCCTTTGTACCTTCCATTCTATTTAGTTTTTTTGCTTCTAATTTCATCAGTCAATATAGCCATCCCCATAAAACATTCTTCTAAATGACAATTTATCTTCCCTAATTCAAATCCATAAGAAATATCATCCAACTCCTTGCTGCACAATCCTTCTATTTTTTCATAATTTAATCTAAGCATTCTTTGGTAGTGCTTTATAGTTTCTAACTGCTCACTTGTAATTGTAATATTATTTTCCATCCTATTTAGTTTTATTATTTGTTTTAGCCATAAAGAAACCCATAAACCAACCTACTGTTAAAACCATGTGGTTTGTTAAAACAGACGCAAATGTTACGTCGTATATTTCAACACTTATGAAACCGCCTATTAGAATAGAGGTTTGAAAAAGTATAATAATCTTATTAATTGTATTCATTCTATTTAGTTTTAATTGTTATCCCTGTATTTATTTATATTAATTCCCTGCTATAAAATTACCTTCACTATCATAATGAGATAGTACAAACTGCCTAAGTTTAAATGATAAACCACATTTCTTTTCTTTTATTTGTAGGTACACGTCATTAAGGCAATACTTACCATTCATGTATTCTTTAATAGATTCAACCTTTCTAATAGATTTAGCTTGTGATGGGTAAGGTTCGCTACTCCATTCATTGTCGTTTTCTGGGTTTACATAAACACCTTCAAACTCTTTCATGTCCGAACCGTCTGCTGTTCTCCCTGTGTAAATTGGCATAGTTTATTTAGTTTTAGTTATTATCCCTGTATCTTTCTATAACATACGATGAAAGTAGTATTGTACAGACTCCTATCGTGATAATGTATAAGTCATTCATTTGCTTTCTTTGCTTTAGAATCATTTTCAATTTTCTTGTCTCTCAGTATTAACTGAACGTGTTTAAGATTTGGTATCATCATAGGTTTAAGTTTTTAATTGTAAAACCCTCACCTTCATTGTAGATAACTTCACAATAATTATCTAACCTTTGCCTTTGCTTCAAAAACTTAATCTCTCTTTTGATATAGTCCTTTGCTTTTAAAAGGTCTTCTAACTCATTTCCTTTCTTATCGGCTCTGGCAACATACTTAACTATATTACCCCTGTTAAAATTAAGGTCGTAGTCTTTGCAAAAATCGATAACATCTTTGTCTTTTGTCTTGTAGTGTTTTGGTTTCATTTAGTTTTGTTTAGTTAAAGTTATTGTAAATGTATCTTCCGAAAAACAGTAGTTACGGCTACGACCCATTACATACTCAATATCTACATGTCCATGTTTTGATAAAATATCTTTGCTTAACTCAAGGTCTTCATTAAAACGATTATGTTTTAACTCTTGAAATTCATTCTGTAACTTTTCAATTCTCGCTTTTAATTCCTTTTTTTTCATAATCTATTTAGTTTTGTTTTCAGTTAATATACAATTAATCCATTGTTTTTTACTTAAGTGCTCAACCATTACCCCATCTGTTTCGTAATTATATAAAACGCCATCTATAACAGCCTCGTAAAATATATTGCCAGCAATAGTTTTATTACTTATCCTTACTTTTATATCTTATTTAACCATTCTATTTAGTTTTATAATGTTTAAGAAGTTCCTTTAACTCCTTTTCTAAAAATTCAATAACCCAATCCCCTTTCTCGTTGATGTAACTCTTAACTGGGTTTATATATTCTGCCATTCTATTTAGTTTTATAATGTTTATCAAGTTTCAATTCAATCTTACTAACCTTATGTATAAATCCCTTAGACGTTGTAAACTCCGTAGGGTTAATGCTTTTACCAAACAGTTCATTATACAACTTTAAAAGAGGTTCAAACGCTTTAGGCTTCATCGATAGACTTCTTTTGTCTAAGTAGGTTTGATATACTATTGATTGCTTTTCGTTCATACTCTGCCTCCGTTGCTTTTTTTACGCTTATTGTCGTACTGATCCAAACTACCAAGAACCTTTTTAACACCCTCTTTGACCTGCCTGTTAGCGTATGCATAATTTATCATTGGGTAGTTCTCCTGTATCTGCCTAAGTGAATGGTCGTATGTTAGTAGTATTATCTCTTGCTGTCTCCAAGGTAAAGCATGATACTTATTTAGTATTTCAAGTTCCCTATCGTCTATTTCTTTTATTTCGGAGTATTCATTGATAAAAGACCAATCATCAATTAAGACTTCTTTTTTTCTTTTTCGACACTCCTGACAAAATAAATGATAAAGACATTGATAAACTAATTTTGGCTTGACTTCTTTATAATTGGCAAGTATTAAATACATATCTTGCGTCATATCAGCTGCTAAACTTTCACACCTGCATATCTTAAGAGCGAAACCAAACCATTTACTATTACTTTTTGCTAATTCTTCTAACATTTCTTAGATTGTTACACAAATATAGTCTTTATTCACATACTATCAAAAAAAAGATGTTAGATTGTCCTGTGCCTTGCCATCCATCTGATTCGTCTTGACATATTGCAGGGTCAGAATATAGATAGGTAAAAGTAAATCCCACCTGTGAATCTTTTTGATATGTGTCTTTTGTACAATCACATCCAGAATCTGCGCTGCACCCCGATAAAATTATTGCTGTTAATAATATTAGTTTCTTCATTGTTTATTTAAGTTCTATTTCATTAATTTCGTTAATATTACTTTCTTTCAAACCATCTTCGGCTAAATATTCAACGGCTTTTTCTCTGTTTGCAAAAACACCTCTAAAAAGTTGTTCTCCGTAATTGTCTCTCTCAGTAACTACGTAAACCTCCGTACAACAACATGTATAATTAATAGCTTTTTCAAGCCACTTTACATAATCATCGCTATAATACGTTACACTCACATCTTGTATTTTACCAACATCAAAACCTGTTTCTTCTTTATATTTTTGTTCTAAATCCATCTTTCTATCTATTTAAGTTTGTTTTTTGCTTTGTAAACCTCTATAATCTCAATTAAATGTATTCTATCCCACTTATACGAGTTTCTTTTACTTTGCGCTGAGATTAAATCTAAACGCTCTACACGCTCAACACCTATCTTTTTTAATAACGATCGTCGGTATTCATTTTCATTACCACCGTTGAAATAGTTATCACTCTTCCCTTGTAAATGTACGTTGTCTTCGTCAAACTTAAGCTCTGGATATTTACCACCAGAATAAAAGTGTCCAGCGTGAGCATTGAACGATGGAACGACTAATGCCTGTCCAGAACTTATACACCTCCCATAACCATCTTCACTATCTCTTAGCCTTATAAACTTATTAAAGTGAGTTGTTGCAGTTGCTAGTAGTTTAGATACTGATTTATCTTTATACTTTTGAATTGTTTTTGCTTCCATTTTGTTGTTTGTAATAGTTACTCAGGCATTATAATAATATTTGTATCAAAACACAGCTTGCCTCCAGTAGATAATTTTTCGCCAAATAAATTCATAAAGTCGTGCATTTGAAAAGATGTGTATCCTTCTTTGTCCGCTCGGTTTCTTAATTTTATTATAGATTCAGTATTTAATGGCTTGGCTGAATACTTATTGTGATTATCAACCCAAACACTATATCCGTGTTCAGTTAACTTTGCTTTTACATAGTGGTTTATATTAAACTTTATTTCTTTGCACATAATATTTCGTTTAGTTATTAATGTTTGTGTTATTTAGAGTTCGCAATAACGCTACGCTAGTAACTTTATAAGAGATTGAGAAACCATCTTTAGTTCTCTCCACTTAATATCAGTTTTTATAGCATATTCAAGTTTATTATCTTCTTTATATTCTTTGAAGTTTTTTAATAGCTGATCACATCTTCCGTCAATTTTACTTATTTCATTTTCTAATCTTTTTCTTAATGTTTCTTTCATTTCGTTTAGTTATTAATGTTTGTGTTATTTAGAGTTGTGCGTAATTTGTATTTGTGATTAATTAGTAATTCTATTTACATGAACAAACTCCTTTCTTCCAGACTCTGTTTTTACATAAACGCCATTAGGCATGCTTTTAATGGCTTCACCAAAAAAAGAACCTCTTTCGCAAGTTTGGTTGTAATTTCCCTTCCTAACATAGTTTGCTGCATTTCTGTAATTTACTATGTCTCCTTTGATAAATTTTGCCATTTCGTTTAGTTATTAATATTTTCTCAAAGATACATTATATATATCAAATACACAACTTTATCCGTAATCTTCAATCAAAGTATTCAAAAGTTTGTTAGTCCGTTGGTAGACATCTTCTTTTTTGAAGTGATCTAAGTGACGTATCATTGAGTCTTGGTGTACTTTTAACAGTTCCGTGTCTTTTTCTTCTTCCTCTGGAGTTCTTAGCGCAGGGTGTTTTAAAGATATTCCCTTCGATTCCGCGAACTTCACCAACTCAATACTATTCATTTCTTCAAACAGTTCGTTATAATGGTCTTTTAAAGGTAATGAGATAGCCATTCTTAAACTATCTATTATGTATTGATAGTTACCATCACTTTTGATCAAATCGTTCTTAAATACGCTTATAAAGAGTTTGGCAAATAAATGGTTGTTTGCCACTTTTCTCTCCTGTTCATCGTTTGCGTATTTAATTATTCCGTTTAACGCTTCGAAGTCTTTTGAATTGACGTACATTGGAATAGGTTTATCCCTCCTTCTACCTGTATCGTCGTTTATACAATTATTAAACCTCCAGCGTAAATTCTTTATTTGTTTTTGTATCATAGTTTGTTTGTATTATTTAGAGTTGGGATGCAATTAAAAAAGCACATAACACCATATAAAATTAAAAAAAATCACTTTTATCATTCCATTGCCCTCTTACTTTCAATATTATAATTATAAAAACTGTTAAGTATATTATTTCCATCATTTTTTCAAATCTTATATTTTTCGTTAGCAACAATAAGAATTATTTAATCGTTACCGTTTTATCGTGTTTCCAATTAGGAGGATTATTAAATATGACAGAGTTGTTTTGGTTCAGCCACTTTTTGTAAATCAATATTCCGTTTCTATAAACATATACCTCATTTCCTATTTTTTGTGAGTACATCATCATTTTAAAAGTTGCTAACAATGGCTATAAATAAAAGCCGTTGTTAAGGTTATTTCTTTGAATCAATCAATTGTTAAACCTCCAGCGTAAATTCTTTATTTGTTTTTGTATCATAGTTTGTTTGTGTTATCCAGAGTTATAAACAAGGTGGCTTAATTAAAGTGTAGTGTGTGCAATCATTGTTGCTGCTAGACCAACCAGAGCCATTCCATTGTTCAAAATGTATTTTATCACACTTACTTCGGTATATTAAATATCTTCCTGCTTTGGGTGGGTGTGTACTTGGTTTATTCCAGTCATACGCCACCCAGTTAATAACACCAGATATACACAAAAAATTTAATTTAGTGTCCTCTACACCTTTGTTATACGCACCTTTAGCAACCTTGTTAAAGTAAGTGCTTATTACGTGAGGTTGGTTAATTCTGTTAGCTAATTGTTTTATTATGTCAGGCATTTTCATCTTTTCGCTTTTTTAATCATTAAATTTTCTATGCATATCTGCGTACCGTTGTAAGTAATTTTGCTAATATATTTTTAACTTATCACATTCACACCTATAAACATCTTCTAGCTTTCCTTTTGTTTCGTGCGTTTTATCTTCACAAACCTCCGTACAACAACGTGTAACAGAAATAGCTGCATACAGTTCATTTACCAAGTTCAATAATTCTTTTTCGTCTTTAGTTGTTAGAGAGTTTCTATCGTGGTAGTAATTAAACGCTTCTTCAATTACTTTTAGTTTTTTTTTGTTTGTCATTATCTATTTATTTTTAGTTTTAATTAATCGCTACTTATGTTACACAAATAAGTTCCCTCTTAAACCTCCCAGTCTTCAGATACTCCACACTGTTTTGGAAGTACCGTAGTTAAGTCTAAATCAAAATAGAAGTCATCAAATGGCGCACCCCTTGAATCTGTTTGTTCTACTTTAACTGGACTGTTTTTAACATCTTTCTCCGTAACCTCTAAAAAGAAACTTGTTTCTATCTTATTCTGGATAATAGTTCCAGCGTGACCGTTTGCTTTTGCTTTCTCAAATGTTTTGTGAATTACATTTATAATATGCGCCCCCGAGTTCCATTGCATTAGCTTCATTATAACCTCGTCAGACTCTTCGTAACTGTTTGGGTTCGCTATTAAATCGACAATACCATCAATTAAAATCAAACCTATTTTACCTTTGTATCTTGGGTCATTTATCGTAGAGTCTATAAATAAAAGACGTTCTTTTTTAGATAATTTCTTTAATCCAAAAGGTAAATAATTATGATACTTATGCCCTACCATTTCAGCAACGGTGTTAAAACTTCGCCAAGCATAGTACTGTCCTTGCTCGGTATCAAAGTCTAAAATATAAGGTTCTCCCACCCTGTGACTTCTGATGTCTGGAAAGTAGTGTTGTGCATTGCCTCCAATATAACAAGCGCATAAAGATGCTTTAAGGAATGATTTTTTACTTTTCTTTGGTGCTACAATCACACTCATTTCATCGACGGTTAAGGTTGGATTAGGGTATAAAACGCCTTTGTAATCGTGGCTACCAATGCTTAACACTATCTCAGGTCTTTTAGGCTCTTTACTTAAATCAACGAAACAGTTTTTATACGCTTCTTTGTAGTCAAACTCTGGTTTGCTATCTTCATCTAATATTTTCAATGGTTCAATCATCTGTATTTTGTTTTCCGTATAGGTTAGTATTTTTATCGTGGTATGCCGTAAAATAAGTATTAAAGAACTTTAAAAAGTGCTTAGGGTTTGACTGCATACTCGTTTGGTTGTTTGGTAATTTCTTTTGCCTAAATAGCCCTACCAAAGAATATTTAAAATCATCTTGAGAATAGTCTTTTGTAAGTTCTGTAAAGTTATCTAAGTCTTCACCTCTCAAAGTATTTAAGAACGATGGTTTGTTTAGGTGTTTTAATCTTAATACGTTCCAATCAATTAAAAAATCATTCTTTGTGTAGACGTATTGTCCTTTCTCTTTCCCTTTCTCTTCTACTTGTACTTGTAGGGTAGGGGTTAAAGTTTTTTTATTTACCCCTACGGTAGGGGGTTGTGTAGGGGTGTAATTGTTTACCTCTAAGGGGTTCAATTTACTTTTAGTTTTATCCTCATACCCCTTAACCTGTGAGTCTATACTATTAGTTTGAGATATGTATGCAAACCTAGCAAGCCCTTTTAAATCAGTCGGTTTGACACCAAAGAATTGTCTGTTTAGTAACGCATCAATGAACGCCACTTTGTCGGAATCAGTTTCTATTTCGTTGTAGACATCTAAATATGACCTAAAGAAATTGAACCCTTTTCGTTTTGTTAGTTTTACTGCCATAATTACAAAGTGTTAATATCAATTGCCAGTCCAGCGGGGATTAGGTTGTTAAAGTCAATGTGGTTTTTACACATAGATAAAAATAAGCCGTAAGATATATTTTGAAGTTGTATTTCACCATCAATAAATCCAAGAAACTCCATTGTTTGATTGTGAGTTAAGTCTAATTCGATTCTAATTTCTCTTATTATATTACCTTTAAAAAAGGATAAAGGTCTTAGTATTGGTTTAATATTCTCAAAAGGAGTCTCACCCATATCACAATTAAATGCGTCTCCATTTACGTCTAATCCATCCAGTTCTAAAATTTCATAGTTGTATAAATATTTTAAAGAATAAGGTAAGTAAGGTGCTAAGTGTTTTAATTCTAGTTTCATAATTTAGTTTTTAATTTTATTAATCTCAGTACGTAATATTTTTGCGAACTTAATTGCCGTTGATTTGTCTAAATAAACCGTTGAATAATGACAAGCGACATCATCATATACATCAATGTTAATGTATTGATCTGCTTGTGTTCCTTGTTTCTCTACTTTAAGCCAAGATTCATCTGAAAAGTCTAAAAATTTTAATTCTATTTTTGCCATAATTATAAAGGTT
>TARA_R110002095_G_scaffold212389_1_pt1 | contig 36699 bp, 30 predicted proteins | sample TARA_R110002095 | Tara Oceans TARA_R110002095 (sample SAMEA4397255) | marine metagenome | biome: Polar Biome; feature: [SRF] surface water layer (ENVO:00010504); material: water (ENVO:00002006), including particulate matter (ENVO:01000060) such as... | depth 5 m | reverse complement strand
GCGCAGGGAGAGGGGTTTAGGGAAATCTTCGCGGCGATGGTCCATACCCACTTGACCTATCTGCTTCAGGCCAGCGATTTCACATCCTCAAACATCCGGAATTTCTCGATGTTGCCGACCGCGATGCGCGAACGTCACCGGCCGTTGCGCCGCGCCTATGCCGATGAGTGGGACGATGCCCTGGGAAAAGCGCTGGCGGCAGGCAGTATCCGGTCCGATATCAAGATTGTTCCGCTTCGGCAGTTTGTAATTGGTGCGCTCAACTGGACGGTTGAGTGGTTTGATGCCAATCGTTATTCCATAGAAATTTTCTCCAACAAGGCGACGGAGTTGATTCTCGACGGCATGCTGACCGAACCGGGAAAGCCGGTTGTCGAGAAAATATTTCCCGAGGGTGATCAGGTTAATTTGCTGATGCCGGAAGGATCAAAAGCGGTACAAACTCGCTCTCACATCCTCTCTTCCGCAGCAAAGGTGATGCGCAACCGCGGTTTTAAAGCATCGACAGTGCGTCATATTGCCGATGCGGCAGGTATGGAAGCGGGCGGCATTTATTATCACTTCAGTTCGAAGAGCGAAATTCTGGATGAGGTTCTCGACCGTGGTCTTCGGGATTTATTCGAGGGCGTTGCCAAGGTGCTGGCCGATGAAACGCACTTTCCCGATCACCGCGGTCGGATCGCCGCAGCTATCCGGACTCATATGATGTTTCTTTTTGCCCGCAGCGAATTCAGTTCTGCGAACCTCCGCATATATGGCCATCTACCGGAAAAAATACGCGCCCGGCACCGGCCTATTCGTCACGATTATTCGCGGGTCTGGGATAAAAGCCTCAATATGGCAAGGGAGGCCGGTAAAATCCGTCCAGATATAGAGATTGTGCCGCTCCGCCAGGTCATGCTGGGTGCCCTGAACTGGACGGTCGAGTGGTTTGATCCGGCAGAAGGCGAGAGGGCTGGGTTTTATACACTTCAAAAGATGATTGTGATGTTGCAGACGTTGTTGCTGGATGGTATCGTTCGTCATGACGCGGATCGCGGTTCCGGCGGATAAAATGTTGTCATTATTTTTTCCAAGACATGACATTGGCTTAGGGGCGGTACAGGGAAACCCGGGAAATTCATCATGGCAAATCGGCCGCAGCACTTAAAAACAAGACCGGGATTTCATTTTCTTCTGACAATAGAAAATATAGCTTGAAGAGAATTCTAACAGGTGTTAGTTTTTATAAAAGGCGGGAGAACATCGTCTGAAAAGGGGGAAAATGGGAGAGGTGTCTGTTCGTAGTTTCGGATTTTCCGAAACTCAACTTAGGGAAAACCCGACTGTATTCAAGTCTAATCTGTTTGCCGGGCAGGTAGTTGTCGTGTCTGGGGCGGGCAGTGGTCTTGGCCGTGCAATTGCGGCCTTGTTCGCGCGCCTGGGCGCCGATCTCGCCATCTGCGGCCGCAACGCGGAAAAACTGGAGGCTGCGGCGACGTTTCTCGAAAGTTTCGGCGGCCAAGTTATGATTGCTCAACTCAATATCCGTGATACGGAGCAAGTTAACGGCTTCATTGACGATATTCATGCCCGGTTCGGACAGCTGGATATTCTGGTCAACAACGCTGGTGGCCAGTTCCCGCAGGCCGCCCTTGATTATACCCCCAAAGGCTGGAACGCTGTGATTGACACCAATCTGAATGGCACCTGGTGGATGATGCAGGCGGCGGCCCGCAAATGGGTTGAACAGAAACGGCCCGGTGCCATTGTTAATATCACCGCCGATATCTGGCGCGGCATGCCGGGGATTGCTCATACCGGCGCGGCGCGCGCCGGGGTGACCTATCTGTCCAAATCGGTCGCCGTTGAATGGGCGCCTTACGACATTCGCGTGAACTGTGTTGCTCCCGGCTGCTGTGAGAGCACGGGCTTTGCCAACTACCCGCCCGAAGGATCGGCGACGTTCAAGGATTCCAACCCGATGCGGCGTGCCGGTGATGAATGGGACATTGCGGAGGCCGTGGTCTATATGTCGGCGCCGTCCGGCAAGTTTATTACCGGGGAGGTCCTGACGGTCGACGGGGGGCAGCAGATGTGGGGAGACCCTTGGCCGACAGGCCGTCCGGAGTATTTTGAGCCCGATAATCCGCGCGCACGACAGTCGCAGGAATAACCGGGAAAAGGGAGGAACGGATATGACTTTTGACGGGGAAAATAAGTAATATGAGTTCTAACAGGGAGCGTGAGCCGTTGCTTGAATGCCGATCAGTCGAGCGTCGTTTCGGCGGTCTGGTTGCGGTGTCCGGCGTTGATCTTGATATACAACGGGGTGAAATCTTCGGTCTGGTCGGCCCGAACGGAAGCGGCAAGACAACCTTGACGAACGCCATCACCGGCTTTTATCCGCCCAATACAGGCAGCATAACGCTGAATGGCAAGGATATCACCGGGACGTCGCCGCACAAGGTTGCCCGTCTCGGCGTTGCGCGGACGTTTCAGAACCTTGCCCTGTTCAACGGGATGAGTGTTCTCGACAATATTCTGCTCGGTCGTCATATCCATATGCGTTCCGGCGTATTTCGCACGGCTTTATACTGGTGGCTGGCGCGGCCTGATGAGATGGTCAATCGCGAGATTGTCGAGGAAATGATCGAATTCCTGCAACTCGAAAGCATCCGTCATGAACTAGTGGACGGCATTCCGATCGGGCTTAAAAAGCGGGTCGAGCTGGCACGCGCCCTTGTCGCGGAGCCGGATCTGCTGATTCTCGACGAGCCGATGGCGGGCATGAATCAGGAGGAAAAAGAATATATGGCGCGGTTCATTCTCGATGCACGCGTAGAACGGGGAGTGAGTGTTTTGCTGATCGAGCATCATATGGATGTAATCGTCGGGATTTGTGACCGGATGCTTGCCCTGAACTACGGCGAGATGATTGCCAGCGGCATCCCGAAGGACGTTATCAAGGATCCCAAGGTGATCACTGCCTATATTGGAGATGGTCATGGGGAATAACATATCGACATCGCCCGTTGCGTCGCTGGACCAGACTCCGCTTGCCGGGAAAACCCTGTCGCAATTGCTGATGCGGAACGCCACCGAGCATGGAGCAGAAATTGCCATGCGCGAGAAGGATCGCGGCATCTGGCAGGAAATGACCTGGGCCGAGTATGCCGAGGAAGTAATCAAATGCGCCGCCGGTCTTGACGCTCTCGGTGTTGGCGAAGGCCGCGCAATGCTGGTGCTTGGTGACAACCGGATCCGGCTTTACGGCGGGCTGACAGCGGCGGCCATGGTGCGGGGCTTTGCCATGCCGACCTATTCAGGGGCGACACTGGCGGAATTGAAGCATTTCGCCGACGAAGCGCCCATGGCGGCTGCGCTGGCCGAAGATCAGGAGCATGTCGACAAGGTGATGGAGCTGCGCGCCGCCGGTTGCGACATTCCCTATGTCATCTATGACGAGGAGCGGGGCCTGAATGACTATCAGGCGCCGGGCCTGCTGTCCTGGACCGAGCTTTTGCAAAAGGGAGAGGAAAATCTTGCACAGAACCCGGATTTGCGGGACCGCTTGATCCATCAGTCGACACCGGACGATCCGGCGGTTTTCCTGCATTCCTCCGGCACGACAGGTAACCCGAAAGGGATTGTCCTCAGCCAACGCAACGTCATCTCCGCAGCATGGAGCGCCCGTGAAGGCGGCAGTTACGGCGAGAAGGAGGAAATTCTCGCCTATCTGCCGATGGCCTGGGTCGGCGATTATGCCCTGACCGTCGCGGCGGCCATCACCTACCGCTTTACGGTAAATGTGCCGGAACGGCAGGAGACGGTGCTGCGGGATTTGCGCGAGATCGCGCCGACCTATTATCTAGCCGCGCCGAGAAGCTGGGACAATATTCTGACCACCATCCAGGTCGGCATTGAAAACTCCACCAGGTTGAAACAATGGCTCTATCATTTCTTCATGAACAAGGCGGTGGCGGCGGAACGGCGCAAGCTTGAAAGAAAGAATGCGGGCAGTTTCGAATGGCTGTGGCGGCGACTGGGGGAATGGACCGTCTTCGGTCCGATCAAGGATCAGTTCGGTCTCAACCGTGTCGTTCATGCCTTTACCGGCGGCGAGGCGATGGGCGAGGATACCTTCGTCTTCTACCGCGCCCTCGGCATCAAGCTGCGCCAGCTTTATGGCCAGACGGAAAACAGCGCCTTTAACGCCATTCAGTCTGCGGATGAGGTGCAGCTTCATACGGTAGGCCGCCCGCTGCCCGGTGTGACAATCAATATTGCGGATGACGGAGAAATCCTGATCAAGGCCAGCAGCGTATTTGCCGGTTATTTCAATAATCCGGCAGCCACAGCCGAGGCCATCAAGGACGGCTGGCTGCATTCGGGAGACGCTGGTTATCTTGAGGAAGACGGTCATCTGGTTGTGCTGGGTCGTGTTTCGGAAGTGGTGCGCACGGCGGCCGGAGAACGGTTCGTGCCGAACTATATCGAGAACCGCCTGAAATTCAGCCCCTATATCCGCGATGCCGCGGTTGTCGGTGCAAACCGGGATGAGCTGGTGGCCATGGTCTGTATTGATTTTGAAGCGGTCGGCCACTGGGCGGAAGTCAACGGGGTGCCCTATGTGTCTTATGCGGATCTGTCGCAGCGCAAGGAAGTGGCGGCAATATTGAAGGAGGCGTTTATCCGCGTAAATGCTGCCCTTCCGGAGACATTGAAGCTGTACCGGTTTGTCAGTCTCCACAAGGAATTCGATCCGGACGACGGCGAGATTACCCGCACGCGCAAACTCCGCCGCAAGGTCGTCGAGGAACGCTATGCGCCGGTGATCACCGCGCTGTATGACGGGTCGAGCGAGGTGCATATGACGGCGATTGTGACTTATGAAACAGGGGAGACGAGCAGTGTGGAACGTACATTGCTTGTATGGGAGGTTTGAATGGACTGGATTTTTCTGGCTGAGCTTTCAGTCAATGGCGCGCTGACAGGTCTTTTATACTCATTGTTCGCGATCGGGCTTGTGCTGGTGTACAAATCCTCCTCGGTGCCGAATCTGGCGCAAGGGGCGCTGACCATGCTCGGCGCCTATATCGTGCTGGCCTTCTCGCTGAGCCTTGGCCTGCCGCTTTGGGTCGCCATTCCGATCTCAATCATCATCATGTTCTTTGTCGGTCTCGGGATCGAGAAGGTGGCGTTGCGTCGTCTGGCGGGCCGCCCGATCGTGATGATCCTGATGATGACACTGGGCCTCGATATCTTTATCCGCGGCACGACAATGGCTTTCTGGGGCGGGACCTCGCGGCCGATGGATCTGGGGGTCAGCTACGATCCCTTCTTCGCGGGGCCGTTGCTGCTCAGCCGTATTCATATGATTGGCGCGGGAGTGTCGGTCGCTCTTTTCATCGCGATTGTCTTCTTCTTCCGCAGCCGTCTCGGCATTCGCCTGCGTGCAATTTCGGACGATTACATGGCCTCATGGTCAGTCGGTATTTCGGTGGAACGCGGGGTCGGGCTCTCCTGGGCGCTTGCCTCTGTCGTTGCCGTGATCACCGGCGTCATCTGGGGCGAGATTCAGAGCGTTGACCAGTCCTTGTCACTACTGCTGCTGAAAGGATTGACCGTGGCCGTTCTCGGCGGGCTGGACAGCATATTCGGCGCGGTTCTCGCCGGAATCCTTCTCGGCATTCTCGAAAATGTCGGCGCGGCCTATCTCGATCCTCTGGTGGGCGGCGGCAGCCGCGATCTGGTGGTTGCAATTGTTCTGATTCTCACTGTCATGGTGCGGCCACACGGTCTGTTTGGCCGTCACGATATCGAGAGGGTTTAAGGCATGTTTTATCGTCAGGCCGGTATTCGGCATCGCAGTTATGTTTCTGACAGCAAGCTTTTCCCGATCCCGACGGACCGGAATCTGATCTGGTTTCTGGTTCTTCTGGGCATTGTTGCACCGTTGGTCGTCGACAGTCTTTATCTGAACAGCTATGTGCTGCCCTGGCTGATTTGGACCGCAGCGGCGCTGGGTCTCAATCTGGTGACAGGCTGGGCGGGGCAGCTTCATCTCGGCTATGCCGCCATCATGGCGGTGGGGGCCTATTCCGCTGTTCATGCCGCCCGCTTCGGTGTTCCCTGGGAATTTGCCTTGCTGATTGCTGGGGTTTCCGCCGCGGCCATCGGCACGGTTTTCTCCTTTGCAGCTATGCGGGTGAAGGGGCTCTATCTTGCGCTGACGACGCTCGCCATGCAATTCGTCATGGACTGGGTTCTCTCGCACGTACCGGCGGTCACGGGCGGGTCCCATGCCTCCCTGCAATCGCCGACCTTCAAGCTGCTAGGCCAGCCGATCACGTCTGATGCAGGGCTTTATTATGTCGCCTTCGGCTGGTGCGTGATCGTGACGATTTTCATTCTCAATATGCGCCGGACCGGTCTCGGGCGGGCGCTGGTTGCCGTTCGTGAAAAGGATTACGCAGCCGCCATTCTGGGGGTCAACAGCTTCTATTATAAGATTGTCGCATTCGCGACGTCGTCCTTCATTGCCGGGATAAGCGGCGCCCTGCTGGTCGCCACCTTTTTCTTTCTGGCGACGCCGGAACAGTTTTCGGTTAATGTTTCCATTCAGGTTCTGGCGATGGTCATCGTCGGTGGTCTTGCCAGCATTATCGGCAGCTATTTCGGTGTTGCCCTTATTCTGCTGATGCCGGGAATTACCAACAGCCTGTTTTCGGCCTTCGCCGATTATCTGGGGCTACAGCTCAATCCGGAAACCCTCGCTCATATCCCGACGGCGGTTTATGGCGCGCTGATCATCATCTTCCTGATGGTCGAACCGCTGGGGCTGGGCAAGATTTATAACAATATCCGTGATTATTTCCTGGTCTGGCCGTTTGACCAGATGAAAAAATAGGATCTGCCATGAACAGCACTAACGAGACAGAAGCCGCCAAGGATCCGATCCTGACCCTCAACAGCATTGAGGTTCTCTATGATTCCGTTCTGCTGGCGATCAAGGGTGTGTCACTGGAAGTTCCGAATGGCGGGATGGTCGCGCTGCTGGGTGCCAACGGCGCCGGAAAGAGCACGACGTTGAAAGCCATCAGTGGGCTTTTGAAGGCGGAGCGGGGCAAGGTCAGCCGCGGCGAAATCAGGTTTGATGGCCAGGTCATCGGCGATAGCCCGCCCCAGGACCGGGTCGGGCTTGGCATTTGCCACGTGATCGAGGGACGCCGGGTTTTCGAGCATCTGACGCCGGATGAAAATCTTGAAGCGGCGGCGCCGATATCCATGTCGCGGCAGAGGCTCAAGTCGGAGAAGGAGCGGATCTACAGTTATTTCCCGCGTCTCGCGGAACGGAAATCTGCGGAAGCAGGTTATCTTTCCGGCGGGGAGCAGCAGATGCTCGCTATTGGCCGGGCGCTGATGACACAGCCGCGTCTGCTGATGCTGGATGAGCCGAGCCTCGGTCTGGCGCCGTTCCTGGTTGTCGAAATCTTCGACATAATTCAGAAAATCAATCGCGAGCAGGGGCTTTCGGTTCTGCTGGTTGAACAGAATGCGGTCGCGGCGCTTAAAATCGTCAGCCATGGCTACTTGATCGAGAACGGTCGGGTGGTGATGCATGATACGGCGGCGGCATTAAAGGCCAACTCAGATATTCAGGAGTTTTACCTGGGAGGAGGTGAAGCAAAGAATTTTCATGACATCAAGCATTACAGAAGACGCAAGCGCTGGTTGACCTGATCACTCGCGCCTGTCCAGTTAAATCAATGGAGGATATAATGGTTTCGATAAGAAAATATGCAAAGGGATTGGCGGCAGGGGCTGTCTTGGGGATTGCGGCACTTTCCTCGTCCACGTCCATGGCGCAGACCGCCGACCCGATTAAATTCGGCATGTGCTATGATATCAGTAAATCTTACACGTTCGTCAGCCCGCAGATCATCCAGGCTGCCCGGGATCTCGCCGAACTGACCAATATGAAGGGCGGCATTGGCGGTCACCCGATTGAACTGGTCGTGCAGGATCATGGCAATGAACCGCAACGGGGCATTGAATGCTATGAAAAGCTGAAGCGCGAAGGCGTGTTCGTTTTTGACATGCTTTCGACTCCCGTATCCATTGCCGTGCTGCCACGCATCATGAGTGACAAGAATATTCTTCTTCAGTCCCTCGTCGGACGCGGTGACGCCATCGACGGTAGCGTTTTCAGCCAGGTTTTCCCGGTTGGCCCGACTTATTGGGGGCAGGCTGCCAACGATATCGAATATATTCGTCAGCAGAATAATGGCTCATTGGAGGGCGTCAAGGTCGCGTTTGTTTATGTCGATTATCCCTTTGGTCAGGAACCGATTGAAATCCTGAAAACCCTCGCCGAAAAAGAAGGTTTTGAACTCGGCCTATTCCCTTATCCGCTGCCGGGCAGTGATCAGTCGTCCGCCTGGACGCAGGTTCGTCGTTTCCAGCCCGATGCGATCATCAGCTGGTCCCTGTCGAAAATGCATGTGGTTGCCTCCCGTGAAATGAAGCGGAATGGCATTCCCATGGAGAAGTATATTTCCGTCAACTGGCTCAATGAAACCGATATTGCGAATATCGGTCCGGCAGAAGCCAAAGGCCTGAAGCGTGGCACGAACGTCGCGGGTGGTCAGGATATTCCGATCATCAAGGAAATCATTGCCGAACTGTATGATAAGGGCAAGGGTAACGGGGACATCAAAAGTTTACAGGACGTGTATTATAATACCGGCCTTGCCATTTACTCTGTTGCTTTTGAAGCGGCTCGTCTGGCCGTTGAAAAAAGCGGCGAACCCCTGACGGCGGCGGCGATGAAAGACGGCCTGGAAAGTATCAAGAATTATGATGCCAACGGTCTATTTGCTCCGGTTACCGTGACCGAGGACGATCATGGCGGCGGCGGCAAGACCCGCATTGAAATGTGGGATGGTGAAAAGTGGGTGCCGCAGACAGACTGGATCGGTGCCTATAACGACATCGTTTGGGAAGTCGTCAAGGAAAGCTCCAAGTCTTTTAAAACCGAGTAATTCTATCGGTTTTGCCGGGGTCATTCTTCCGGTGAATTTGGACGCGATGAGGTGCAGGAGGGCATGGTGCAGGCATGCCCTTCTGCTGCTTTTGTGAAGAGGCGGTTGTTGGCGCCACAGGCGCTGGTTAATTTGAGGATGAAATCATGATTTTTTATGATGAACTGGAAATTCGTAGTGTCGATGAGCGCGTTGCGGCTCAATCTCGGGCTTTACGTGAGATACTTGCCACGCTGCAAGGCCGGGAGGCGGACCTGGATAGAGCCGACCAGGTTCAGACCATAGAGGACCTACCTAAATTGCCGGTCTTTCGCAAGTCCGGCTTGAGCAGCAGGCAGACGCAGACGCCGCCTTTTGGGGGTATGCTGGTTTCCAACTCTACCCATGTGTTTCAATCACCTGGACCGATTTACGAGCCGGGCAGAGCCAGTCGTGATTGGGGGCGCCTCGGCCGGTTTTTGCATGCCGCCGGGATTGGCGCAGGCGATATTGTGCAAAACTGCTTTTCCTATCATCTGACCCCCGCCGGCATGATGTTCGACAGCGCGGCTCAGGCGATTGGAGCCATGGTTTTGCCTGCCGGTACGGGGCAGACGGATTTACAGGTGCGCGCGGCAAAAGATGTGAAATGTACGGCCTATGCGGGGACGCCGGATTATCTAAAGATCATCCTGGACCGGGCGGATGAACTGGGCGTTATGCTGCACTTTAAACGCGCTGTTGTCGGCGGCGGCGCCCTGTTTGCCTCGCTACGCCAGGAATATGCCGACCGCGGAATTCTGTGTCTGCAAAATTATGCGACGGCGGATCTCGGGAATGTTGCCTATGAAACCGATGCTCAGGACGGCATGATTGTGGATGAACATGTTATTGTGGAAATTGTGACACCCGGCACCGGAAATCCCGTTGAGGCGGGCCAGGTTGGCGAGATTGTCGTTACCTGCCTGAACCGGGATTATCCGCTCGTTCGCTTTGCGACCGGGGATATGTCGGCGGTCTTACCCGGACAGAGCCCCTGCGGGCGCACAAATATGCGGATAAAAGGATGGATGGGACGGGCGGATCAGGCGACCAAAATCAAGGGCATGTTCGTCCGGCCGGAGCAAGTGGCGGAACTCGTGGAACGTCATCCGGAGGTTAAAAAGGCGCGGGTCGTTGTCACCCGTCAGGGAGAAAAGGATGAAGTATCGGTGCTGCTGGAATCGGAAAAGGGGACTCTTTCCGGGCAGCGGGAAAGTATATCGGCCATTTTGAAATTGACTGTTGCCGTGGAAGTGGTTGTGCCGGGATCTCTGCCAAATGATGGCAAAGTCATTGATGATCAACGTGTTTATGATGCCTAAATTGGCTAAGCGCTGAAAAATGATTTGTCGAAGTTTCAGGTAGCGAGTTGACGCCATTCGGCATTGTCATCTATGGACGCCTCCTGAAATGCAAGAGTTTTCTGATCTGAGGCACTGTGGGTTTGCAGGCATTGTCACATTAATTTGCTATAGGCGCAGAGAAACCTCAGTGGATATATTTAGGCAGCTTTGCTTGCAGCCGTCCAAATACCAAATGCTTCAGCGCGACATTGCTTGAGATGAGATCGGTTTATTAGGTGACGTTGAAGGTAGAAGCTGTTGTAAGTCGCCGAGTGAACGTTGAGAAAACTTTGAGCAGATCCAGGAGACTTGAACCGCTGCATTTTTCGCTCTCTTCGCTGAACAGGAAGGTGCGAGTTTTCCGTTCGATCGTTTGTTGTCAGTATGCTCGGCGTTCAAGCCCAGGGTTCGAAATGCCTTGCGATACGATTTCAGTTTATCCGTTACTATCTGAGTAGGCGCATAGCCCCGCTTTTTCAATAGCTTCCGCATTAGCTTTAAGGCTGCCTTGGCATTTCGTTTCGGTTGCACAAGAAAATCCAGGACTTCTCCTTCGCTATCAACAGCGCGCCACAGAAAATGACGTTTTCCTCGGATGACGATGACCATTTCATCCAGATGCCAAATATCGTTGGGAGTAGGGCGGCTGGACCTCAGATTTCTGGCAATTGGTTCGCCAATCTTCAGAGACCATCTTCGAACGGTTTCGTAAGAAATATCCAGGTCTCGTTCCGCTAACAGATCTTCGATATCCCGATAGCTCAACGTAAATCGAGCATAAAGCCAAACGGCATACTGAATGATATGAGATGGAAATCGGTGCGGGGAATAAGAGAGATATTGCATCGAAGAAGACTAATTCAACGCCAGATCCTTTTCCACGAAGTTAATGTGACAACGCCGTCTGACAGCACCCGCCCAATAGTATTCTGATTTGATGTCATTAGACATTTAAATTGGTCAAACCGGCAATGGCACATCTCCAGAAACGTTGCGATGATCATATAAAGTCTAATTCATTGCCAATAAATAGGGGGTATACAACATTGGCGCGAAATCCAACTGATCGTCCGGAGTGGTTTGCACAAGTACAGGAAGATGTGATTGAACCTGAGATGCCAATTCTGGATCCGCATTTCCATTTTTTTACGGGACGCGGGCATGAGTTTCTGGCGCAGAATTTTCTGGATTACGTAGATCAAGGCCACAAGATTGTTGGTGCGATCCACGTCGAAGCCAATGCTGATTTTTTTGCTGGCGGCGGCGCTTGCGGGGAAATGAGATTTGCCATCAATCAAGGTGCCATAATGCGTAAGCTCCAGCAGGGACGGGAAACGATTTGTGATCCTACAGCCGGTGTGGTCGGTTATACCGATCTGCGGGGAGGGGAGGTGGAGGCGGAATTGGAGGTACTTCAGGAGGCCGCTGAGAACAGACTGTGCGCCATCAGAAATTCTGCCGCGTGGGACGAGGACGAAAAGGTGCCAAATGGCCACACCAAGCCACCGCAAGGGTTGTTGATTGATCCTGATTTCCAAAAGGGAATCCGCCAATTGGCCCAAAAAAATCTATGTTTCGATTCATTTTGCTACTTTACGCAAATTCCGGAACTGATCGCACTTGCACAGGCAGTACCCGAGGCAAAAATCGTTTGTGAACATTTAGGAGGGATTGTTGGTGTAGGACGTTACAAAGACCAACAAAAGGCGTATTTTGATCAGTGGCGTGCTAATATCTCGGAACTGGCGACATGCGAAAATGTAGTCATAAAATTAGGTGCCGTGGCGATGTCACTTAGTGGTTTCGGTTGGCACAAACGGGGCAAGCCGCTTGGGTCAAATGAATATGCCGATTTTTATTCTCCCTGGTTTCTCCATGCCATAGAGGCATTCGGGCCGGAACGTTGCATGTTCGAGAGCAATTTTCCTGTCGATGGTGTATCGATTTCGTACGGCGTTTTATGGAATGCTTTCAAGCGCATCGCAGGTTCTTTCTCAGTCGACGAGAAGGCATTCCTCTTCCATAAAACCGCCGCGACGACCTATCGGTTGGACATCTAGCATTCTCCCTAGAATGCGAGTGCCTCCAGAGCCTTGCCGGAGGGCGCCGCGCGAATTGTGAAGTCGCGCATCACTCTATATGCTTCATGTACGGCGTCCCCAATTCTGCGAACATCAGAGGCATCACCGATCGTCACGCATTCGATCCCGGCGGCCTGCACTTCCTCAAAAGAAGAGGAGTTCGGCAACCGTCCGACCGCCAAAAGAACCTGCCCAGCATTCCAAACAACTTCTTTTCCCTCACGTTGCATGCGGACGATGCCGGGTTCAACGGAACGCAATTCGGCTCCCAGTTCAATTCGGATATTCTTATAGGCCTTTATCGTTTCCACAAACTGTTCGCGGTATATTCTGAGGTTATTGGATCTCGACAGGGCACCCTCGTCACTGGATCTTGTCGCCAGCACGACATCATATCCTCGATCCGCTGCATATTTAGCCGCCTCACACCCGACTTCACCAGCGCCGTATATTATGATCGGGTTTTGCCCGATTTCCTCGGCCCTGCTGAGGACGTCATACGCTGACTTGACAAACGGCAAGTCCAATCCAGAGACATTTTCCAGTTTTCGGTCAACGCCCCCTGTCGCCAGAACTACCAAACGAGGAGAACGTTCAACCAAGTGCGAAGCCTCGACGTTTAAATTCAGCTGCACATCGACATCGGAAGCTTCGAGCTTTTGAAGAAGATAGTCTCGGTACCAATGGAATTTTTCTTTTTTCGGAGCCGCAGCAGATGCCACCAATCCAGGCGCCAGATTGCCGGTGCGTTCGAAGAGTGTTACATTATATCCGGCTTGGTCCAACATTAACGCAGCTGCGATGCCCCCAGGGCCGGAACCGACGACAAGGGCACGCTCACTATTGCCGACATAAACTGGATAGGTCTCGGTTTCGTGACCCGTTCGTGGGTTTTCCGCGCATCCAACAGGGGTATGGCCAGTCCCAATCTGCGCGACACACCAGTTGCAGGATGTACAAGGCCGAATTTCATTCGCTCGGCCCACTCGCGCCTTGTTTGGCCATTCCGGGTCCGCCAAGAGCGCCCTACCCAGTGCAATAAAATCGGCTGAACCGTCCTTTAGCGCCTGTTCAGCGACCTGGGGACGTCGTATTACTCCAACTGTAATAACGGGTTTGTCTATAACCTGGCGTACTGCCCGTGCCAGGGGGATGCGCCAACCCTCGGGCATCCATGCAGGCTCTACGTTCCGGTCAATACGCTCATGACATCCGGTCGATACATGTATTGCATCCACTCCGGCCTCTACGAGTCTCTTGGCTGTATCTTTTGCCTCTTCGATCTTAGTTCCATCCTCGACAAATTCATCTGCGGACAACCGGAAAATAAGGGCTTTGTCTGCCAAGTTTTTTCGAACGGCAGAAACGATCATTAATGGAAAGCGCTGGCGATTTTCGAGCGATCCTCCAAATTCATCCTCCCGCTTGTTTGATGCAGCGGACAGAAAATTAGCAGGTAAATAACCGTGCGCACCGTGAATTTCAACAGAATCATAGCCGGCCTCAACTGCACGTCGCGCGGCGTTGCCATACATCTCGGTAACTCTCAGAATGTCGTCGCGGTCCATTTGACGCGGCATCTTGCGATACATCGGACACGGAATAGGCGAGGCAGCGATAGGCTGGAGACCATTAGTAAATTTAGGATGCGTTTGTCTGCCTGCGTGAAATAATTGTACGCAAGCCTTGCTACCTGCTTTATGGATACTCTTTACCAAACTGCGATGGCTATCGATCAAACTATCGTCATCAATCCCGAGAGAAGGATCTCCTCCTCGTCCAATGGGTCGATCGATACAGGTGTATTCAACGATGACCATGCCCACCCCACCCGCCGCGCGAGCGACGTAATATTCACGCATAAGGTCGGAGACGGACCCGTCTTTCGCGGCCAGATTGGACTCCATCGGCGCCATAAATACTCTGTTCCGCAATTCCAGATTTCTAATTTTTCCGGCCTGAAAAAGATGCGGGTAATAAATACTATCGGACTTTTCTCGAACTGAGGCCATAGCTACATCCTATCCTTGGAAATACGAATAACTACTTTATGGTTTGCTTCACAGTATTCCATGACAGAATATGACAATTGAATTGCCAAATTAACCAGGGTCAAAGGTAATGCCATAGTCTGGTCAGTGACTTATTTTGCTTTTTTAAAAAACTGAGAAATCCTGGCACATGCTTCACGGGTTTCCCATGAATCTGCAGAAATTTGCGCTACGTCTTCTATCGCATCATCCAGGTTTCTGTCGGCCACCGTCTCGATCATTTTTTTGGTCATGCTCATAGCATCTGATGCTGCAGCCAAATGACCATCAATCACCGTTGCCAATGCGTTCTTAAGTGATTGCTCGTTAGCGCAAATTTGATCAATTAAACCGATCCGTTGTGCTTCTTCACCATCAAATGTGGCGCCGGATAACATTACCCTGCGGGCATTTACGGCACCTATCCTGCGCACGATATAGGGAAAGAAAGTTGCGGGCACCAACCCCAGCCTGGTTTCCGAGAATCCGAATTTAAAGTGGGGTAAGGCAAATGTTATATCACATACGGATATCAATCCCACGCCGGCACCAAAGGCAGGCCCGTTGATTGATCCAATTAATGGCTTGGATAAAGAATACAATGATCGGTAAAGGCCGCCAAGAACGCGGCTTCGTTCCATTCTCTGTTCACGATTTTCAACAATGGCGTCCTTGAAACTATTCAGATCCCCCCCAGAGCAGAAGCTTTTGCCGGTTGCCGTCAGAATAACCAATCGGATTTCAGGGTTCTCGTTCATCTGTTGAACTGCATGCTGCAATTCAGACATCATGATGTCGCCAAGCGCATTGTGTTTTTCGGGACGATTCAGGGTCAGCGTATAAACACCGTGTTCGTCCAATGAGGTATCGATTGCCTGGTACATCAGGGATTATGCCTGTACATCCGAAGATAATCGGGTAGCGGCATCTTGCCGCAAGTCCACTTTCCGAATCTTTCCCGATGCCGTCATTGGGTATTCATCGACAAATACAATATGTTTCGGAATCTTGTAACTCGCCAATTTGTTACGGCAGAATTCAATAATATTTTCTTTTGTTATCGAACTGTTATCTTTCTTCTGGATATACGCTATTGGGACTTCACCCAACCTCGGGTCATATACCCCAACCACACTAATTTGCTGTACACCATCCAGACCGAGAATATACCCTTCGACCTCCATGGGGTCGACGTTTTCTCCGCCGACCTTCAGCATGTCTTTAAGTCTACCGACGAAACGCAGGTGCCCGTCTTCCCGGAAATATCCCAGATCACCTGACTTCAACCAGCCATCCTCTGTAAATGTTTCTTTTGTTTCCTTGGGCTTATTGTAATACCCTCTGGTGACCGTGAGCCCCCTGATTTGGATCTCTCCTTCAACACCTGCCGGCAGCGGCTCGTTCGTTTGTGGATCAGCAACCCTGACTTCGGATGTCATCGCTGGCGTGGCGGATGCTTCGAAACGTTGTTCCTCAGTATCGTCGAGTGCGCTAATACAGGCGCCAGTCCATATCTCCGTCATGCCAAATCCTGTCAGGCTTTTCCAGGTAGGAAAAACATCCTTGGCTTTTCTCGCGACAGGTGTGACATTCGAAGGGCCAGCAGGCAACCAGCCAAACCTGAGCGAGTCGGTACGTCGCGGTTTTTTCTGCTGAGCATCTATCAACATCTTAATTTGGATGTCGAACCCGTGCATTATCGTCACTTTTTCGCGTTCTATCAAATCCAGCGCTTCATCGGGGATAAAATTTTCTGTCAGCACCTGCATTGATCCGGTCAGCATTGACATCAATGATCCTTCGGATAGTCCAAATGCATGGAACAGTGGCATATAGTTTATAATCACATCCTTTGATGTAATATTCAGGCGATATGCACGTTCTTCCATCGCACGGATAATATTATGCGAATGCATGACGCCTTTCGGAAAACCCGTCGATCCGGAAGTATACAGGATAATGGTCACATCGTCGGGATCGACATGCTCACTACGTTCTTTAAGCTCGATTTCGTTAATAGATTTTCCGGCTTCCTTGGCATCGCACCACAGAATAGTTCCCGGGTGTTTCGTATCGCTGAGTATGACAATCTTTTTTAAACTTGGAAAATCGGGGTCCGTGATATCTGTGCCATTGTCCGGTATTTTGACGGCTTCATTGAGGAGAGCAAGATAATCGATTGGCCCGGAAACATCATGCGTAATAAGTAGCTTGCTGTCTGACTGCCGCAAAACATAATCGATATCATGTGACCGAAAGCGAGTATTCAGGGGAACAATGATGGCGCCTATCTTTGATATTGCGTATTGCAAGAATAGCCAATCTGGGCTGTTATTCAGCCAAACAGCAACATGGTCACCCTGCTGGATTCCGAGGCTCATTAATGCGCGCGCCGCACTATCCACATGATCAGCCATTTCAGCAAATGTGTATTTTCTGCCATTGAAAGTCAGCCCCGTTTTGCCGCCCATTTGTCGGGCAAGGTCGTCTACCAAATTACCGATACATTTCTTAGGGTACCATTCAGTCATTGTGCCCTCCCACACTTCATTTTCTTAATATTACTCAAATAGATGAGCCGGTTTTCTTTTCAGCATCTTTCAAATCAAGAAACTTAGCAGCAATGCTCCGCCATTCTGACCATTTCTACTCCTTCATTTTTGCGGGTAACCATGTGGCGATTTCGGGAAATATGATCAATATTGCCAGAAACCCGAATTCCAGGAGAACGAAAGGAAGAATACCTTTGAATATCTGATTAGCGCTCACCTCTCCCTTGCTGGCGGCCATAACTGCGTACAGGTTCAATCCGACCGGAGGTGTGATCGCCGCGATCTCAACCATTTTGATCAAAAGCACCGAGAACCAGACGGGATTCAAGCCGAGTGATTGCGATAACGGGAAGACAAACGACAAGGTAATAACCATGACCGATACGGAATCGATAAACATACCGAGCACGAAATACATGAGTATTATAATCGCTAAAAAAGTACTTTCTGAAATTCCGTAAGCAAGAATCATGTCATTTAGGTCGCTTATGAACCCCATTATCAACAACGCGCGGCTAAGCAATAATCCCCCGATGAAAACAAAAAACAAAACCGTTGAGAGGCGTGCGGCTTCAAGAAGGGACTCCCAAAAATCCTTCAAGCTCAATCGACGGGAAAATGCCGCTATTAATGCCGCCCCCGCGGCACCAATGGCACCTGCAGCCGACGGTGCGAAGAATCCCATGTAAATCCCGCCCATTACGAGGAGTACAAGCAACAAAACCGTCCAGATCCGGGACAAGGCCTGAAATTTTTCACGCCACGAGTAAGTTTCGTTTGTTGGTGGAGCCCATGATGGCCGGAAGAGAACAAAAAAGCGAATGCCGACAATGTAGATGAGTGCAGTCAACAGTCCCGGTATAAGTCCGGCCATCAATAGCGTACCGATTGATTGATCCGTTAGCACTGCAAGGATCACCATGATGATTGACGGTGGAATAAGCGCCGCCAAGGTCCCGGCAGCAGCGATACAGCCGGCTGACACTCCCAGATTGTAATTAAAGCGCTTCATTTCAGGCAAGGCAATCGTCGTGAATACGCTTGAGGCAACCACCGTCGAGCCAGATGCTGCGCCGAACCCGGCAGAGGCGAGGATCGTTGAAAAATAAAGACCACCTCGGACACGGCTCATGAATCGATGGGCCGCCCGGTAAAGGTCTGCTATAATTCCAGCTTTTGCCGAAAGCACGCCCATTAGTACAAACATCGGCACTACAACATAAGTGTAGTTGGAGGTAACGGAATAGGGGAGGGACCTGAAATTTGCCAGGCTGAAATCAAACCCGGCGACGAGCCACATTGCAGCACCAGCAACGGTAATCATCGCAACAGAAACCGGCACACCTATAGACAACAACCCCAAAACAGAGGCAATTGTGATCGCGCCTTGCTCTAAACCAGATAACGTCATCGGCGACTCCTCGCAGAACGATCAAACTTTTCGCAATGCCAACATAAAAAAACGACATAAGCATATAAGCGCCGCGACAAACAAGCCCACAGTTGCTGCGAATTTGACGGGGTAAATCGGGAAGGTGAAAATTGAAAGCGACTGCTCTTTTACTTCCCAGCTTGCAGCAAACAAGTCCCACATCGCATAGGCCATGGCAGCGTAGACAGCGCAACTGATCAATGTGGCTGACCATTCGCATAATCGCTGCACTGAAACAGGCAAAACATTTATGAACAGGTCGACTTTAATGTGCTCCTGACGCAATACGACATGCGGAAGAGCCAGAAAGATACTCATTACAAATAAGGACTGGGAAACATCAACCGTGCCTGGCGGTCGATATCCGATCGTATTGCCGAGTACAACGTCCGCAGCGCCGACGACCATAATCATAAATATGCAAACTCCACATATCTGAAAAGCGTAACGATCAATATTTGAGGCCATCCGCACTATTCTTGCCGCCATAGTCATAGAGCTCTCCCAAAACCCAAATTTAAATTCGTTGGATGCCGGCGCCTGTTAATCAGGCCATTCTCGGCTTTTATTGTCCAACTATGAGACTTTAAATACTATCCATACATACCGAAAGCAGCCATTATGCTGCACAAATCATTAGAATAGTTGTTTCCCCATTCACGGCAACCATTCCCGAGAACAAAGGCACCCATAACAATTTCTCGGAGTCTGGCATCTGTCATTTTAGCATATGATAATGTCGGGGTCGGTTATTTACAGAACCATCGGTCCAACTAGTATTTATCATGCAAGAAGGCGTATTGAAGCGCTTCTCACTCACAGGCTTGAATATTGAGCCCGATTATAAATAGCGGCGTTCTTACGCTTGGTGCAGTACTATAAAATGGGAGGAAACTATACTATGTTGGTCAGGATACTATTTGCGTTGGCCCTTATTTCGCCGTTGGCAACAATTCAAGTTGTTGCCGCTGAGGAATATCCAGAGCTTTCATTCACTTACGCTCACATCGTTCCGTCGAACCATACCTTGGCGAAATTCGATAGACGGTGGACTGAATTGGTTACTAAACGAAGCGGCGGGAAAATAAAATTTAAAATGTTCTGGGCTGGTTCCATGGGCGGCCCCACTGAAATTCCCGATCTGGTTTCCTCCGGCGCACTGGATTTTGGATCAACCGCATTGGGGTATTTACCCAGCGAGTTCCCATTAGCCGGCGTGGTTGGAAACATGCAGCGGACATTCGCAACGCCATCGGATGCACATGAAGCATCGATGGATATTTTCGATCTACCGGCTGTCGACGAGGAACTGAAAAAGCATAACTTGCTTATTCTAAATACAACGACGGCGAACCCTTACAACCTTACTTGCACCAAGCCAATCACAAATTTGGAAGAAATGAAGGGTACGCGGGTGCGGGCAAATGGAAAATATCCACCGATATTCTTTAACTCACTCGGGATGAGCCCGCAAACTATGTCATTCGCGGAAATGTATGAAGGGCTGGAAAAGGGCTTGATCGATTGTTCTTGGATGTCACATGACTTGGCGATTTCCTCCAAATTATATGAAGTCGCAAAATATGCGATAGATCTGAACCTGGGGGCGGTGCCTGCGACGCAACTGCTAACCAACCGCACAAAATTCGAAAAGCTTCCGAAGAATGTGCAAACCTTGATGAAGGAAGCGGCCCACGATTCAAGCGTCGAAGAGGCCAAGTATCTAAAGGAAGTTTTTGATAGGACGATCAATGTAGATATGCCTGAAAATAATATGACTTACGTCCATTTTGAAGATGTCGGTGAGTTCAAGAAAATCGAGCCAGACATGCCGAAAATCTGGGCGGACGACACAACTGAAGCCGGCATGCCGGAGCCTGCCAAGGAGATTTACAAGATACTCGAGGATGCCAGATCTAAACTCGTGAATTAATGACTTACGACATACGGGAAATCCGGGGCATTCTCCAAAGAATGCCCCGTTTTTTATTGTAGTTAAAGTTTATGGCTTTTGAGCGTCAATGATATTGGCATGGTTTTCCTGCAGCAGGTTTCGTTTGATTTTTTCCGTTTCCGTTCTTGGAATTTGTTGTAGGAACTGCAGATACCTCGGGAACATGAATTTCGGAATCCGTCGTGACAAAAACTCCTGCAACTCAGTCGCAGAAAATTGCTCTTCCGCAACAATACAAGCCTTAATCTCATCGCCCATTATGGAATCGGGAACTGCGACGACCGCGACATCCCTGATTTTCGGGAACTCCAACATTGCCTGTTCAAGCTCTATCGGTGAAATATTCTCGCCGCCCTTGCGTATTATTTCCTTGTCGCGGCCGAGGAAATAAAGAAACCCATCCTCATCAAAGCGACCAATATCCCCCGTGTGGAACCAAAAATTTCTGGAAGCCCCACATGAAGCCACCGGATTATCCCAGTACTCCATCAGAAGTCGAAATGGCAGTCGAGGACGTAAAGCGATTTCGCCAGATTCTCCTGCTGGCAAAATACTGTCTTCCTTGTCGACAATGACAAGCTCCAGGTCGTCCCGGACTTTCCCACAAGAGCCGATGCGATAATCTTGGAAGGAGTTTGCGCTTGCCCATCCGGCAGTCTCCGACATTCCGTATAATTCAAAAGGCTTGATCCCGAATGATTCCTGCAACTTTAACCAGGTCGCTTCGGAGCAGCCCCCGCCCACACATCTATCGAGTGTGTGGTCAGTGTCTCCCTCGGGGACACGTGCGGCGATCATCGCAAGAATAGTACCGACGTAGGTGAACATCGTCGCCTTAAATTGACGGGCATCCTCAAAAAACCGGCTGGCTGAGAATTTTGGCCGGACCACCATTGTGCAGCCCGTCAGTAAGGCGCTCATAACGGCATAAATCTGCGGATTGGCATGGAAGAGGGGGAGTACTATCATAATACGCTCTTCTGGCCGGATCCGAAGCGCGTCGACCATTCGCTCGCCGCTCGCAATATATGCCTGGTGACAGTTCATTACCCCTTTCGGGCGGCCGGTTGTTCCCGACGTATAAATGAGCGTGACCGGATCTGATCCGTGCAACTCACAAAGGTCATCTTCTTCCTCCTGCTGGATATCCTGAAAAAATCGCCGGTCGTCTTCAATCCGGATTACCTGAACCTCCGGGGGCAAACTGGAAATTTCTTCAGAGACTTGAGGATACAGGGCGTCATCTACTAACAGGTAGCTGCACTTCGATTGTGTTATGGCGTACTGGAAACCCTCACTGACTAAACCGGTATTCACGCAAACAGTGACGGCACCACGGTTTGCGATCGCAAACCAGGAAATCAGGAACGCCGCCCGATTGCCGCAAAACAAGGCAACATGGTCCCCTTTTTTTACGCCGGCGTTTCTCAGCCGCCGGGACATCTTGAAGGACAACGCGCCTAATTCAGCCCAGTTAAGCGAGACATCGTCCGTCTCTATGGCAATAGCTTGACTATGTTGAGTTACACATTCGTCCAACTTGCGGGCTATTGAGGACATCAACGCAGGCCTTTGCCATCTTGCAGGCCCGATAAAGGCAAGAGGCATTTGGCGATCGTATTCTTCAATATTTCTGCGGACCCACCCGCCACTTGGTATGCCTTTGCATCGCGAATATATCGCCCGAACGGCGCATTCTCCATAATGCCATAGGCACCGCATATTTGCGCTGCCTGTGATGCCACGTAGGTAGCAACGGCCGCTGCCTTGTACTTTGCTTCACTTCCCCAACGCGGTACTTGTTCTCCACTATCAAGAGATTGTGCCGCACGATGGATTAAAAGTCGGGAGGCATCTATTTCTGTGAGCATGTCGGCCAAATACCACTGTATCCCCTGAAACTCCACAACCCGTTGATTGAAGGCCTTGCGGTCTCGGGCAAATGCCAATGCTCCTTCGAAGGCGGCCCGCGCAACGCCGAGCGAAACAGCGCCTGCGAGGGTACGGGAATAGTTAAGGACGGAAACCGCTTGGCGCACTCCCTTACCTTCCGTCCCGATCATATGGTCATCAGGCACACGGACGTTATCAAAAATGACGTTCATATGGGGCCCATTCCGGAGACCAAAGGTAGAAGAATTTTCGCCCGTATATTTTGAGACGCCCTCACAATCTGCAGGAACCGCGAATACGGACACCCCGACCTTTGTCTCGGCAAGAAGAATGTAGAATTCGGCGGCCATGCTGGAGGTAATAAAATGCTTCTCTCCATTTATTACCCACTCATTGCTATCGTGAACTGCTTTCGTATCCAGCTTGGTTATGTCACTCCCGTGATTGGATTCAGTGAGCGCATATGCACAAATCAGCCCCTCCGCAAATTGGGGCAGATACTTTTGTTTAAGGCTTTCTTGGCCAAATAAGCGCATCATTATTTGCGCCTGATAAATCGTAATCAGGCAAATACCGGTCGCTGCGCTCGCGACTGAAATTTCTTCAAATGCGCTCGCGGCGTGCATGAAAGATAAACCACCTCCTCCGAACTCGGGCTCGAGAGTTAATGTATTATAGCCATGTTTCGCAAGAGACTTGACGATTTCCGTCGGGTAAATGTCTTCGCGGTCTATTCGATCGCCCTCAGGCGCGATGTCGCGTGCGACGATAGCTTGTAGGTTATCGACAAAATCCCGCTCTACGTTTGAAGGCCATAGATTTTTGGTATCGATCTGTAAATTATCACTTGTCGACATCGCTCGTTTTCCTTCCTGTTTTTTTCTAATTAGGGGCTAAAGCACATGATGACCTTGTAGTCGTCATCGTCCTGCTCACATAGAGATTCAGGATCGTTTAGCGTCCCCCGTCTGCCCGTTGAAGATAGGGGCGCGGCGTTCAATCAATGCATTTACTGACTCTTTATGTTCGCGGGTTTGATGAAAGACACCTTGATATATAGCTGCCATGTCGAGAATATTATCCAGGCCAGACTGGAGGCTTTCCCGCATCAGTCGCTTCGAAGCCCGTAATTGTTGCGGTGGATGTCTAGCGATGCGCGCAGCCAATGAATTTGCACTAGCCAAGAGTTCCTTTCCCGGCACGACAGATGAGACAAGGCCCCATTTAAGAGCGGTTGCTGCATCTACAGGGTCGGCAGTAAAGGTCATTTCGGCGGCGCGGGACAATCCTATTTGCTTTGGTAACAACCAGGACCCGCCATCTCCAGAAATCAGTCCTAGCTCAAGAAAATTTTCGGCGAAGGAAGCTGTCGGGGCTGCAATTCTTATATCTGCCATCATCGCCAGATCGCAGCCCGCCCCATAAGCAGGCCCGTTTACGGCGGCGATTACCGGTAGCTCGCAATTCCAGATCGCTTTTGCAAGCCGTTGAACGCTAGATCGATACTGATCCATTACCTCAAGGGAATCCCCAGCGAAAATCGACTTTTTGTCGCGTATATCCTTGATATTCCCACCTGAGCAGAAAACATCCCCCGTTCCGGTCAAAATGATGCAACGAACATTCAAATTCTGGCTGAACTGGTAAAATTTCTGGATAAGCGGCAAACAAATATCAGGATCTGAAAGCGCATTCTTTGTTATCGGCGCGTTCAATGTAAGGGTCGCTATATGCTGCCTTACTTCAACTATTAACTTGTCCACAACCTTATTTCCTTTGCACTTGCGCTTACTACAGCTTTACCACTGACTTTCCAGACATCACAGCGCGGCCATCTTGCGCAACGACAAGAATGGATATGTCTGCATGCCGCTCTTCCAGAACCTCCCGAATTCCGATAATCTTCCCGGTATACCGCAAGGCATTGCCTACATTGACGATGTCAAGAAATCTTCCTTCCAGATGCAGCAAATTTCGTTGGGGGCGCCAGTCCGTCAGCAAGCGCGCCATATTCGCCATAACATACATGCCGTGAGCGAAGACATCGTCTCGACCCATCTGTCGAACATAATCAATATCTATATGTATCGGCGTATGATCATGAGATGCACCGGCAAACAGTGCCAAATTTGCCCGGGTGATCGGAGGCAATCTGAGTTCCGGCAGGTCGCTGCCGATGATCACACTTTCTGCAAAAGACAAATCACACCTCTCAATTTTTTATTATGAGGACCATCGTCATTCCGGCAACGAACTCATTGAGTTGATTTCTTAACTGAGATTCCGAAACAGCGAATTGCAACGTTCCCGTTTTCTTCTTCTTTTCGTAAATGTCGATGATTTTCTCATTAATGGAAATGCAGTCGCCCGCACAGATGGGCTCACCAAACTGGAAGCGTTGTTCCCCATGCAGCGACCGCCCGATTTCATCGTCGGACAGATCGAGCGCGGTTACCAAAGGCAGTTGGTCAGCGGCTCCGCGCACGCAGCTGAATGCGAATGTTGGCGGCGCAATTATTGAACGGTATCCTGCCGACTGTGCCGCTTCTTCATCAAAATAGATGGGGTTTGTTTCGCCCACCGTTTTTGAAAAGAAACGCAATTGACCCAGTTCGACCTTATATTTCAGGGTCTGCAGGTGGTATCCGATTTTGCTCCTGTCCAATAAGAAATCTCCTGTTTCGTTTTGGATTAATCACTAGCTGCTGTGCCGGTTGTTACCCGATTGTTATTTAAGCAACATTTGTCAGCACGGCAGTTGCCGCAGCGAAGAACATACCGCCGACACCTTGCGCCACCGATATCTCTACATTGTCGACTTGTGCGGGTGCGGTCCCTCTCAATTGTCGAATGCATTCCTGCAATATAAACATGCCATAACGGCCCGGGTGCGTATAACACAGGCCTCCACCATTTGTGTTGAGGGGTAACCTACCGCCAGGCGCTGTATTCCCCTCGGCGATAAAGTCACCAGCCTCCCCCCGACCTACAAAACCGAGGGCTTCCAACCCATAGATGGGAAGATGAGAGAAAGCGTCGTAAATCATGAGATGATCAATATCATCAAGTGTGATTCCGGCCTCCTGAAACGCCTTTTTCGACGAAACACTGAATACTTCGGCAAAGGTGAAGTCAGGCATCTGACTAATATTATTTAACAATGCGGTCTCGCCACCGCCCATAAAATATACCGGTTTTTGTGGCATATCCTTGGCACGCTCGGCAGAGGTAAGGATAATCGCGCCGCCTGCATCCGTAACAAGACAACACATTAGTTTGGTTATGGGATCTGCAATCATTGTCGAGTTGAGTACATCCTCAATGGTAACCGGGTCACGCAGCATTGCCCGTGGGTTTTTTGCGGCCCATTCACGTTGGCGAACGTGAACCCATGCTAAGTGTTCTTTCGTCAACCCGGTCTCATACATATACCGGCGTACAGGCAGGGTGAACATGGTAGGGGGCATAGTTGCACCATAAGGCAATTCGAACTGCCGATGATTGTCAGTGTATTTCATATCCATGCCGGTCGTGCCGATTTTCGACCTTCCACTTTCGCCATGCGTAATCAATATGGTTTTTGCATGTCCCGCTTCTATTGCGGCAACGGCGTGACGAAGGTGGTGAATGTAAGCGCACCCTCCGACATCCGTTCCGTCGACCCAAGTCGGGGTAATCCCGAGAGCTGCAGCAATCGTCCAGGGGACCTCTTCGGCAGAGGCTATCCCATCTATATCCTTTGCGGTTAGTCCGGCTTCATTCATCGCTCTCAAGGCCGCATTGCAATGCAACTGCACCTGACTCATGGTTTCAACGACGCCGATTTCGCTGGTCTCTGCCGCGCCGACGATCGCCACTTTGTTCTTTGGCATTTATACGACCTCCGTCAGCTTGAATTTTACCAGATTAATTTCATCGCTTGCTGGTTCGAAGACCGCCTCTACATCCATCTCCATCTTGATGACGTCTGAACTCTGTTCGCAGCCGACGATATTGGTGAGCATTCGCGGACCTTCCTCCAGCTCTACCACAGCGATCGAATAAGGCGTATCGAAGCCCGGCGAGCGAAAGTTAGAGATAATGAAAGTATGGATTTTGCCCTTACCGCTTGATGCAATTATTTCGATTTCTTTAGAGCTACATGCTGGGCAAAATGGCCGCGGCGGGAAATAAACGCTGTAGCAGGATACGCATTTTTGTAATCTCAACTCGCCTATCCGTGTCCCATCCCAGAAATGCTGTGTTTCCGGGGTTGGGACTGGGATTATTTTCTGTCCGCTCAACTTTTCCTCCTACATATTCACGGCGAGGACACAAACAGGCCCTTGCATAATCTCTTGAAATTTCAACCCAAGCCACAACGACCTTGTTCTGCAGGTCAGTTCATCTGTTTCCCGGGAGGTCTAGTATCCAATGAGTGGTCCGCGCCAAGAATACCCGATCCCGACATTCTACTGTCCATGTGAGCTTCCGTTCGACAAGGGTTTAATGCGGGCGGATATTCAAACTGTCATCCCACCATTGACTTCTAGAATAGACCCGGTCAGATAGTCATTTTCAAAAATTTGGACGACAGCCTGAGCGATGTTTTCTATCTGCCCGATCCGGCGAAGAGGTATGGTTGCGGCAAGCGCGGTCAGGCTGTCAGCAGACATTGAACGCAACAGGTCCGTCTCGACCGCGCCTGGTGCGATAATCATGGATCGTATATTGAAGCGGCCATATTCCTTTGCCCAGACCCTGCTCATGGCAACGAGCCCGGCTTTCGCCGCGGAATAATTCGTCTGTCCGAAATTGCCGCGGAATGCGCCGGAGGAGATATTGATAATTACCCCGGCCTCGCAACCACTTTCAATCATGCTTGATACGCCTTCGCGTGCGCAGAGGAACGCGCCTCGCAAACATACTCCGAGGACAAATTCGAAGTCATCCAGACTAAGCTTTGAGACGACCTTTCCGCCTTTAGCCTTCACCATCAATCCATCGCGAATGGTCCCGGCGTTGTTCACCAGGCCATCAACTCGTCCAAAGTCCGTGACGATATTTTGAAAGGTAGTGACAACTTCGTCTTCATTCGTAATGTCACATTTATAGGCAATTGCAGTCACACCTTCTGCTTCAATTAACTTGACGGTTTCTCGCATTCCAGACTCATCCAGATCCAGAATAGCCAATTGCGCGCCCAGCGTTGCCAGCCGGCAAGCGATGCCCCGTCCGATACCGCGACCGGCTCCGGTTACCACAACAACTTTGTTTTCAAAGACTTCCAGCATTTCCCATTCCCTCTTGCTGACAAAAACCACGTGAGTTAGTCGCACACTCAAATCGGCAAAAAGAATATCGACGCTTGAAAGTTGGGGAATAGCCAAAGAATACAAACCGTTGTGCAACAGCGGACAATCTAAACACAAAGCCGAGGGCGAATGCCTGTTACCGGTTTCGGTATTCCTCCGGAGGGACGCCGGTCCAATTCTTGAATGCACGACTGAAGGCGCTTGGGGTGGAGAAGTTTAGTTTTTCCGAGATTTCGGCAATTGTGTACTTGTCTTCTGTGAGGTGAAAAACTGCAGAATCCAGACGCAGGCTATCTTTTATTTTCTGCACGGAACTCCCTTCCGAACGCAGTTTTCGGCGTAACGTTTGTTCCGTCATGGCAAGTTCACTCGCAACCGTTTTCGCATCTTGCGCGTCATCGCAGTCCTTTTTACTTAAAACGGCGTAAACACGATTGGTGAAACTGTCACTGCCGACCAGTTTATTTAGCAAATCCGCTGGGGCACGACTGATATAAGACCGTATATCGGATGCCGTCTTGAGGACTGGAAAATTCAGAAAATCTGCATCGAACGCTAAAATATTCGGGCCCGTTCCCGCGAAGCGGTGTTCACAGGGAAACAGGAATATATACTCGTTCTTATTTTCAACAGGTTCATAAGAAAATTGACAAAAATTTAGCGGGATAGCGCGACCAGCAAGCCAGGAGGAAAGCCTGAAACCGATACAGAGAAACGTCTCAACCAGAAAAAATACCTTGTCAAGTTCCGGCTTTCGAAGTTTTACCGAGAAATGAGCCTCTTTCCCGACAATTTGTAAATCGAGTTTTAAATCATCGGTGACAACGCTGTAAAATCTGCTGATTTTTTCTAATGCCCGCCCGATTGTTTCTGCAGTGCCTGCATATTCACAGGCAATTGCAAATGTCCCAAAGCGCAAAGGATGCTCAAGATACCCAAAGGATTCATCATTAATGTAGGGGGCGATTTTTTGATACAACTTGACGTGGCTCTCAATGGGTACGCGGGCTCTGCTGTCATTAATAACTGATGGAGAAATTTGAGCATCCGACAAGAACTCGGCACAGAGGTCTTTCTGATCCCGGATACAATGCAAAATGGTTCTCGGATAATGGGTACTCAGTGTGAGCGTTTTCATCTCTTGAATTCTCTATTTATGCATTTAAAAATCTGCGCTATTTGCTATTTGCTATTTGCTATTTAGCTTTCGCTAACGCCTCCACAATCTTCACGAAGACATCGCATATCCACTCTGAACTTTCGTCGCTTTCGGCAAAGCGCTCATAAAATTCGACCCTTGCCATGGTTAGCATTGTTGCAACCACTTCAAGTTCCTTTTCGCTGAATTTTTGGAACTCGCCCTGTTCTTTTTGCCGGCGGAGGACTTTGCTATAGCGCCGCAGAATATTTGCAAGATACTCATTATAAGCATCTGGGGCATATACTTCTGCTTCCTTGAACACCCTCATAATCGATTTATCAGAATCCAGATAATCGAAATAAGCACGGATAGCTCGCTTCTCCCCCTCAACCGCATCTTTTGCGCTGGACGATTCTTGCCCCAATGTTGCAATAAGGCGGGACCCGACGGCGGGAAGGAGTTGATTAAACAGATCTCCACGACTTTCAAAATATTGATAAAAAAGGCCGAGGGAAAGGCCGGCTCTGCTTGTTACTTCAGCAATTGTCGCCCCCTCGTATCCTTTCTCACCAACCGTCTCTGCCGCAGCGTTAATAAGGGACTCACGGTTTTCCCGAGCCCTTTGTTCCCAAGAACGACGCTTGCGTGCCGGTTTCACTGCTCTAACCCCCGTAAAAATAAAATAACTTTCTCAGAGCCCATAATCTTCAATAACCTTCGGCATGGATTTGGCGATAATTTGGCGCATAATTTCATTGGTTCCACCGACTATACGCTGTGAGCGCGCATCGGCAAATGCTCTCGTAATCGGGTAGTCCCAGATAAAACCGTATCCCCCATGCAATTGTACACAGCCATCAAGGACCTTTCCTTCAAGTTCCGTAACCCAGGCTTTCGCCATAGCGGCGGTCACGGCGTCTAAGGTACCGTCAACGGAGCGCTGGATGCAATCATCGACAAAAACCCGGGCAGCTTTTGCGGCCATCGCATAGTCAGCCAGTTTAAATTGAGTATTCTGGTACTGCGAAAGAGGCATACCGAACACATCTCGTTCGCTGGCATACTGGTATGTATCGGCTATTGCTTTCTCAATGACGGCAATTGCCTGAATAGCAATTAACGTTCTTTCCCATGCGAGTTCTGTCATTAGGTAAGCGAACCCTTTACCCACTTCTCCGAGGAGGCTTTCCTTCGGTACCCGCATGTCTTCGAAGAACAGTTCCGCGGTATCCTGTGCCTTCATGCCTAACTTTTTCAATAACTTACCTCTATTGAAGCCCGGTGTATCGGATTCTACAAGAAACAACGAAATTCCTTTTGCTCCGGCATTTAAATCCGTTTTCGCGACGACCAGAACAAGATCCGCTAAATATCCATTTGAAATGAAGATCTTGGAGCCGTTGATAATATAGTCATCTCCATCCAGATCAGCACGGGTCCGTATGGCCGCCAGGTTCGACCCGCCACCGGGTTCACTCATGGCGATCGCCATAATCTTCTTCCCGCTGGCCAATTGCGGAATCCAGTTCGTCTTTTGGGCACCGGTTCCATAGTGAAGTATGTAAGGAGTGGCCATATCTGAATGAAGCCAGAATGCTGGTCCGGTCTGGCCTGCGTACGCGGCCTCTTCCAGAATAACCGCTGAAAACTTTCTGTCGCACCCTGCGCCACCAAGTTCAGGCGGGGCTACTGTGCAAAGGAAGCCCAGTTCACCAGCACGTTCCCAAATGCTTCTGTCAACATACCCCTGGGTTTCAAATTTTTCCCGATGTGGGGCGACTTCGTCTTCGAAAAAGCGGCGCGCCGATGCGCGGAAGAGTTGGTGTTCTTCTGAGAAAATTGTCCTTTGCATGACGCGAATGCCTCCTGTGGAATTGTAATATTCACCTTGCATAAACAGGCCTTATTCGCAGAACAATAGGGCATTCACTCAAACCTATCAATAAAATTAAAAAATGGTTCAATTTTTAATTTTATTGATTAACAGTATCTCTAATGATTAAATGTCTGGCATGTATCAACGAACTTTACAGGGAGCAAAACATGAGGGGCCCACTAGACGGCATTCGAGGAATTGAGTTAGCAGGCATTGGGCCGGCTCCCTTGGCGGCGATGCTGCTCGCGGATCTTGGCGCAGAGATACTGAGAATTGAGGCCCCCTTTGAAAGGGAACCGGCGGTGACGATTAAAAGAGATAAAGATGTAACTCTACGGGGCCGGAAGGCTATGACACTGGACCTCAAATCGAAGAAGGGCCGCGAATATCTGTTGGAGCTATGTACGAAAGCAGATCTCTTGATAGAAGGATTTCGCCCCGGTGTGATGGAGAGATTGGGGCTTGGGCCGGAAGATGTTTTCAAAGAAAACCCGAAACTTGTGTATGGCCGCATGACAGGCTGGGGGCAGACTGGGCCAATGGCGGACCGCGTTGGGCATGACATAAACTACATTGGCTTGGGAGGTGCGCTCCATCCTATTGGTCCTGTAGATCGCGTGCCGCCGCCGCCATTGAATCTGGTCGGCGATAGCGGGGGAGGAACAATGTTTTTGGTGTTGGGGCTGCTATCGGCCTATATCGAAACTCAAAAATCCGGGGTAGGGCAAGTCGTGGACGCGGCCATCGTCGATGGCACTGTGGCCCTTATGGCACCTTTTTTTGGTATGCTCGCATCGGGAAAATGGAAGAATGAGCGGGAGTCGAATATGATTGATGGCTCATGTCCCTGGTACCGCGTTTATGAAACAGCAGACGGGAAATATATATCAGTCGGTGCAATTGAAACGAAATTTTACAAGTCACTGATAGCCCAACTTGGTCTAGATACTGGAGAGCTGCCCGATCAGTTTGACGAATCCCGTTGGAACGAAATCGGAGCTGCCTTTGAGAGGGCTTTCGCGACAAAGACACGGGACGAATGGGCGGCAATCCTAGAACAGCATGACTGCTGCGCCACACCTGTTCTCTCTTTGCAGGAAATGGGCGCACATCCGCATATTCAAGCACGGGGAACTGTGGTTGAACATGATGGAGTACCGCAACCTGCCCCGGCGCCAAGGTTTAGCCGAACACCGGGAAAAATTGCACATATCTCAGGAACAGCCTTTTGGGAAACCGAAGAACTTTTATCCAGATGGGGCATTGTCAGCCCAGGTTGGTAAGCGGGGCGCCATGCTTTTAGAAGAAGTCGAGCAACCATTTTCTGTTATTGTCTCAAATGCGACTGATGGGCAACTTATGAAAATAAAGGAAGGTTTCCATAAATACTTCCCAATCGCGAAGGTGTTATGTGGGCCTAGTATTACAATTATCGAAAAATGGACCCACTCGTCAACTTTTTCAGAGTGAAATATCTACGTTCAGGAAAACGAATAACTTATGCTTTTCGTAGAACAGTTCGACTTAGCCAGCTAAGTTATTTGCGTGAATGATTACCCTGTTTTTAATATTTAATTCCCTGCTCTTCATATAATTTTCCCTGTTAATATTCCTAGGGAAAATAAGAAAACGTTAGTAAAAATAATGAATTATGGAGAAGAGGTGGCCGATTTGGGGCTAAATTCGCCGAAAATCCCTGTTTTTTCCCTGTTAAACAGGGAATATTGCGGAGACGGGTTCGCATGAAACTGCTAACTCCACCACTCATTCAGAGGCGAACCTTGGTCCAGTCCAGGTTCGCCCCTGAACCCCGCAGTTCCGGGGCCTTTGGCGATATCCCCTGTGAACAGAGACGCTCACATGAGAGTGAATAAGCCGCAATTCGGCATTCGTCTCTGTCGTACTGTTTCAGGGTCCAGTTCACGGGATATTACGATGGGCTATTGATGGAAACCGAGCCGTTTTCGCTGCTCATTCCAGTCGGTCGGGAGTGGATTTATTCTTTTGAGAGATTTAACAGTCAACGTCTCCGGCTGACGGCCGTTAAGAATATTCTCAATGATGGAGGGCGCCAGGAAGGCAAGCGGAAGTATCCGTGTGATCTCCGTATCAAAGACCTTTTCACGCTCGGCGATTTCCTTCACTGATCCGGCATCCCCTGATGCCAGTTGATCAAACCAGTTTCTCGCCGTTGCAATCAAGCGGCAGAGATCCGGATCAGGCTGACGGACTTTCGTTGCACTGTCCTTCCCCCTTATAACTGAGCCACGGATTTTGTAATATTCTACGAAACTGCTGGGGTTTCAGTTTTTGCTGCCGTTCGAACTCGACGGGTGACAGCATCCCGTTGTTAGTGTGTCGTTGAAAAACTACTTTTTCAATATTGTATATCTTCAGAAACGAGCTATTAGATTTTATCATAAAATTAAGGAACTATATTTACCTTTTACATTAATTCATTGAAAATATTACTACCTTAGAATGCTTTACTATTTTATTATAATCCTAATATATTGACAAACACTACTATAAATCACAATATATAGACAGACTAGATTGTCTCTCATTCAAGCTTGAATTGGCCAACATCACGGGGCTCTGCAAATCGATCCAATGGAAATCATTGCAGAAACAGAACTGACCCATGAATGAAGATAAGTCGGGAAGCCGGTCAGGCGCATAAACCCTTTTTGGCCAATAAGAACTAGTCTAGATATCGTAATTTTTTTAAATGGCGCATTTAATGAGCAAAATTCTTCTCGTAGAAGATGAAACAAAGGAAAGACAATTCCTTAAAAAGATTCTTCAACGATCTGGCTATGAGGTAGCAGAGGCGACGGATGGTCGACATGCGCTGAGGATATTTGAAACCTTTCAGCCGGAAATTATCCTTACGGACCTCATCATGCCGGAATTAGATGGCTTGGAACTAATCCTGAAAATACGAGCAGGCGATCCCAATATTCCCATTATTGCATTTATGACAACGGCGCGAAAAATCGGCCTGAGTATATTGAAGTTTTCTGAAGATCATGGCGCAACACTCGCATTGGCCAAGCCGCTGACAGAAAAGTCGTTGATGGAAGCACTGACCACTTTATCAAAATCATATAAAGTAAGCCGACCTGTGGATCGCGACCTCGAAAGTTCTGACATTTTGAACACTCGATAACGCAATTAATTTTAATGTGCGGCTCATACGGAAAGAATAATTATGGAAGACACCATTGGCGTTAGAGAGGCATGGACTTCCTTTACCCATAAATTTTTCGGCAAGTCCTCCCAAAGTGAAGAGACTGTGTCTTCCAGTACGACAACAGATGCACCTGCGAAATCAGCAACTGAAACGTTTTTCTCGAAAGAGGTTGAAGAGAAAATTCAAGCTCTTATTAAAGAAAACAATCTACTCTCCAATGGCAAAGTGAGCTTTGTCAGTCTGAAGACCATTCGCGAAAAGCTGGGGGACAAGTGGCCACGCTATAAGGCAACCGTATCGCAGTTGGCTAAAACCGTGATCGAGAAACGTACAACACCAAGAGATGTGCATTACACAATTGGTGACGATGTTTATGTCTTTGTTTTTGCTGATCTCAATCAGCAGGAGGCTATGATAAAATGCTCTCTGATCGCCAAGGAAATAGGAGAGCATATTTTCGGTGCGGATTGGACGTTGGAGCAATTCTCCACCTCTGTCGCAGTCGGTGAGACAGATGGATCGATTTCATTGACGCAGGAATCGCTGTCCGACGCTATTTTGAACAGTCTAAGTGAGGCAAAGGAATTTCACCCCGCTGATGTCTTAAACCATCTGGATCCCAAAGCGTATGATGATACCCTGAACCGAATTAACCAGGGGCTGGATACAGTTGAAATGACTGTCAACTCTCTTAACATGTCCGAGATAGAGAAACAGTCCCCTGCTTCAACGATAGCGAAGTTCACAACAATTATTCAGGAAATACAAAAAGCAGAATCTCTTCTCGCTGATGCTACGGATTTTGAGGGGCTAGTCCAGACTTCACCGAAGTGGGAAAGCTTCATTGTTGAACGCAAAACCGGCGATGATACAGGCGCCCGTGCGCTTTCAGCCAAGCTGTCCAGACTCATTCAGACAGCCGACGCTGTTTACGAGAACATTCAGGAGACGGTTCTTCCGAAATTTGAAAACCCGGAGGAAGCCCTGCAGGAAGCGATCATAAAGGAAGTGGATCCTGATCTTGTTTTCTATTACCGGGGTCTATGGCATGCAAATTTCAATAAAGTGAATTCCTACAGGATTGTGGCGGATGTTATCCTCGAAAACTCGCAATGGTCAGTTGATGATCTGACAGACGATATTGACCCTCATGTAGTTGCACAACTTGACATTCTTGTCCTCAGGCGGGCGCTCGTTGATCTTCATGCGATCATAGAGAGTGGATCGATCAATGCAGTTGCTGTTCCTGTGCATTTTACTACCCTGAACGCTACATCAACAAGAAACAGTTATGTTGAAATATGTAAAACCATCCCGCCTCAATACTGCAAGCTAATTGTCTGGGAAATTATCGGCAGCAATGTTGGCACCTGGGTTTCCCAGATGCTTACGCCGATCACGACACTCAAGCGATATGGTCGGTTGATTTCCGTAGAGGTAAACGTGGATCACAAGAATTTCAGCGACCTCAAGCCGATGGGTATTGATATTGTCGGTTTCAGTTTCGACAGCCACGGCATGAGTGAGAAGAAATCTTTGCAAAAAATTGTTTCATTTTGCCGAACTGCGCATCAGCACAACCTGAAGACATTCATCGCAAACCTTCCCTCCTCCAGCCTTGCCTTAGGTGCCCTGAGCGGCGGCGCTGACTTCCTGTCAGGGGAAATGATAATGGATAACTTTGAGAAAATGCAGGGAATTGTTGAGTATGATTTCAAGACATTTTACATTCGTTATGCAAAACAAAAGGGCTACGCAGTAGGATAGACTATATCCTGTACCCGGTTCAATTATTGACATACTTGTATAGCCGATCTTCATGAACTCATCCCCAAAAATATACCAATAGATACGAGGCTGTGGGGGGGGGCACTGTCATGTGTGGACGGCTCCGGTTTTGCAAGGGATAAATTGAAGTAATTCTGATCGAAGCGGGTTGCGGTCATGTGTCCGGCCTGTTTGCGCGGTGCATATGACCGCTGGCCCTGATGAAGTCCGCCTCCCGGCTCCCTTTCAGAAGATCGGGCTTGATGCCCTGACAGTACCTCGGGTTTTCCCGGGTGCGGCCCCTGTTGATCATCATCACCTACAATTGCCCTCGCATGATTGAGGCAGTGATCCCTGCCATTCGGTATGTTTATGCCGCTGGGGTCGAAAGTTCCATTGCCGGGGCGTGATAGATATCTCCGCGTGCCATGACCGCCCAGGCAATTCGGGCAGGCTTGCGTTCTAGCAAACTGCGCACCCAGGCCCCGGTCGCCGATGTGTTCTTGTCGGCGCGGCGGATGACCGAGGTGGCTCCGACAACCAGCAGTCTTCGTAGATACCCGTCCCCCATTTTGCAGATGCGACCCAGATGATCCTTGCCACCTGATGAGTTCTGCCGGGGCACCAGGCCGAGGAATGCAGCAAACTGTCGGCCATTCCTGAAGACAGCAGGATCAGACACACTGGCTGCCAGGGCCGTTGCCGTGATAACGCCGACTCCGGGAATAGTCTCCAGTCGCTGGCTGACCTCATCGGGCCGGTGCCAGGCCAGAAGGCGGCGCTCAAGTCTGTGTATCTCTCCCGCCAGACGATCAAGCTGGGCCATCAGGCCCTCCAGTGCTGTCCGGGCGATATCCGGCAGCAAATCCTTATCAGGCAGGGTCTTCAGCAACGCTGCCAGTTTATGCGGCCCCTGTGCCGCAACAATGCAACTCGGCAAGATGAGCACGGGTGGCATTCAACAGCATGGTACGTTGACGCATCATCAGGTCGCGTGTCCGGTGTAGCATCAGGACAGCTTGTTGCTGCACATTCTTGATCGGGACGGCACTGTCAGAGTAAAATAACCCGGCGCCAAATTGAAGCGTAGCGT
>TARA_R110002095_G_scaffold214998_1_pt1 | contig 37541 bp, 40 predicted proteins | sample TARA_R110002095 | Tara Oceans TARA_R110002095 (sample SAMEA4397255) | marine metagenome | biome: Polar Biome; feature: [SRF] surface water layer (ENVO:00010504); material: water (ENVO:00002006), including particulate matter (ENVO:01000060) such as... | depth 5 m | reverse complement strand
CAGTTTTTTCCGAATTTCTGCCAACTGTTTCTCTCAGAAAATAAAAACGCCTGAACCCTATGTATACTCTGATAGTAGTCATTTCAACAAACAATCTGGAAACTTTAAACCAATGTTTGTAGACCGAAAGAAGCAACGCTTGTCGGGTATTCCAGAACTTTGGTAGTCGGGGAGTTAATAAACCGACCTAAGTCGGTCCCCATGGTCTTTAGTCGAAGGCCTGTTGTATACACCACAGGCTCTCCGACTTGACCTCAAATATTCGATCAGTTCCCGCGTGGCCCGAAAATGATCAATCCGACGCCAACAATGCAGATAAGAGCGCCTATGCTGTCCCAGCGGTCAGGTCTCTGACCTTCCACCGCCCAGAGCCAAAAAAGCGAGCTAGTTATGTAGATGCCACCGTAGGCCGCGTAGGTGCGCCCAGCGAAATCGCTGTCGATCCGAGTCAGAAGCCAAGCGAAAACTATCAGGCTGGCAACGCCTGGTACGCTCCACCAAGCTGATTTGTCCAGCTTCAGCCAGACCCAGAACGCGAAACATCCTGCGATCTCGGCTAGCGCCGCCGCGAAATACAGCCCATAGGTGGTGGTCGTCGCGCTGATGGTCATCATCAAGGACGGACCTTCGGTAAAACATGATCGTCCGTCTCGCAGAGACTATGATCGCCAAGTGTCTCAATTACCCGACAATCAGCGATCCGCCCTCCCTTGCATTGCTCAACCATACGCTCAAGCTCGCTCCGAAGCGCCTGAAGACGTTGGAGTCGCTTGCCAATGTCCTCCAACTGTTCTCTAGCAATCGCATCTGCTGCCTCGCACGACTTATCCGGCCTGTCCGCCAGACTTATCAGGTCTCGGATGGCTTGCAGAGGGAAGCCAAGTTCCCGTGCATGGCGGATGAAACTGAGCTTCTGTACAGCCGAGTCGTCGTAAAGTCGTTGATTTCCTTCTGAGCGCCGTGGCAATGGCAAGAGGCCGATTTGCTCGTAATACCGGATCGTTTGCACGTTGCAACCAGTACCTTTGGCTACGCGACCGATGGTGAGCTCATTGGACATGTTAATTTTCTCCTTGAACCTATAGTTACTGTAGACTGTATATATGTAGCATTGAGATGTAACCAACAATATTGGAGAAGACTATGTCTGCTGGTTGTTGCCAACATGAACCCAAGTTTGACGGAGCGACAAAAGGGTTCCGTCGAGCTTTGTGGGTCGTCATTGGCATTAATGCGAGTATGTTCGTCGTCGAGATGATTGCGGTCTCAATAAACGGATACCGTCAATTTTATGCAACAATTATTTTGACCAATCAGTAGGAACAGCAGCTGTTCATTCCGCCCAAAGAGTGGATCTTACACTTGGCGGCAGTATACCGATTTCGTCTTGTACATCCGTCACACCTGACACACGTTCGGCAGCAATGCTGGCCGCCCTTTTTTCCGCATCAGACTCAACAGCACCCCACAGATGGACGATTCCGCCGGAGACTACGACACTCACGAACTCTCGGCGGATATCAGCTTCTGATAGCTCGGCTTCGACCGCCGCTCTGATCGCTTCATCATCCGTTGAACTACTACTCCCTGCTCGGAAGGCAATAAGACCTCGCAACAAATCGGCGCGGCTAACGATACCAATTAACTTACCATTGCGAAGCACAGGCAGACGCTTGATGCGGTGTTTTTCAAGCGTTTTGGCCACCTCTTCCAGCGAAGCATCTTCATTGACGGAGATAAGATCGCTCGTCATGATATCTCTTGCATGACCACCATGAGATTTGATGTAGTTTATCGCCCTTTCTTCCGGGCTGGCGACAAGGCTCAGCCACCAGGACGGATGACGATCGGTTCCCGTCTCAGAACGTCGCATAAGATCGCCTTCACTTACGATGCCGAGGATTTGGCCATTTGCATCAACGACAGGGGCGGCACTTATTCTACGCTCCAACAATAGCTTTGCGATCTCTTGTATGCCCGTGTCAGGTTGCACAGTCGCGACTGTCGTCGTCATTATATCTTTTACTTGCATTGAACTTTACCTCCTAGATCATCGCTCACCCCGTAATCTGTGAGTCTCAGGTCAGCGATCGGTGAACCACCATTCCTTCGATATGAAAGCCTGCGTCAACATACATTGTTCCGCCCGTAATGGCATTCGTATAATCGTTTGCCAATATTAGGCGCGGCGCGCGCCACTTCACAGCCGTCCACTGTTCGTTGTAGTGACACCTTTTGGATTGTTTCATTGGCATTGTCATCTATGGACGCCGAAGAGAGCGAGCGATGATCAAATTTCGAAGCGCAAAGTCTTTACAGAAGTTTGTCTCAATTTATTCTTCAATTCACAATCATTTCAATCACGAGCGGCATCTCATTAACCACATAAACTTCGCACTCAAACGTGAAGCTGCACTTGCAAAATAGCGTCAGCTTGCCGCATAAAAAATGGCGCCCTAGCACTTTTCATTGCTTGCCGACTTTCCTCTGACAAAGCCCTCACTTCGTTTAAGCAACTCTTACTGACAAATGTTCTGAAGACGGACACTAATTAGTATGGTCCTGTGCTTGTGTAATAATTTTGTACTTCCAGCACATGTTACAAACAGGGTCGCCTTTTGATAAAGTCGAAGTCCTATGGTAATGTCCGCGCTCGTCATCGCCTGCAATGATGTCAGCACCGGGCCAATCATACAGGCACCAGGATCTGTAAAAAGCTTCCAGCTCTCCCTTATCACCATCTCGTTCGATTAAATTCCGAACGAAAGTCTGAGGTGGACACGAGGACCAGTAAGTTAAAATTTGGGAATCCTGACTCTCAACTTTGACTTCATATCCGGGGCGGCCGGGTGCATTAAATGGAAACTTAAGCAGTGTCCTGATAGTTCTTTCCATCCGTTTTCTAGGATTGCGCGTCGTTAGCCGAAATGGAAGAGAGACAAATTTGATACCCAATTCATATACTTTCCAACCCACATCTGCGACAAGATCACTTGCATGCTGTTTCGTCTGATTATTCTCAACTAAAGCCTGAAAAGCAGCTGTAGTAACTACGGCAAGAAATACATTATGACGATTTCCCAACGTTGGAATTCGTTCGAGATTAGCTGTATGCAATAAAACTGCGACTCGGCTCCATGTCGCTTCAAGCATTTGTTCTACATCATCATGTAACCATCTTCCCAGTTCAGGGCTTTCAGGCTGCAATAATCGTCCTTGTAGCGCTTTCATAGCACTACGCCGAAGCAATCCTTTATACAAAAATTTAAATATCCGTATTTCGTTTTCTCTTCTAGCGTTAGAAATTAAGCATGTCCGTCATACTCCATGGGATATCCGCTGAGCATACTAACTGTAATAGGCGCCGACTCATCGAACCCTTCCTGTTCATAATGTAGTTTTTCCCTGAGGGATTCATAGGGTGTTTTTCCGCCATGCGCGCTGTAGGCGTTGTCACATTAACTTTGTAGCAATGAAATTAATGCAGATCTAATCTCAGTCGATGAATATTATCTCCTATCTCCGCCATCGTTTTTCTCCTCAAATAATTCAGCACGCTGTTTAGCTTTACGCCCAATTTACGCTGAGATATCGAGATGTTGAGGATCTAATGGCCGAACGAGGCCTGGATATCTGCCTATGAAACGGCATTGTCATGTCTGGATGGCGCACGCATAACCAGCGGATATGTTGTCTACTCGTCCAAGCAATGATCGTGCTGCATAAGATAATGCTTCACGTTGCCTCGTCATCTTTGCTGTCTCGTGAAGCGGCCGCCAGTTGACGCCAGCGGCCCCAACGAGGGATGAACATTGGCACCTGCCGCTGATAGGCGCGGTAAGCTTCGCCGAACTGCTTGAGTACCTGCTGTTCCTCTCGCAGAGCCAGCCATGTGTAGACAAGCACGATCACCGGAAAAAGGCCGACCGAGAAAAGCGTTGGCCAATGCACCACGCCTTCTCCGAACAGGGCAATAAACAGCCCTGTGTACTGCGGATGCCGCACATACGCATACAAACCGTCTGTCACCAGACGGTTTTCGCCTCGTGCCTTGTGGACCTGACGCCACCCCTGAATAAAGAGACCAATCCCGATAAAGGCGAGCGCATAGCCTAGCAGCATTGAAATTAACATGCCGGTTTCGCCGAACCCTACCAGGGTCGACCATAGGCTGGCGCTGACATATTCGCTATCCAGACCGAAAAAACGCACCAACAGATAGATGGTGAGCGGAAAGCCATACATTTCTGCATAAAGCGCGATGATAAAGGCCTGAACCGCCCCGGCGCCGACCCATTCCCGCCAGTTCTTCGGCGCGAAATTGCGATAGAAAAACCAAGACACCAAGACGACAACGATCAGTGCGATGCCCCAGGTTCCAGCGTGGTTAAAAGATTCATTCATGGTTTGATCCATTAGTAATCCAGCCAATTTTTTGCCTTTGGCTTACCTGGCTCGGATCCAGCACATCGCTGTCCGAATCGGACACGCATTGGATTGAAGCTGGCGTCGCCCACCCAATAAACGTGATGACAAAGAACAACCCGAGGCTCCTCCCGAGCGCCACAACCGGCAGTCGGAAACTGTATTGGCTTCTTATGCGGAATTCGTGACGCATTTCAGAAATATTTTCTGCGACTAAGCCAAGCATATGTCGGCCCCGATCCATAGGATAGAATTTGTAAGTTCTCGATACCGAGATACGTTTCTGAGCCTACCTCAAAAATTTCCCGACACTCTCGCGAACACGGATAATAAGCTGAACCATTGTGAACAGCCGATTTCGCTTTATTTGTGATCACTTGTGTTCCGCAGACAGGATCTATATTGCGTTCTGGAGCGATCCAAAGCATTTCCTGCGGTTTATTCGAAGGGGATATCTGTTCATCTTCAGAATGCTTGTGCTTTGATTTATGGCTCATGATTATGCGCGCCACAAGAAAATCGCATCATCAAAAAAATTGAAAAGTGAACTCATTTTGTCAGCTATCCGTGCATTAAAATTTATAGTTTGACGCAACTATACTTATCTAGCCGGAATGACATGTCGAGGCGAAGACCGCATATTTCGGTCACAATTGATGACAGGCTAAGGGGCGGTTACAAATTGTTACAAATGCGTCGATCAAACAAAGAAGAAAGCCGATCAGAGCAGCAAATATGCCTCAACTCTCAGGCCGCCTTCCGCACAGTTTCGTATGATAACGTCGCCACCGTGACTATGGAAAGGCGTTGTCATCTATGGACGGCTCCTGAAATGCCGGACATGTCTGATAACAGGACAATGCGTGATGGTTCGATAAAATAGGTTCAGATGTATCTGCGGTAATCGGCGCTGACAGCTTGGCCCTCATCCAAATATTTCAAGACCTCTCCGACCTTGCGTGCGGCCCGGATCGGAATGGGAAGGCGTTGATTCATCTGAGTCGAATTCCAATTAATCTTAGTCAGCGAAAAAACTTCCTCGGCTATCTGTGAAATCGTGCTATCGCAGCTTTTATGGAGGCAAAGCAGTAATGGCCGGGGATCGTAAAGGCCTGGATACGTGCCATAGTAGGGAATGCTGCCATTTGTGTATAGCAGACCCTTACCGGCAAGGTTGACAAAAGTGCCGCGAAGAACCGGGTAGTTGCCGTCGCGAAGTATCTTCACCGAATAAGATTCCTGAACCCAGACCAAGTCTCGGAAATCTGTACCAGCTTCATCAAGCGCCTTCAAAATACCTTCTGCCTCATCATCTCTGAAACGAGAGGTCTTCAGGATAATGACCCGCGCTGGAAAATGCTTATGGTGATTTTTATACGCTGAGAGCACTTGAGAAGTCAGATCGTAGGCATCGTTAGAGGTCATATAGGGATGACGACCGCGGCTTTCGGTCTGCGCGCGCTTACCCTTTAGAATAAAACCACGGCCGCGTTCATCGAACATTTGAGCAGCACTTGTGAAAAGCTGCTGGCCGCCTGCTTCCCGGTAAAAACTGATCCCGACATAGCAAGCCGCATATTCGCCCTCACGCGGCATGCGACGCCAGGGAACACGGCCGCTACCTTTGTAATAAAGAGTCGTCACGAGGTTCCAGGTTCTATCGGCTAGATCCTGTATATCACGATCGCGGCTTTCCTTGATCTTACGGGGAATGGAGGCCTTCTCGTCGATTACATCCTCCCAGACAATCTGGACCGGATAGCTCAACCCCATGGTTCGCGCTTTGAGCAAGCCGCGGAAATTTGGGGCATCGGAACCGCTACTATCTTCTTTCTCCGTTGTGCTTTTTGAATCGACCTTTGCGTTCCAGACACGCTCAATCAAAGCGACGGGAAGCGCGACGATCGCCACGTCCGGGCGATGGCTGCTCTCGTCGAGGGTCTGCAATTCCGAGACGATCTCCTCGACAGCCATCTCCACAGCTTTGCGATGGTCCGGCTCCTTCCTGATCTTCTCGATTTTGCTTTGAGACAGGGCCGCGGTAGCGCCATCCTGTATCTCGAACCGGCAACGGAAGGGATTGAGATTGCCAAGCCCCGGAAAGTCAGGGTGCAAGTTCGGATGCCTCTCGGTTTTACCCTGAAAGCCAGCCGCAGCATCGACCAGGAACTTTTGCGTATCCTCGACAGTCTTGGCACTACCGACGACAGCAATCCGGATCACATCTCCCAAAGGAGGTTGCAGTGGTCCAGCTTCAACAAGGCCCAGCCGCGGGTCCGGGTGGTGATGCTTGTCACCAAACTCCAACTCAGGCTCTTCGAATATTTTGCTTTCGAAATCCATCACACCGCGAGCCTTTGCTGATCATCAGACTCTTCAGCCTTTTTCTTCGGCGAGCCCCAGACATCTTCAGGCACCCGCGTTTCGAGAGCGACTTGTGGCGACTCACCGAAGCGCAGGCATGGTTCGGACCCTGCTTCCTGCCCGAAGAGGTCATCTATGGCGCCGTCAGACTGGGTGAGGAAGCGGTGCCACATGATTACCTGCCCGCGCAGCGAGGCACTGTTATCCATCCTTTTTTTTCCGGAAAGGAGAGCTTGAGGATAGGAATGCGGTGTAAATCCGTTGGTTGTAAAAAAATAGGTTGGTGTTATTACTAGGAACCACTGGTCATCAAGCAGCTCGAACCGCGGAACGAAGGCATGGTGACGCACAAAATCCACGCGCCCCTCTTCCTTCTTACTAGTGATGACATTGACGACGTCGGCACTCGTCTTCTTTTTCGACGACTCGTAGGAGTAAGTGCGTGACTGATTGGGCTGAAGCGCCCTGAAATAGAATAGCCTGTTCTCCTTGTGCCAGCCCAGATCTTCCCAAACTTGGTGCTTGAGGGTGTTTTTCAGAAGAAACGCGAAGTTGTTTTGCTCATCGGGGTTTTCGTGGAACGCCAGATAGTTCGTCTCAACCGCCTCGACTTGATCAACATCGATAATGTTGCGGCACACAGATGTTCGCGGATCATGGAACGACCAGAATGAACCACCCTGTATAACCCAATCGAAGCGCGCCGGCTCATCACCTTCGAGCAGCATCGCTACCGCTTTCTTCCCGGTATGGGGTGTTGAGGTCACAAAGATTTCCGATGGCAGTTTGACGGGCAGAATATTGACGAGCGCTTCTTCGCCGCCACCCAGCGGCGGAACGTAATATCCAAATCCGGTCTTGGAAACTGTAAGGGCGGCAAGCCGATCGACTGCGTCTCGGTTAAGAACGTCACCGTCTTTGCTAAATCGAAGTCGGCGCTCACCCTCAGTGAAACCGCTGGGCACCTCCTGCCAGTAAAATGATTCATCTGACTTGCGATAGAGAACGATGATCACCGGCAGATTTGATCCGCGCCAGTATTCCAAGTCCTTGCTTCTCAGCAGGTATGTGAAGCCTTGGTCATCTTCCGAAGAATATGTTCCAGACTCTGCGGCCTTCACCTGGACAGCGATCATCCGCGCCAGCGGTCGGCCGTCGTCCATCACCTCGGCAATACCATCAATCCCAGCTTCAAGGCGCGAGCGGCCGTCAAACTGAAAGCCGATATTCAGAAATCGCAGGCGCGCTGCCGTTTCACCAATTTCTCCAAGTATTTGGTTCGGTGTAATAGTCTTCGACATACTTGCACCATAGAACATTCAGGGAACATTTGGTACTAAAATATGCTTGCGTTTTGTCTTTGATTTGACCTTTGGAGAGCCGTTAATCATGAAGGAAAAGCTCTAGCAGCTTTTGTCACAAAGCGCCGCAATCGAAGCGCTGTGCTGAAGTATCTGAAGAAAGCAATGAAGCGATATGGCGGTCCAAAGGTTATTGTGGCAGATAAGCTTCGCTCATCTCGAGCGGCAATGAAAGAAATAGGCGACACTGATCAACAGCAAACAGGGCGATGGTTAAACAATCGGGCTGAAAACTCACATCAACCCTTCCGACGAAGGGAACGAACAATGATCAAATTCAGAAGTACAAAGTCATTGCAGAAATTTGTCTAGATCCATTCTTCAGTTCATATTCATTTTAATTTGGAACGCCACCTCACTAGCCGACGACAATTCAAACCCAATCGAGAAACTGCCCTTGCAGATTAGCGTCAGTTCGCTGCCTGAACATTTACTCCGCTCTTCATTTTAGCGTTTGGTCATTTTACTCTGGCAGTTCCTATGAGACAGTTCGTAGAAAGGCATTATCATGTTGTTTGAAGTGAATAACTTCAAGCAAGATACTTGCATTTTCGTTGTTATTGAAATAGGCTTCTTCTGCTCTTGGTAGAAGCTGGCCGCCCGTCATTGCAAAGCTGTAGACAGCACTACTTTATAAATATTTCTCTTTTCAATGTTATTGTTTTGGCTTGAAAAGTGGTTGACGGGCGACGCTTATCTACAGGCCAGGAGAACGACAATGTTGAATGAGAATATTCAGCCATCCTCTCTTGATGGCATTAAACGTTTCGCAAAACAGCTCAAAAAAGCTAAGGGTCTACCACATCACGAAGCATTAGACGTTGCTGCCAAAGTGGCATCGTTTGAGAACTACGCGCATGCACGAAGGCAGCTTCAAGATCGACCTGATACTGCAGCAAAGGAAGGCCAGCTTTTCCTCACAGTCTATTGGTACGATAGAAATTATTTTTCAATTGGACGAGAAACGCTTGAAATAGAAATCTCCAAACCTCTACACGAGATTGCAACCAAGTCGGAGCTGAAAATCGTAAGGGGATTAGGGTGGTTTAGGCTGGCAGCACGAGATCACCTTGTGAATGACGATGTAATTCCCTCACAGGAAGTGGCCCGAAAAGCAATTTGTAAAGCTGTCAGAGCGCTTCGTTTTATGGAAGCTACAGGTCTGAAACCATCAAGAGACTCTTATGCAGCTTACCCAAAAAGGGATCACAACAACAAACTCCCAAAGAGTGATCATTCGACTGACTGGTATGATCCCGAAACGGGTCAGTTTATTCTAATTGATGAGCCTTATCTGGCTGCTACGGTTGAGAGCAATCGGGTTGCTTGGGCTAAAAAACACAACTGGCATTTGCAAGCATCAAAATGGCCAGGAATGTACTACCCACATGATTGCAGTTTGTTTGTAGCTACAGACGCTTCGACCAAATACGATTTTCAAAACCTCATGTCTAAGATTGATGCTCTGCCTGAACCCATTACGGAAGATGTCTGGGATGGAGTCTCCGTTAAAGGGCATGACACATTCGTTAGTCCTCAGGCAAAATCATCCAAAGACAAACGACGGGCTAAAGCGAAGGGAACAGTTTGGCGGCTATCAAGTAAAAAAACTGTTCCAATGCAATTACAGTCTCCTTTCAATGATCGCCGGCCAAATGCAATCATGCCGATTGCTGCTCATCAAAATGTAGCAAGGATGATAAAAGCTGTCCTTCAGTCTGGCCAAAAACAGTGGGCCGTTAATACGAGGCTAAGTTCTATTAGAAGCAAACTCGAAGATTGGTTTTTTGCAGAGCGTAGCCGAGAAGAAACAGACAAGTATGATCTGTTTTACTATGGAGGCATTTCAGATGATGATCCTTATGTGCTAAAGGCTCGGACTGTTAAAGGAAATATCGAGCTGCTGAATGACATCAAGAGAGCTTTGCAGCAAGCCTATGTCGATTGTGAACCATTAAGAAAAATGACTAAGAAGATTGATACGTCAATTGACATAGTCAGCAAGCTTGACGATTAACAATCATATTTCTACCGATTAATTGGTTCGCCCATTTTCAAATAGAAGGAGTGCGAATTTTCGTTTCTTAGCATTGCTCGGTGCCCTGGTCCCCAGTTGTATTGCACTATTGTAGCCGCATCATAGTTGTTAACGATATGCAGCAATGTATTTCGGAGCATTTCTTCACCCAATGCGTTTTTGACGTTGGCTGGAAAATCCAAATTATTCCGACTAAATTTATTTATACAGGCTTACCAACCATCCAATTTTTCAGTTGTTCACACACCGAATCCTTTGCAAATTTCGGCGGACGGCTTTCTGCGCATTACAACTAGTAACAATCAGGAATAAGCTGTGCCTTCTTTAGTCATTTGAAAGTGCCATTAAAAAGCGGTGGATTTCAACCATCGCAAATGTATCAAGTTTGCAGTACTCAAGAAGATTGGCTGCAAGTTGATCAGCTTCCTCACCTTTTGCATTGATCATTCTTTGCCACGCGTCCATCGCGGAAGTGCCATCTTGGACATCTAAATCATCGTATCCTAGATGTGGGCACACGACAGGCAGAACTTTTTTAATGGAGGTCGATCCACCAAACTTAGCGTCCACGTAAGACATCTTGAAAACGTCTTTCAGGTCAACCATTCGATCATTCAATTGTTTGAGAAAATCGGCGCTATCGGGAAACCACTTTGCCATTTCTCTATTCTGCGTTTTCTCGAAAGACGCATGCCAAGATACTACGCTCCCGTCCTCACCAAAATCTTGTTGCATTTGAGCAACCAAATTACCCGGCAATTGCAGTTCTCTTTGAAGGAATTCTTTGTGATTTAGAGTGCCGTCCTCATCCAATGTATGCAGAGAATACTGCACCGGGAAATGTTTATGGGGACTGCTACCATCAACCAACGGTATGGCAGAAGCAAATGTTTCAAAGTCAAAGAAGTGGAGGGGAAATTGAAAAGTATTTAAAAATCCTCGAATTGCAGCTCGATCAATTTGTGGCTCACCAGTTTGGGCCGCCCGTAATACGACAGATTGTAACTCTGAAAGCGGAAAATCAGTTTTAACATCCTGAAGGTCAAAGACATCCTTATCAATCAGTTCGCGACGCCTGTTGTCGTTAAGGCGTGGTAGTATGTAAATCGACTGTTTAGGAACATTAGGGTTGAAATATTTAAATGTATCGCAGTGATTTGCTCGGGATTTAGAAATACAAGAACATCCTTTTCGGTCAATTTCCTCTTCTCTCAACAATGTTATCGCCTGATTAATCTCGATTTCAGTTTCATCATAAATTTCTCTCACCCTCTCAGTCACATCCTCGATATGCAGGAGATCTTGCGGTACGATGTTTCCTTTTCGGATATAAGAGCCATCAAGATGAATGGTGCTGTCAGACGAATGCGAACTCGTCTCTGTTTGGCGTAAAGTGGCACAACAATGCCTCTATTATGTCGCACCAAGTTGCTGCCACTCAGCAAGAGCAACGTCGCGTTGAACTTTAAATGTGGCTCTTGAGTTGAGATGGCGTTCGGTGTTGAAGTGGTTATAGACTGATGCGTGAATAGAAACAAATTTTTGCAGACTTCGCAGTCGCCTAAACTTTAGCATCGCCTGCTCTCTTCGTCGAAAAGGGAGGTGAGAATTTTCGCAACGATTGTTCAACCAACGACCTGTTTCCTGGATATTTTCGTACCCAATCAGGTTCATCGCGGCACGGTACGAACGTAATCTATCTGTGACAATGACACGAGGTTTCCCATACCGTTTCATTATTTTCTTAAGGAAAACCATTGCTGCTTTGCGGTCGCGTCGCTTGGAAACAAAGGCTTCCAGAACTTCGCCCTCATGGTCGACGGCCCGCCAAAGGTAATGTGTTTCTCCATTGATCTTCACGAAGACTTCGTCCAGGTGCCATCGCCAGTTGGAATGATTCTGAAAGGGATGAATTCGTTTCTTACGGATTTCACTTGCGAACGTTGAACCAAATCTGTTCCACCAATAGCGCACAGTCTCATGGCAAATGTCGATACCGCGTTCATGAAGAAGGTCTTCGACATTCCGAAGTGAAAGTGGAAACCTGACGTACATCATTACCGCAAGGCGGATAACTTCCGGTGATGTTTTAAAATAGCGAAATGGGTTCTGTTTTGTCATACTCGGAAGCTAGTCGACGAGCAAATGCCCATCAAGCTGTTTTCTTCTGACAATTACCCATCAAGAAATTTTCTTCTGACAATTCCCCCTGACAGTGTCTTCACTCTAGATTCTGGGCCCGTGCCCGAAGCTCAAATTTCTGAATTTTTCCGGTGGATGTCTTGGGTAGTTCATCAAAAACCACTGTTTTTGGTGCTTTGAAATGGGCCAAATGTTCACGGCAGAAAGCGATAATCTCCATATCCGTAGCTAAGGCACCCTTTTTCAGGGTGACAAAAGCACAAGGTGTCTCCCCCCATTTCTCATTGGGTCTTGCCACAACTGCCGCTTCCAGAATATCCGGATGCTGATAGAGCACGTCCTCAACCTCAATGGTCGAGATGTTCTCTCCGCCGGAAATGATAATATCTTTCGAACGGTCTTTCAGCTCCACATATCCATCGGAGTGCACAACCCCCAAATCGCCTGTATGGAACCAGCCACCATCAAACGCATCCGAAGTGGCCTGATCATTCTTCAGGTAGCCTTTCATCACCACATTTCCCCGCATCAGCAGCTCGCCGATCATCTCCCCATCAGGGTCAACCGGGTTCATAGTCCCCTGTTTCACAACCGTCAATCCCTCCAGTACTGGAGAGCGAACCCCTTGGCGGGCTTTGATAGCAGCACGGTCCTCCCTAGGCAACTCATCCCAATCCTCATGCCATGCGCATAAGGTGACCGGGCCATAGACTTCGGTCAAACCATACACATGAGTGATCTCAAAGCCGAGCTGTTCCATATTTTCGATGATTTTGGCTGGCGGAGCGGCCCCTGCCGTCATCATCTTCACATTGTGTGACGGGCTCTTCATTTGTTGAATCTCGGCCTCCGCATTGACCATCATCACCATAACAATGGGAGCACCACACATATGGGTGACCTTATGTTCCTGAATGGCCGCGAAAATGGACTGAGAATCGATGGTTCGCAGGCACACATGGGTCCCGGCCATCAAGGTGATCGTCCATGGGAAACACCACCCATTGCAATGAAACATCGGCAAGGTCCAGAGATAAACCGGATGAGACGCCATATTCCAGGTCAGGTTGTTGCCAATCGCATTTAAGTAGGCCCCGCGGTGATGATATAGAACCCCCTTCGGATTACCGGTCGTACCAGATGTGTAGTTCAAGGCAATAGACTGCCACTCATCGTTGGGAAGGGACCAGTCAAACTGCGGATCACCTCCTGCCAGGAAGGTTTCATAATCCATCTCTCCCAGCAGCTCCCCGCCGTCAGCCAGGGGGTCATCAATATCGATCACAATCGGTTTCTCGGTCATCAGGGCCAGTGCTTCCATGACCACCGATGAAAATTCCCTATCCGTAATCAGGACTTTTGCTCCACCATGCTCAAGGATGAACGCAATTGTCTTGGCATCAAGCCGGGTATTCAGCGCGTTCAGGATCGCACCGGTCATCGGCACGCCGAAATGACTCTCAAAGGCTTCCGGAACATTGGGGGCCATCAGCGCCACCGTATCCCCCTGACGAACCCCGCGCGAGGCAAGGGCACTGGCGAGACGCCGGCAGCGGGCGTAGGTTTCCGACCATGTATAGCGCCGCTCCCCGTGAATAACAGAAACCCGATTTGGGTAGACGCTCGCCGTCCTTGGAAGAAAGCTGAGCGGTGAGAGAGAAACGTAATTCGCTTGTGATTTGTTCAGGTTATCATTCATCATTTTCAGTATGACCTACGGTATCCACATTTTTTCCTGCATCTTAATCGTCAACCCTATTCCAAACCGCTCCGCTTTTCTTGCTTTTCGGCAGAAATGGTGATGACTGGACAGGAAGAAAAACTAGCTGGCATATTTCTTTTCAAATTCCCAGACGCGCTCAAAGCCCATCAGGCGAGAGAACTCTTCAAAATCGTACAGATCAACGATTTCCTTACTGTTGGCATCGGCATTTTCAAGCTGCGCATAAACCTTTTTCAGGGCCGCCCCGGTCGCCAGAAAACCAGTGGCCGGGAAAATGGCAATCTGATAGCCTAAGTCCTGTAATTGATTTGCACTGAGGATTGGCGTTTTGCCTCCTTCAACCATGTTGGACACCAGCGGCACATCAAAGCTCTTGCCAATTTTTTCCATTTCCTCAACGGATTCAGGGGATTCAATAAACAGAATGTCGGCCCCCGCCTTCAGATAGGCTTCCCCGCGCCGCAACGCTTCATCCAGACCCAGGCTAGTGCGTGCGTCTGTCCGCGCGATGATCAGGAAATCCTCGGAATTGCGGGTATCTGTAGCAACCTGAATTTTCTGCACCATATCTTCGGTTGGAATAACTCTTCTACCGGGAGTATGTCCGCATTTCTTCGGAAATTCCTGGTCTTCCAACTGTATCGCGGCAGCACCAACTGCTTCATAGCCGCTCACCGTGTGACTGACATTCAGAAGACCGCCATAGCCTGTATCCCCGTCAGCAATCAACGGCGTTTCAATGCAACCAACAAATTGCCGAACCCGATCCACCATGTCCGTGTATGTGGCCAGACCCGCATCCGGCAACCCTAGATAAGAGGCAACTGTCCCGTAGCCAGTCATGTAGAGTGCACTGAAAGAATGCTCATTGGCGATCTTGGCAGAAATCATATCAAACACACCGGGAGCAACGATAAACTCGCCAGACTTAAGACGGGTGTGCAAAGGTTTTTTAGACTTTTTCATTTTCTAATTCCAATGTTACGAACTGTCAGCAGTCGCGGTTACGACTTAATTGATTGGAGTGGGACCCAATCCCCGTAAATAGGTAAGGGCATTTTCCTCAGACACTGTGTCTGCATACTTGCCCTCAAGATCGAAAAGATTGGCTTCATGAGGCTCGATATCGCGATCGGCAACCGCATCTCGCACGACGACAGGTACAAACCCATATTGCATGGCATCCACTGCAGATGCGCGAATGCAGCCGCTTGTTGTGACCCCGGCAATAATAACCGTATCTACCTGCTGCGAGGTCAGTGAAGCACATAAAGACGTTCCGAAAAACGCACTGGCATACTGCTTGGTGATGATAATCTCATCTTCTGCGGGCTCCATCCCTTCGGCAAAGTCACCAAGCGGAGATCCTTCATCAAAAACCGACAGGGCTTTGACCTTGCGATAGAAAACTCCACCATCCACACCGCCCTTGCGATAGACAACCCGCGTGTAAAAAATCGGAATCCCCGCTTCTCGGCCAGCGTGCAAAAGGCGAATACCAGACTTCAGAGCCTCCTCGGCGGCCGGGGCATAAAGCGGTGAGCTCTGCTCGAAATATGCCTGAACAAAATCAACAAATAGCAGGGCAGATTTCTGACCATATCCAAGTTTCTGGCGAAATCCTGCATCTGTATAGTTATCAACGAGGTCGTTTGTCACTTTGCAGTTCCCTTGTAGTTTGTATGGCGCCTCAAGTGGCTACTTGATAGGCGAGAATGAAGTCGGAACCAGAATCCGGTTTTCCATATGCGCGATGTAAGGCAGAATCTTGCCTCCAAACTCAAGCCACGCTCTATGACTATTTAGGGAAGCCCTGCGTTTTTCCCGTTCCGCATAGGAGTCATATCCCCACAAATGAACTGCTTTATTGAGGTCGCCAATATCGGTTGTGAAATAGCCGATTAGATTGCCCAGAATAGGGCTGATGATCTGCAGCCCCTCCTCGGCATACAGATCTAGAAAATCGCTCATCTTTCCCGGGTGGATTGTATATATTCTCTCTTCAACGATCACAAGTGAACTCCTAGGTGACTTTTCCTGGTTACTCAGAATGCAAATTTCAGATCAGATATGCCCGCTAGATAAACTGTTCGGCACGGGTTGCTTTGACTTATCGATGGCGGACAACAGTACGTGCTTGGCCGATAGGATATGGCATAGCATGACCGCAGTTGCCCATTTTTCGTCCCTGGCGGTAAAGGCGGCAACCAACTCCCGGTGATGCCCAAGGCTGCGCAGCAACTCTTCATTGTCGTAGCGACGAAACGTCTGGTGGACCACGGGCATCTCAATCGCCTGCTCCAAAACCTGACTAATCCGCTCATTGCCAGCCGCGTAGATAATCAGGCGGTGAAACTTGTGGTTCAGCTTGGCAATTTCATCCAGAAATCCTTTTGATTGTGCGCGATAAAGCTCACACATCTGGTCAGCAAGATCGCGTAGCACGTCAATTTCCTGCCTACTTAAGCGCAATGTGGCCAGCCCGGCCGCCTCACATTCAACCAGTGATCGGATCTTAAAAATATCTTCCAAATCCTGGGCCGACCACGAGGCAACGAATGCGCCCTGATTGGGTTCCAGCGTCACCAGCTTTTCCAAGGCCAGTCGTTTCAAGGCATCCCGAATTGGTGTCCGGCTGACCCCGATGGTTTCTGCAAGATGCTCCTCACGAAGTCGGGTCGCCGGGGCATAAACCCCGTTGATAATCGCTTCACGAATTGCCCCATACGCTTTTTGACCTGTACTGCTCAATCTGAACGTCTCCTGAATTCTATCGCCCCCTTAGTGGTGAAGCAGTAGGCTTCCCCACCCATCGATACGATCTTCTATTCCGCTCTTGCGCAAGGCGTGCCAATAAATAGCCGTGTTAATGGCCACAACCGGTTTTTCCAGCCAAGTTTCGGCAAACCCTGCAAGGCGTGCCATCGCAAGGTTAGTGCCGACCTGAACAACCGCCTCCACATCATCTCCATCCACCTGACGGATCGCCCGGCAGAGCTCCGTTTCCTGAACATGGGCAATATGTACCGGACTTTGACATTTCAAACCGATAATATTGACCACCTCAAAACCAGCCTGTTCAAAGAAGCGAACTACGTTTTTATCACCAACCGGCTGGTAGGGTGTTACCACTCCCAGCTTCTTTACACCGTACAAATTCAACGCCTCCAGGCAGGCATCAGAGCCCATGGACACCTCAAGGCCCGTGTGCGCCTCAAGACTTTTCTTGAGCTGCCGACTTGCAGCCAGACCATCCCAGAACGTCTCCGCCGAGATCCCAAGGACAAGCCGATCCGGCTCTGATGACATCACACTATCCACTGCCGCAGTCTGCGCTTCTTGGATCAACTCTATTAGCTTATTGAAATCATCGTCATTGTTAAGCGCAATATTCGGAATTTGAATTCTGCTGATATGATTGCTGACCCCCGAGGGCCGCATGGCATCAAACTCCGGTTGCACGGACGTATTTGTCGATGGAATGAGAACGGCGAGCTTTTGCCGCCAGCCTATTGAATCAGTCATTCCGGCCTCCTTATGACCACATCACCAGTTCTTTATTGGGCATGCGTCCGATAAACGCACCGATAGAGATCCGATTACGGCCCTCAGCCGCGACGCCGCCGCTGATTTCATGCGGATTTCGGGTGTTAAAAATCACCACGTCGCCCGCATCCGGCGTGAACGAGATTGTATCTGCACCAGCGACCACGTCCCGCGGCAAATTATAACTTTGCGGGGGTTCATCAGAATCCATTACTGGGCTCCAGGGGGCGTTGTAAACCGTTGTAACTCCGCCTTCCACCAGCTCTTCCGCGTAGTAGTTCCATCCCAGTTGAGCGCTGATATCCTTGATGGAGTATGTCGGAGAATTGAAAGGGGCGAAATCCGCATGAAGATCCACACCTTCAGACGCCTGACGGATAATACCTGCATAATATTCCCGCTCCCCTTCATGGGCGACCCCGATACCGGCTTCGGTATGGGGGGTTACCATATCAATTAATCGCTGAATAACGTCGAAAGATTCCGAAAAGACAACCCGCTGGCGCTTATTCGCTTCCTGAACATCCGAGAAATAGTCGTCCTTAGGACGACCCCACCGGTACTCATACTGGGCCATTCCAATATAGCCGATCTTCTTTTTCACGCTGTAGTATTTGAGCCCTGCTCTTTCGACAGCACCAGAAAAAGAACTGCATTCTTCGGAAGTGGCAAAGTTCTTGATGCGAATGGCTGGAATGTCATTGTTCAACAGAGCAATCAAATTGTCTTTGTTCAATTCCAGCTCTTCATTTATGCGCCATGTGGGGGTCATAATTCGAAATCTCCCGTCATTAATTTGTCCGTTACGCGACGATTATTTCACCGGTGCTTTCAGACCAACAATCGGACCAACGGATTCATTCCATTTGTCCACGCAGTCTGCGCCGCACCGTTCCGCCCAACGGGGAAGAACATTTTCAATCAAGGCTTTCTCGCGTAGTTTCAGATCCTCTTCGGATACAGGAACCAGGATCATATTGGCAGGCTCACCTTCAGTGCACTCACCAGCGCCAGTGTTACAGTTGATACCAAGTTCATTTTCCCGTCGGTTCTGCTCAAAAATATCTTTCTCAAGCTCAGCAACATTTTCCTCAATCAGCTTTTGAACCTTTGGATCCAGTTTGTTCCAAAAAGACATGTTTGCGGCCTGAACGGCACTACCCCAGTTGATAGCCAGCGGGTAAAGATACTTCGCAGACTCGTGCCATTTGGCTTTATAGCCGCCTAATGTCCCAGTGATGGCGCAATCGATCACGCCATTTTGCAGGGCCTGTTGAACCTCACCAAACGCCATGGGAATGCCTGATGCACCGAAATATTCTAGGAAATCAGACTGAGACAAACCTGAGCCGCGAATTTTACGACCTTTCAGATCCTTCAAACCGGTCAGCTCATCGCGACAATACAGAACCTGCGCCTGGAATGACCAAAGTCCCAGAAGATGAACACCCAGTGTCTCTTCATAATAACGGGCAAGTGATGAGCGGAATGCATCAGTCACCTGTTTAAACTGCTCGATATTTGGAGACAGACCCGCCAGATCTGTTGAGTCATTGATCGGGGCATCACCCGCCAGGAACCCAAGCTGCGTGGTACCAATGTCAAACAGGCCCTGATTAAGCAGCCGAATAACTTCCGGACCCTTCATGCCCATTTCATTCCATGGCTTGATTTCCGCAGTTACCGCGCCACCAGATGCCTCTGGAATCCTTGTTGTCCAAAACGGCTGCTCCAGCTCGCGATATTGAGTAGTAATTCCTAGATTGCCCACAACATTGATATTTGTTTTTGGGTAGTCTTCAGCTGCTATTCCCATCGTGCCGCTGCCAATGACAACTGCACCTGCGATCAAGGACAATAGTTTTTTGTTCATTTCATTACCTCCTATTAGGTTATTTAATAAGTTGATTTGTTGTATAGATCCGCGATTTAATCAGAATTTTCGCATGCTAGATTCAGTCGAACATACTCGGTAACCACAATGCAATTTCAGGGAAGATTATCAGCAATATGATGGAAAAAACCATCATGCCGAGGAACGGAAGCGTGCCCACAATCAGATCTCGAAACGGACCCACGCCGCGAACCGACTGGACAATAAACAGGTTCATACCGATAGGTGGGGTGATCAGCGCGGCCTCGATCAGGATGACAAAGACAACACCAAACCAGATCGGGTCGTAGCCTAGATTGACAATGATCGGCACCACAATCGGTGTGGTCGCAATCATCAGTGTCAGGGTTTCAACCACGCAACCCAGCAACAGATACATCACGACAATCGCCAGCAGGACATAAAGTGGCGCCCAATCCAGGTTGTTCACCAGATCGATCAACGCTGATGTGAATCCAATAGTCGAAAAGACGAAGTTTACAAACAGGGCCGCAATGACAATCAGCATCACCATGGAGGTGGTCCGGACCGTTCCCTCAAAGGCACGCAGCAGCGCCTGAAGGGTGAGTTTGCGCCGTGCCATTGCATATAGTAATGACGCGACAACTCCCAATGCGGCCGCTTCCGTTGGCGTCGCCCATCCCAGATAGATAGAACCTACAACGACCATGAACAGAACCAGCGGCGGCACAAGATTGATCAGACTTGCCAGTCGCTCATCCCAGGAGGCCGACTTCACACCGCCGCTGAGGCTCGGTCGAAACCAGCAGAGCAGCCAGATCGCCACGAAGAAGAGACCGGCCAGCATCATTCCGGGAATGAATGCCGCAAGATAAAGATCTGATACAGACGTATCCGACAATACCCCATAAAGGATCATGTTAATGCTCGGCGGGATCAAGATGCCGAGGGTGCCGCCCGCTGCAATACTGCCCAGGAATAAAGGCGCACCATAGTTATACGTCTTCATATTGGGGATCGAAACGGTACCGATGGTCGCCGCCGTTGCCACGCTTGAGCCTGACGTTGCAGAAAACAGTGCGCAGGCTGCCACATTTGCATGCATCAGGCCGCCCGGCACATGCCCGAGCCACTTATCAAAAGCCTTATACATGGCTTCCGTCACTCCGGAACGTAACAACAGCTCTCCCATCAGGACAAACATGGGAACCGCCAAAAGCACAAAATCCGTACTCGCACTCCAAGTGAGTTCACCAAGCCCTCTCAACAAGGGAAAGGAGGAATAAAGCTCTGCCAAGGTAAAGCCAAGAATGCCTAGGGACGCCGCCACATACATGGCACTTCCCACAAGGACAAGCAGAAGAAGGCCGGCCAATGCAAACATCTACCGCGCCTCCCCTATCGGATGATCCGCCGTACTGGCGTCAATCTCTTCTTCCAGAGTGACAATCCCCACATCGGCTTCCACTTTATCGTGTCGTCCCTTTACAAAGTTCACCAGCGAGAGAACAAACAGTACAGCACAGGAAATCGCAAACCAGGCAAACCCAACCATCCAGATACCCTGGGGAATGACCAGCGGAACTCCCAGCGGCGAGTTGGACTTCGCACCCAGAACCCAACTATCAGCAAACGTCACCCAAGCAAACCAGAACAAAACAACCGCACAAATCAGCAAACCCAGCACCGAGACAATGTCCAGGATTCGCTGCAGCAGGCCCGGTAATAAACGGTATAGAACTTCTATCCGGATGTGCGCCTTGGTCATAAGTGCATAGGCACACCCAAAGGACACCATAATAGCAAACGCATAGGTGCTCAGTTCGAAACTTTCAAAAAATGTCGAGCCCAGAAGTTTTCGCGTCAACACATCTAGGGAGACAAGGATTGCACACAGCAACATCAATGCCCCCCCTGCCCACGCGAGACCATTCGTTACGTTGGTGGTCAGATTTTTCAAAGTGAGTATACCTCTCGTTATCGAGAAAGCTCTGTGGCCGCTATATGGCTTAAACCCAGGTTTTCTTGGGAGGGGATTTGATCTCAATCTGGTGACAGTCTTCCAGTGCCTCACTGTAATGATCCACGCCAACCGGATGGACCCAAGAGGAGCCCGCGGTAGCAATGAAGTCTTTTTCACCGATAATCAGACGTAATTTTCCGCTGATCAGATAGCCCATGGATTCATGGTCCATGTGTTTATGAACCGGATCGATCAGGCCTTTTTTTCGATGGACTTCCAGCAGCAGTATTTCTTCTCCTACCATCAGTTTTTTGACTGTGACATGGCCTTGTTCCTCCACTCCCTCAACGGCAGAAATCACCTCAGGTTCGATTTCACTTGAATTCACATGGAAATAGTCGGTCAACGCCAGCTTACGCTCATCAGTCATGATCTAAGTTCTCCTAGCTAATCGCTTTGCTCTGATGCTTTTTCATATTTGTATACAATATAATCACAATTATTTATATTGTATACAAATAATTTTATCCTAACAGGATTTCATCTATCGTATTGAAAGGAAACGGGTTTTTAGATAACTTCAAGCGCCGTGCGCATAAAGCCAAGGAAGTTTTTCCGTCTGCTCAGTCGTAAATTTGTCCATGTAAGACTTCATTTGTAGCGTCAGACCGATATCATCCAGACCGTTAAGCAAACAATGCTTCCGCCAAGGGTCAAATTCGAAGAAAATGGATATATTCGGCGCTGCCCGTATAGTTTGCTCTTCCAGATCAACGCTGAGCTCTGCAACCCCCTGCTCCGCCACATATTCTTGCAACTTGGCAAGAGAAACGTCCGGCAGCACTATCGGCAAAATGCCGTTTTTCATGCAATTACTATAAAAGATATCGGCAAATGACGGCCCGATCAGGCAGGCAATACCAGCATCCAACAGGGCCCAAGGGGCGTGCTCACGGGATGATCCGCAGCCGAAATTATCTCCTGTTATCAATATCTTGGCGCCTATATACCGATCCTCATCCAAAATAAACGGTTTTTTATTGCCTTCAGGATCATAACGAAGGGAATAAAACAGCCCTTCGGCCAGACCCACCCGGCTGATGGTTTTTAGGTAGCGGGCCGGAATGATCAGGTCCGTATCCACGTTCGTCCGTGTAAAAGGTGCCACTTTACTGGTAATTTTATTGATTTTCTGTGTCACGATACAACTATTTACTGGTCTAGAAAGTTGCGAGAATCGGTGAGATGCCCCGCGATTGCCGCGGCAGCGGCCATGGCCGGGCTCATCAAATGTGTCCGCCCTCCAGGGCCCTGACGATCTTCAAAATTCCGGTTAGAGGTTGAGGCACAACGATCCCCAGCTTTCAGCCGATCCTCATTCATGGCAATACACATGGAACAACCGGGGTCGCGCCATTCAAACCCCGCATCCAGAAATATCTGATGCAGCCCTTCCGCTTCGGCCTGCCGCTTAACCAGACCGGATCCGGGCACGATCAGAGCCCGCACATGATCAGCCACTTTACGACCCTTTGCGACCGCTGCAACCGCGCGTAAATCTTCAATCCTTCCGTTCGTGCAAGATCCGATAAAGGCTGTATCGATCAGGATTTCGGCCAGCTTCATATGTGGTTCGAGCCCCATATATACTAGCGCTCTGGCAATGGCCTCCGCCTTTATGGCGTTGGGCGCCTGATCCGGGGACGGCACGGCGCCAGAGATAGGTAGAACATCCTCCGGGGAAGTACCCCAAGTGACCTGTGGCTCAATCTCATCAACGTTGAGAGTCACCTCTTTTTCATACTGGGCCCCAACATCAGAATGCAGGCTTTCCCAGTAGGTGACAGCCTGATTCCAATAAACCTCAGATGGGGCCATGGGGCGCCCCCTCAGGTAGTCAAAAGTCTTTTCATCGGGAGCGATCAGGCCAGTTCGCGCACCACCTTCGATGGTCATGTTACATAAGGTCATTCGCCCTTCCATGGACAGATTTCGTATGGGTTCTCCCGCATATTCAATGACATAACCGGTCCCCCCTGCGGTGCCGATTTTACCAATAATAGCCAGCGCCAAATCTTTGGCTGTAACCCCCAACGGTACTTCGCCTTCAAGGGTAATCCTCATGCTTTTGGCGGGCCGTTGGTACAATGTCTGGGTCGCCATCACATGCTCTACTTCGCTGGTGCCGATCCCGAAAGCTAAAGCGCCAAACGCCCCATGGGTTGACGTATGACTGTCGCCACAAACGATTGTCGTACCGGGTTGGGTAAATCCTTGTTCGGGCCCAACAATATGCACAATTCCTTGACGCGCATCCTCCAGCGGGATGACCGGAACCCCATAGGCTTCACAGTTTTCCATCAGAACATGTAACTGGATTGCGCTTTGCGGATCCACATCACCGCTCCCCGAACGGACGGTGGAAACGTTATGATCCGGCACTGCAAGGGTTGCATCCGGCCTCAACAATGGCCGCCCCGCCTGCCGCAACCCCTCAAAAGCCTGAGGACTTGTGACTTCATGCAGTAGATGGCGATCGATATGCAACAGGCAAACACCGTCATCCTGCTGATAGACAACATGGTTTTCCCAAATTTTCTCAAACAGGGTTTTGGGGGATTTCATTCAAACCAGCTCCAAATTAGTGAAATGCATAAGTTTGAATACACCAATATTTTATTGTATACAATATTTTTTGCTAACTTGAATGAACTGCATATAAAAAAGAACCCTTTTTTAGACAGCAGATTCTCCCTCTCAGGCCAAAACTGTCATTAACAAATGGCGCAGGCATTATAATCACATCAGACCTCATCAGGCCCTCAATATGAGACCACCCGTTCCCGAAACTCTATCAAATAATGGTACATAACAAGGGGGCTTTACACTTGTGACAGTGCCCCCTGGCGATGTATCTCATGCCCATTTTGAAATTAAAGTCTCAGAAAGGTGCTGTCAGACTAATGCGACGTAGTCTCTGTTTGGCGTAAAATAGCCCAAACGTGCCCCTACTATGCCGCACTAAGTTGCTGCCACTCGACCAGTGCGGCATTTCTCTGAAGCTTGAATTCTTCTCGGCTGGCTAAGTGGCGTTCATGGTTGAAGTGGTTATGGACAGATGCGTGAATAGAGACGAATTTCTGCAAACTTCGCCGGCGCCTGAATTTCAGCATCGCCTGCTCTCTTCGTCGGAATGGGAGATGGGAGTTTTCACAGCGATTATTCAACCAGCGGCCAACCTTTTGTGCTGTTTCATTACCAATTATCTTCATCGCAGCGCGGTAAGATCGTAATCTGTCCGATACGATTTCGTGCGGTCTTCCATATCGCTTCATGGTTTTCCTGAGGAATTTCAAAGCAGCCTTACGATCTCGCCGCCTGGAAACAAAGGCTTCCAGCACTTCGCCCTCATGATCAACAGCACGCCACAGGTAATGTGTTTTGCCATTGATCTTCACAAAGACCTCATCAAGATGCCATTTCCAGTTTGAATAATTCTGAGACGGACGGATTCTCTTCTTGCGGATTTCATTTGCGAACATTGGGCCAAATTTATTCCACCAATAGCGGACTGTTTCATGGCAAATATCGATGCCCCGTTCATGAAGAAGGTCTTCAACATTGCGTAGAGAAAGCGGAAACCTGACGTACATCATCACCGCAAGGCGGATGATCTCAGGCGATGTCTTGAAATAGCGGAATGGATTATGATTTTTCATTCCAGGATATTATGGAATTGCTGAGATTTGGTCAAAGACCAGTTTCCTCTGACAGTGCCGGCTGAAAGAATGGATGGCAAGAAGAAAGGCGCAGGAGCAGAGTTTTACCAGCGCGTGACTGGAAAGAAGGTCGGCACTAAAGAACACCTTGATCTGTGGACAGCCGGACTTAATGGTGCACCTAAGACGAATGACATGAAGGTAGCTGCAGTCCGCAAGCTTGCTACCGCCTTCTCTACTCTGCAATCCATCACCAAGCGTGAAGTACAATTATGGGCACAGGAGCTAGTTACCAAAGGGTCATTAAGCCCGAAGACTGTCAGGCGGGATCTGTCTTTCTGTCGGCAATACTGGAAATATCTCCAGAATATAGAGGTAGTTGATGAAAACCTCATGCCCTTCGACAACCTCCAGATTAATCAGAACACTCATCAAGTTATAAGAGCGCGTAGAAAAGCATTCACCCCCGAAGAAGTAGTTGCTCTACATAGCGCTGCCAAGAATCGGAAAGATCAACCCCTCGCCGATCTCATTGAGCTGGCAATGTGGACTGGCGCACGTATTGAGGAGCTATGTGCACTTAAGGTCGAACATGTAACTGACGTGTCATTTAAGATCGTCGATGCAAAGACTGATCAAGGTTGGCGAGTTATTCCACTTCATTCAAAGCTCAAACCAACGATGGACCGGCTAGTTAAGAAGTCTAAGGATGGTTATGTGCTGAGTGGGCTGTCCATCACTAACAAATACGCCAAGCGTAGCAATGGGATCGGCAAACGGTTTAGCAGGCTGAAGGGTGAGCTTGGCTTTGAAAGAGGTACGCAAGTGTTTCACAGCATCCGGAAGACGGTAATGACGTTATTGAAGAATGCCGGAGTGCCGGAAGTAGTAGCTGCGGACATTGCTGGTCACTCAAAACCGACATTGACCTATGGGCTGTATCCGGGCGACCCTGATTTTCAAGTGGTGAGAGAGGCGATTGAGAAGCTGAATTACCCAACAGAATCAATGTAGACGTGATCAAATCAATCAGAACACATGATATGAGTTATATTCGAAGAAAGTTGTCTGCCTTGTCAAACTCAACTCATAGTTATACAGTTCCATTATTGTGCTGGTATATTCGCCGGAATACTTAGCAGATTAACTGTTCATTAATATTACACACAAGAGGCCCGCAATGAGCCAACCTATCGTTCATGTTACTGGAAAACTACCCGATTCCAGGGTGATTGAATTCTTGGAAGCAATCGAAGAAAACATAGGTGGTCATGTTCAGCAGTGCCTATACGGTAATACGAATGTTGATATAGAAGAACTTAAGGAAATTATCTCAGAGACTGATGACACTTATGCGATAACAATTGCGTCATTCGTAATTGGCGACGATAATAATCTCTTAGTTGAGTATAAAAGGAATCAATCCGGGACTCACCCTAATAACGGGCGAATGAATCCTGATATACGCATCCCCTCCCCGTATTTTGATGAAATTCTGGTAACGGCAACCCGTCCATCTCTTGATGATATTACCCGGCTGGAAGTCATAATCCAAAATTTTGCTGAATTCCATTTCTCTGATTCAGACGTACAGTCTTCGAAGGGTGCAGCGGCTGCAATTCAAAAGGAAATATCTTCGTTAGCGAAATTGCATCGTCAGATGATTTCTACGGCGGAAAAGCAACGCCACAAATATGAGGAGGAGTACCAAGAGCGGTTAAATGCCCTTGAAGACAAAAAGCACTCAAAATTAGATGAAATCCAGAAAGTCGCTGATGAAGAAAAAGAAAAGTTAGCTGTCCTCGAAAAGGAGATCGAAGAGAAACAAAAATCCCTAGATGATCGAGATCATATGCATGTTCGTCGAGAACTTCGAGAAAAAATAACCTCGAACATTGAATCAAATTTGTCTACAGCTCTCGTGCCCACTCGAAGTTCAATTATGAGCACATTCATAATCACAATTAGCATTTTAGCTGCGGTTGCTTTCGGGTTGTTGGCATACGAAAATCTCTTGGCACTCACGGAACTCATAGCGCAGGCCAAAAATAAAACCACGGACGCCGACCTCAACTACAATTTGCTGGTTTGGCTTTATTCTATCAGGGCCGCATTTGTGTCAATTGCATCCCTCGGTTTTATTATCTATGCACTGAATTGGTTAAAAAGGTCATATCTAGAAGATGTCAAGGTTAGCCGCGAGCTACAGAGGTACGCCCTAGACATCAACAGAGCAAGCTGGACAATCGAAACAGTGATGGAAATGACAAATGACGAAAACGATAATGTCACCCCACCCGATCATTGGATTGAAAGTGTGTGCTACGGCTTATTCAGAAGTGGAAGTAGCGAGAAATCGCAAATGACAGCTTTGGATGCTTGGGGAAAACTTCTTGGCGTCTCAGGCAAAGCTGAATTAGGACCAGAAGGCCCCAAACTCCAGTTCAATAAAAGTGATACAAATAAGATTGCGAAAGACCAAAGTTCATAGCAATAGTAGGGTAATTTACAATAGATTTAGCTGATCAATAGATAGTCTATCTTGTCCAATCGGTTAGAATGTTTTCGCCCTAAATTTTTGATTGGATATATACATAGTTCGCCGCGCCAATGTTCCCCCGTGGGGTATCTTCATTCATTCTCCGACAGTCAATCCCCTCCCCTTGTCACTACTCGACATTTATTTTAGCACCTGCATAAAGCTTTAATTATCAAGCCCGATCGGATATGCGTCGTTTCAGTTCTTCTTCGATGGCACTAATACCTTCTTCTATTCGCTCTAGCGCGGACTGCGTATTTTCTGTTGGGATGAGATTGGAAGACATTTCAGAACAGGCATTGTAAACTTCCCTCAACTGTCGTAGCTGCTGCTCTAAATTATCTACACTTCGTTTGTCTAATGGAGGCCGCGCCATTCCATTTCTCCCATTGTTAGATTAATAGAAATCTAAAACTACATTATATAGATCATAACAACAAATGTTCCATATGAGCACCCTCTAGCGTAACAGGCATGAACCTGACGAATTGTGTTACAATAACATTGTTCTTGATTTACGGAACATGTGGTGTTACAAGGTCTTAGATTCAAATGTAACAATTTAATCCCAGTGAGAGGAAACAGGATGATCATAGGATATGCAAGGACTAGTACACTCGATCAGTTAGCAGGGTTCGATGCCCAGCTTAAGGAGCTGGAGGCTTTAGGCGTAGACCGGACCTTTAGGGAGCAAGTAGGGGCAACCTCAAAGCGGCAAGAGCTTGCTGCAGCGCTGGACTACCTCCGAGACGGTGATACTCTAGTTGTAACCAAACTTGATCGTCTGGCGCGAAGCGTGAAGCATCTGGGGGAGATCATAGAGGTTATAGAAGGCAAGAAGGCGCATCTCCGTATCCTCAACCTTGGGATCGATACCAGTGACCCGACTGGCAAGCTGGTGTTAAACCTTCTCGGCTCTGTTGCCCAGTTCGAACGAGAGATGATGCTGGAGCGCCAGCGCGAAGGGATCGCCAAGGCACAAGCTGATGGGAAGTATAAAGGCCGTCCTGCCAAGATCGACAACGCAGAAATCATCGAACGGCATAGCGCTGGGGAAACACCAACGACAATCTCTCGTGATATGGGAGTTAGCCGCACTGCTGTCTATCGTGCGCTTGGAAGGGTCACTGACAAAGCGAGGAAGGACAAAGTGCCCATCGCAGCTGGTCGGGTGTGATACACTCGCCAATCCTGTGCCGGGGAACAACTGGCACCCTACTAGTTTGTCGAGGTTGTTGCAGCGGCTGGAAAGAGAAATCTCCCTTCCCTAACACCTGAAGATAGTTGTACGATCCACTGAACAATAGTTGCCGGGGGAAATCTATGAAAAATCAACTGCTGACTGTTGTTGTCGTAACAGGATTGATTTGGGGAGCACCTGTACTCGCTGCTGATTTTGACAAGGGCCTTGCTGCTTCAAACAAGGGTGATTTTATCGCTGCTGTGCGGGAATGGAAACCTCTTGCCGAGCAAGGGTACGCCCCTGCACAGTTCAATCTCGGTTTGTTATATTACTATGGAAACGGTGTCTCCAAAGATTATGAACAGGCTGCCAAATGGTACACCGCTGCTGCCGAGCAGGGGGATACTATGGCTCAGAATAAACTCGGCTCGATGTATAACAAGGGCGAAGGCGTCGTCAGAGACTACAAACAGGCTGTAAAGTGGTACACTGCCGCCGCTGAGCAAGGTTCTGCCAACGCTCAGAACAATCTTGGCATAATGTATGAAAATGGGTTTGGTGTAATCCAAGACAACAAAAAAGCTGTAAAGTGGTTCACTGCAGCTGCCGAGCAAGGGCACCCCTTAGCTCAGTACAATCTTGGCTTGACGTATTACGAAGGAAAAGGTGTCCCGAGAGACTACAATCAGGCAGCGAGGTGGTACACTGCTGCTGCCGATCAAGGGAATACCTCGGCACAGTATAATCTCGGCGTTATGTATGCCGAGGGAAAGGGCGTTACCCAAGATTACAAAAAGGCCGTCAATTGGTACGCTGCTGCAGCCAAACAGATGAATGCCATGGCACAGAATAATCTCGGCGCGATGTACTTCAATGGGCATGGCGTCTCCCAAAATTATAAGCTGGCCTTCATGTGGTACACTGCGGCTGCCGAGCAAGGGTATGCTGTAGCTCAATATAATCTTGGCGGGATGTATAGAAGGGGTAAAAACTACGAACAGGCTGTAAAGTGGTACGCTGCCGCTGCCGAGCAAGAAGTTGAGTCTGCTCAGTTCAATTTAGGCCTGATGTATAGCGAGGGAATAGGCGTTATCCAAGATTATAAAAAAGCCGTCAAATGGTACACTGCTGCAGCGTTGCAGGGTAGTGCTATTGCTCAGCTAAATCTCGGCGTAATGTATGACGACGGACTGGGTGTTACTCAAGACGATAGGCAGGCCGTAAAGTGGTATATAGCTGCTGCTGAGCAAGGGTATGCGATGGCTCAGCATCATCTCGGTGCAATGTACTACGATGGACAAGGCGTTCTGCAAGATTACGTAAGGGCACATATGTGGGCAAACATATGGGCATCGAATGGCGGAGATCCTGAGATGAGGGAATTAGTGGCTAAGAAAATGACACCCGCACAAATCACGGAAGCGCAGAGACTAGCCCGCGAATGCGTCGAGAAGAACTACACGGGATGCTAAACAGGCAATTCATAGTCATCACCTGCGTAGCAGTCTTCACCCTCTGCATTCATTTAGTTCCAGCAGAAGCTCATGCAGAAGACGTCTGCAATGTCGATAAACTCGTAACCGGCCTCATTGGGAAAGATGGCCCGTTAAGTAGATGCAATCCGGGAGACATTGCTCATTTTCAAATCGATAGTAACATGGTGGCATGGAGTAATGTCGCTGCCAGATATTGTGACTTTGACAGACAGGTTTTAATTGAGCTTCAGCCCGGTGGAAATCTAGTACATGTCGTTTGTAGCTACAAATGGAAGTGGGCAAAGGAAGTTACGATGGAGAAACACCCAGACGCCCAGTGAGCTTCAACGTAGATCACACCAGCCGCAGATAGCGGCGCACTAATCCACCGCCACCATAGGCCACCACTACGGGGCATCCATGAAAGCGTACTAGGCGCTGGACTGGGTTCCTTTCTTGTGTCTGGCGCATATTTGAAACATCTGGCGCTATCACCATGCGACACAGATAAAAGTCCCCCTATTAGGAAACCCCTGCAACAACCTTGTACTGCCGGTGCCAATCTTTTCTCTGGTTCAAGCGTTCGTGTTTCCAGCCCCGTTTAAATCATTCCCTGCAACATCCTATCCAAACAGGAGACGCCTATGTCTGACCTTCAGAACACCGTTCCGCTCGACCTTTATCTGACGGCAATGACGACCCGTATGAAGCAATACGGCAACGTCGTTACACCCGAGAGCCGCGCTATCTGGCAACAAATGGCCGACACCCTCAACACCAAGATCGCCAATCATGGCAACAAAAGTAACCGGTCATGGAAGTGCCTGACACCACCTACTGGAACCGGGAAGACAACCGGCCTTGCTGTCCACTGCTCCCTCCTACCAGAAGCTCAGGAAGGCGTTGGCGTCCTGATCGTTTGCCGCCAGATCAAACAGGTTGATGAGCTTGCCCTGACAATCAATGAACTGAGTGGCCGGAAGCTCGCATGGCCACATCACAGTCAACACCGACTGACAGATGAGGCGCGATTTCATGCTCAAGTTCTGGTAACGACGCATGCTGCATATCGACTGGCGTTAGAGGAGGCTACGCTCTCCATATCAACGCCCCAACTGGACGCTCTCAAATGGTGGAACGAGGGGGAACGGAAGCTGACTGTGATTGACGAAGCGCTAGATGTCATTACGCACCATCAGGTGAAGGTAGACGACGTTTATAGGGCGCATGGAGAGCTTCCTCAAGAAGTCAGAGACCAGTTCCCAGAGGAAGAAGCCGTTCTCTTGAAAGTAGGCCAGTTGATGACTGCCCTGTCGAGGTCGGAACAAGAGAACAGCAACCAAGGCAAGCAATCCCCTACTCGGATGATGGATGAGCTGTTCGAAACTGCTCCAGAGATGATTGATGGGATCAACTTCAGGGGACTGAAGAACAGCCTTAGAGCCTATAACAGTTTACATAAATGGAAGTTCCCCAAGGAAGACCTCCAGCGCATCTGTGATACCCTTGATGGCGTTGCCTCCATGATCAACAGGTGGACCTACTTCCATAAAGCAGGCAACCGCAGCACCTTGAACAGCGCTGGGAATATTATCCCCGCTGACTTAGGTGATGGTCCTGTAGTCCTGGACGCGACAGCTGGTGCTAACCGGGTGTGGGATTTGTTCGGTCAGGACGCGGAAATCATTCCTCCGTCTGCCAAAGCTCGCTCCTACGCGAACGTGACACTGCATGTTAGCCGGAATTACCCTGATGTAGGCAAGTATCCTATGCAGGCAAGGGCAGGTGTCCGTACTGCCAATTTGATGAAGAACCTGAGAGAGAACCTAGATCACAAATCGAAGGTGTTCGTCTGCGCACAGAAGCAGGTCAAGCAGCATCTCATCGGGATCGACACACCTTTCAAGGCTTTCGATACAGCCCATTTCGGCGCGACGGATGGCCTCAATGAATGGAGCGATTTCGATACATGCGTCATCTTTGGTTTGCCACACAAGCCGGACACATGGAGCCTGAACAACCTATTCTCCTTCGGTCATGAGAAGACAGATGATTATCTCAACTCGGATAAGTGCAAGGAGTGGAAGAAGGCGCTCAAGCGATCTTCCCTTGAAACTGACTGCATCCAGATCATGAACCGTGTCAGATGTAGACGTTTAGTCGACGAACAAGGCAACTGTGATCCTACGGATATTTTCATCCTGATACCTTCTGGAAACGAAGGAGATGAGCTACTTCTAGGGCTACAGAATGCAATGCCTGATGTGGTGGTTGTAGACTGGGATGTTTGTCTCGATGACGAAACGACCAAACGACCAAAAATTATCGGATATGATACTCGGCTACTTGCCTTTGTTGAAAACATCGGTGAGGGCTGTGAAGTTTCCGCCTCAGAGTTTCGCGAGGTATCCGGTATCTCACCATCTAGTTGGAAGCGGCTAGTGATTGATCTCAAGGATATGACGTCTGACTTGAGTAGCAGACTGAAAATGAAAGGCATCCGGTTTCTCGATAACGGCGAAACAGGAAAAGCCAATCGCAAGCACTTCATCCGAGATATTGCTTTTCAACAATCAGTATAAGAGCCGAAATATTTTACTGGTCCATACATCTCTATAGAGACCCTTTAGAGGTTCGTGGTCCAGTAAAATCCCATCGATCATTCCTCCCAAGAAAGAAACACAATTAATGAACAACACCCCTAAGATCACCAAGGGGAGCAACCGGCGTAGCCCTGTTGTCGCACCCCAATATCGCCCCTCAAAGCGTCTAGTCACCTTCACTAGTGACGAACTTAACAATGCAATCGCTCAAGTGCCTTTATCAGACGGAACAACAACGATCATAGATGCCGCTTCCTATCACAAGCTGATCAACTCAGGTGTGACTGATCAGTGGTCGATCAGCAGCGACGGAGATAACCGTGTGTACGTCCGTTGTCGCCACAAGGGGCAGGTTATTACCGTATCCCGCCTTGTGCTGGATGCACCTCCATACTCCCTCATTCGACACAAGAATGGGGACCATAGAGACCTTCGTCGTAGCAACCTCAAAGTCACCATGAAGAAGGCTTCTCTCTATGGCGTTTGAACCATTTGTGGCCTATCCCATGCGGCACGAAACCAGACCACTTATCTTGGACATAGGTGTCGGCTTCAATTTCTGGGAACATAGTGCCATTGTCTACCCCGGTGTCCGCCGTGATGGCCTCCAGCGCCCTAAAGTCATGATCAAGGCAAGCGGAGGCAACAAGGCTACTTCTAAAGTTGTTGCTCGGCTGGTCGCTAGTCCGGCGAAATATGAGATGGTCTGGCACCTCAATCAGTACACCTTCGACTGTCGCTTGAGTAACCTTGAGTGTATCAGTAATGCAGATTACGCCAGCCGCTTATATGGAGATGGTGTCAAGCGCTACCTTGAAACACCGCGCCAGCTATGAAGCAAGATATGCCTCAGATGTCCACAGGAGAGTCGCTGAGAGGCCTCCCTGTGGTTTCAGCCAATGCACTGCCAGAGAAACATCAAATGGACTCAGCGAGTCTCTTTAGGCTTTCTAGCGCCGCACCTAACTCCACACATACAACATGAAAGGTCATAAGGATGACAACAATCACGATTTACACAGATGGAGCCTGTTCAGGTAACCCCGGTCCCGGAGGCTGGGGCGCTACCCTCTCAGACGGAAAGAAGGAGAAGGAAATCTACGGAGGTGAGCCAGAAACTACCAACAACCGTATGGAACTCATGGCGGCTATCATGGCACTGGAGGCGCTCAAGCAGCCACTGAATGTCATCCTCTATACAGACAGCAAGTATGTCCAGAAAGGGATCAGCGAGTGGCTTCCCGGATGGAAGGCTAGAGGCTGGAGGAACTCTCAAGGCAAACCAGTGAAGAATGTCGATCTATGGCAGCGATTAGAGGCGGCTGAAGCGGACCATCAGGTGAACTGGAGATGGGTCAAGGGGCACTCGGGTGATGCAGGCAATGAACGGGCTGATGAGTTGGCGAATGAGGGGATGTATTCCCTCTGAGATAACATCAGGCATTGCTTACTTTGGGGAGCAGGGAGAACCCCAAATTATTCTCTCTCGAAAAACCCCGGATGCTCCTGATGAACACCAAAGGTCACAACACGCTCGCCGAACCGCCGGTTAATCCTGTCAATAGTAATAGCCAGCATTTCCGGTCGGTTGGGCCTGCCCGGTTCTAGTGGTGCAAACAAGTCTCCTGTTCGCTCATTCAGCTTTACCAAATCGCCAAGGTGAACACTGACAGACAGAACGTCGCTATTCGTTCTACGCTGCATCCCTCGCCATATGTCTTCATAAACTGTCATTATGAACTTGGTATCCATCGTTGGGGTAATCTTCCGACCAGTCGCCCATCTCTGGCGATCAGCCAATGTGATGGACAGTTGAAACTGCCGGGCACAATAACCGTCCCGACGCATCCGCTCCGAGGCCTTCTCTACCAGCCAGCGCCCGACCAGCTTTGCTTTGTGTGGCGGACGGTGAACCGGGGCGAGAACCTTCGAGTTCCCATAGCCATTCCGCTTGGTCGGCTGCAACGGTATATCCATCCCCTGCAGTGCCCGCACGAACCTCTCCCCTTCTACTGAACGCCAGATCATCCGAGCGTGACGCGGATCGAGCCTGTAGAGCGCTGTTACGTCATAAATCCGGGCATCGTATAGCTTGCCCCTGATGCCCCGTGAAATGCCCGGCAGATCATCAAGGGTAAGATGCCTTATAGCGTCCGGCATGTTCTCAGGGGCGAGCCATTGCAACCCGTCCGGCTTTTCGAGCTTGCCCGCTATCTTCGCAAGCAGATGATTTGGACCTATGCCTATGGAACTGCGAAGTTCAGAGCCGACCCTACCCCTGATCGCAGCCTTGATTTCGCGGGCTAGATCAAGCGCCCGTTCCAGTTTTGAGCTATCACCACCAAGTGCCACCTGAAATTCATCTATGGAACGGACAAACTCCAGCTCCGCTATTTCGTCAATGACACGGGCGATTTTCTGATTAACCCGAACATACAGCCGATGGCGGGACGGTCGAAAGACGATGCCAGGACAAAGTTGCTTTGCCTCGTAAATGCGAGTGCCTGTCTTGACTCCAAATGCTTTGGCTTCATACGAGGCCGCAACGCAAGCACCTGATTCGTTGTCTATCGCGGTTATTCCGACCGGCCTCCCCCGCAGGCTTGGTTCTTCCTGCTGCTCGACACTCGCAAAGAAGCTATTCATATCAATGTACAAGGTCCGCATTAGCGTCATAATATAAAATCCGGCTTGCAAAGTGAAAGCAATTGTTCTCATTTTGTTCTCATGGCAGAGAAGAAAGATCAACTAAAGAATGTCGCCTTTGGTGGCAACTGGTCGGAACAACTGGTGGATATCGACCGGCTTAAAAGAATGCTGTCTGTCATCGAACGGGCCGCACGGGATTGCGCCAGCCGGGATGTTAGGAGCCGCCCGCTTGAAAAGGCGCTGGAGGAGATAAGCCAGACCATCGAGAAAGGGCCGCAACTGACACGGCGGTTTATGAGGGCGCTTTCTGAGCCTAACCCCGGCTTGAGGCATATGGAAGCCAACCGGTTGGCCAGAATTATCAGAAGGTCAATCGGGCATTGACGTGTTCCACTTTAGGCGCTCCAAGAAAACCGCAAGAGTACCTCTGAAGGGCCTACTTGTTGTCTCTGACTTGAATCACTTATTTCGCGAACTCGGATGAGTATAAAATAACTCTGCCAACCTGCTTTCCACATCGTTTGGCGCGCGAGCATCAGCCATGCCCAACAAAGTTTGGTGAGGTTTTGCAGTTAAAGCATTTGCGAGGCGCGAAGTTGCATCATTTCTGCGCATCGACCGTGATAAATCGTAGTTGTTATTGAAACGTTGCTTCGCCGTCTCATCAATCAACCATCTCAATGCGTTCGGGTCATATTCTATCCTCTCCCAAGGAACGACAGATATCGTGACCCCCACTCGAACCAGTTGGTCGATTATCCGGTCGGGCATGCGAGGGTACCTAGCCTCAAAGTCCGTTCTGGTCTCGAAAGATGCCCATCCACCGTAATAGTCGGAATACAATTGATATTTTTCGGCCGGAAGATTGGCCTCCCAGCAACTTGAAACTCCAGGGAGGTTGATTACAAGAATGCCAGACCGATGATTCACACTACCGTCAATCATGCTTGACTTCAGCTCCCAGTCGACATGCTTCCGATGCTTTGTCTCTTGCCCGCAAAGCAGTATCGTTACTTGGCTGTCGCGTAAATAGACATCGCGAATTTGCCTACGAATAGCCTGAGAAGACCGACCGTCATCGGAAATATCGCCAGTATTAACTGAGCCATCCTCGAAGCAACCGAAATAAGTCGCCATCTCACTTAAATGCACTTTATACGACTGATCATTGTCGTGATGGTAACTAATGAAAGCCTTGGTCATCTTCGCACGCTAATTCCTCATGGACAAAAGGTTGCCAACCCATACAGAATAGAAATACAGCCAGCTGAACCGACGACAACTGTCAGCCAGAATGAAAACGACTTCACGCCATTCTGAAGGTCAGGTATATCCTCATCCCCAAGTCGCGCACCAGCTTTCATAAGGGCCACATTGTTACCTCGCATCCCAGATGAAACACGAAACATCACGAAAGCGATTATCAAGCACGCCAGCCCTACCATTACCCACAACCAGCCGCCAACGGGCTGACTGCTTGCGCGACTGACTAATCCTGCGGCTGAAACTACGGCGATGAGCAGTTGCAGCATCTGCCATCTCAATCGGTCGAAATGCCGAAAGGTCTCATACCTTTGTCGATAGACTTCAATATCCTGTTCGCTCATCCGGCGTGCTCTCAAACCATACCTAGTAGCGCTACTCACATAGAGCAACATCATATAGTAGGAACAAACAGCGAACTTGTCAATTGGTCAGTAAAAATCGTGCGAAGTTAAAGAGATGATACGGAATGCCCTGACTATGTTTGCTGCAGGATATAATCTTCTACTAATATTGGGCTAGTTTGGGCTTATAAACCCAGAGCTATTGTATGGGGAAATTGTGTGGGGTAAACGTGTGGGGGAAGATAATTTTCACAACTCATTAAGTTGTTGTTTTTATTGTATATATAAAGATAAAAAAGAAATGGCGGTGAGCGAGGGATTCGAACCCTCGATGGAGCTATAAACCCCA
>TARA_R110002095_G_scaffold176881_1_pt1 | contig 38553 bp, 40 predicted proteins | sample TARA_R110002095 | Tara Oceans TARA_R110002095 (sample SAMEA4397255) | marine metagenome | biome: Polar Biome; feature: [SRF] surface water layer (ENVO:00010504); material: water (ENVO:00002006), including particulate matter (ENVO:01000060) such as... | depth 5 m | reverse complement strand
GCCGTGCAGCTGAACTCGAGAGAGCTACCCAGACGCCTGACCAGATGAGGCATCACGCAACACCACCATCAGCGGCGTAGGTTCCCAGCATCAGGTTACCGGCTGCCAGAACCAGCAGCATGGTGGGGAAGTCAAACGCAACACCAATGCTACCCCCAGCCCATATGGTCGCTGTGAAGAAGATGAAGCCTAGCAGCACCAGGCCCATGGACCAGATACTGCGACGCTAGTCCATGGGGACCGGGCTCAGAGGATAGTCCTGTTCCTGAGGAGTTACTTGTGTGGTCATAGTCGTTTCTCTCTTTAGTAAAAACACCCAAGAGAGATGGCAACGTCTGTGCAATGTGCACAACCCTGCTCAGAGAGAAACCTGCCCACCAGATTCCGTGAGCTCTTATGGTGCAAAAACCCATACCCAAACCCAACGTGGTGCGTTCAGTCGCTGATTGATCGAGCTGAAAAACGCTTTCACCTCCCGGATGGCTTTCACACTCTGAGTGGCCCTTGTTAACACCGCCAGTAGAACATCCCCGACTGTTTGCCAAGAATCCTTACTGCGATATGTGCATCACTGGGCTTGTTGGCGAGCCCATAGCACACGTGTAATGGTAGAAGATGCTCCTCCCGCGGATGACAGAATCGGGCGTGGGGCGCTCGCTCCCAATGAACTAAACGCTCGGCCCGCTCCGGCTCCTGAAGGGCAGTATCGCCACAGGCCCGTTCCAGCCAGTCTTCGAAAGCCTGATTGCGGGCCTGTATGTCCGGCGTCTGCTCCAAGAAGAAGGCCCGCATGTTATGGAACGAGAAGCCGGAGCCAATCACCAGCAGGTTGCCGTAGTTGAGTGCCTGCAGTGCCTTGCCAACAGCCAAGTGAGCGCTGGCATCCAGACTGTTGACCAGCGAGAGCTGAATGCAGGGAATATCCGCGGCCGGATACATCAGTTTGAGCGGCACAAACAAGCCGTGATCAAAACCCCGCTGGTCGTCAAGGCGCGCCGGGATGCCGGCCTGACCCAGCGCCTGATAGACCTGCTGCGCCAACGCAGGCTCCCCCGGGCAGGGATACTCGATCTTGTAGGCCTCAGCTGGAAATCCATAGTAATCGTAGATAAGCGGAGGGTTGGCGCCGGAGGTGATTGTCGGCACCGCCTCCTCCCAGTGAGCGCTGACCAGCAGTATCGCTGAGGGTTTGCTCAGGGTAGCGGCAAGCTCCGTTAATCGGTCCACCATTTCTCGGTGCCCCAAATCCCCCAGGAGCGGCATTGGCCCGCCACCATGGGAAATAAACAGCACATCGGTATCTTTGTTCATGGCGTTTGTTCCTCTACTCAGAGTTCACCCGGCCCCGCCGGGACAATGCCACTCGGGTTCAGTGCCTTGATGGAGTAATACCCGACCTTGATATGATCAAGGTTGACGGTATTGGCAATTCCATCAAGCGCCAAGATCCGGTGCATGTAATCGTGCAGGCGCGGCATGGCGCTCAGGGTATTGCGGTTACACTTGAACAGGCCATGATAGGCGGCATCAAAGCGCACCAAGGTCACAAACAGACGGATATCGGTTTCGGTCAGCTGATCATTAAACAGGTAGCGACGTCCATCCGCCAGCCTTGACTCCATTTCATCCAGGGCAGCAAACACCTTGCTGTAGGCCTCATCGTAGGCGGCCTGGCTCGAGGCAAACCCGGCCTGGTACACGCCGTTGTTCAGATTGGTATAGAGATAGCCGTTAAGTCTGTCGATTTCGCCCGCCAAACCCGGCGGGTAAAGGTTCGCCCCCTGATCCACAATCCCAGAGAAGGCCGTGTTTAGCATGCGCAGAATATCCGCGGACTCGTTATTCACGATGGTACCGGTGTGTTTGTCCCACAGAACTGGCACCGTGGCGCGGCCCGAAATATCTGGGTCCGCCCGAGTGTAGAGCTCATGCATGTATCGCGAACCGTTGAGGGCATCCTCCTGCGCACCAGGGTAGCCTCCGAACTGCCAACCCTGGTCAGTCAGCCGGGGGTTGACGACGGTCACCCCGATCACGTCCTTTAGTCCTTTGAGCTCGCGAGCCATCAAGGCTCGCGATGCCCAGGGGCAGATGTAGGCTACGTAAAGGTGATAACGTTCCCGTTCGGCCTTGAAACCGCCCTTCCCGGTGGGGCCCGGCTGTCCGTCCGGCGTGATCCAGTCGCGAAAGGGCGAGGTCTGGCGAATAAATCGGCCTTCCTCGTCTTTCGCCTGCACCGGTTGCCAGTTTTCCTTCCAGATCCCATTTACCAACATGGCTCAGCCCTCTTTATGAAACAGGTTATCCACGGCAAACCGGCCCGCGCCCTGAATCGCCAAAGCGACGGTGACCACAAACAGCGTTAGGGCATACTCGTAGCCATTATTGGACATGAACAGCCCGTTGCCGATGTGAACAGAGAAGATGGCCACCAACATGGTAAAGGCTGCAACCAGGGCCGCGGGACGTGTCAGCAGGCCAAGCACCAGTGCCAGACCGCCAAAGAACTCGGCACCACCTGCCAGCAAAGCCATCAGATATCCCGGCTCCAATCCAATGCTGGCCAGCCACTGCCCAGTGCCTTCCAGCCCATAGCCGCCAAACCAGCCAAAGAGTTTCTGTGCGCCATGGGCAGCCAGCACCAGGCCAACCGGCACCCTCAGTACCAGTGCGGCAAAGCCGCCGTTTGAGTGGAACAATGCCTTTGTCAATTGAGTGTTCATATTCGTCACCTTGAATCTTTCTGAGGATGGTTTATCCCGAAACTTCTGCTTCAGGAGATGGGCTCACTGTACTATCACCGATCCAAAGAACTAAGATGGCCGTCATTGCTTTATTATCATCGATTCATTGATAATCAGAGAGCTTACATAAAAGGACACCCCCATGGATCGTATCGAGGCCATGCGCGCCTTCGTAATGGTGGTCGATGAAGGCACCTTCACGCGCGCCGCTGACCGGCTGGACACATCCCCGCAGCTGGTCAGCAAATACGTATCCCAGCTTGAGAAACACCTGGGCGTGCGATTGCTTAACCGAACCACTCGCAAGATTCACCTGACCGAAGCCGGCCGCCATTATTACCGGAGCGCCCAGCAGGTGCTCAGCGACATTGATGACATGGAAAATCAGCTCAGCGACTTGCAGACCGAGGCCCAGGGTCTGTTACGAATAAGTGCCCCAGTTTCGTTTTCCATTCACCACATGGCGCCCCTACTGAGTGAATTCCAAAGAGCGCATCCCGCCGTGGGCATTGATCTGCAATTGAATGACCGAAAGGTCGATATCGTGGAAGAAGGCTTCGATATTGCGCTGCGTATCGGCCGCCTGAAAAGCTCCTCACTGATCGCCAAACGGCTTGCTCCGGTGCGGCTTGTTCTCTGCGCATCTCCCGCCTACCTCGAACAATATGGGATCCCCCGCAAACCGGAAGACCTAAGGGGTCATCAATACCTGCGCTACAGTTACATGAACCTGGATCCAGGCCATTCCTTGCAGAAATGGCTTCAGGACAACGGCCTCGAAAACACCCGGGGAATGATCAGCAACAACGGCGACTTGCTTGTCGAGGCAGCCATTGCCGGCACCGGGATCATCTTGCAACCTACGTTTATCGCAGGGAACGCAATTAGGGAGGGGAAGTTGAGTGTCGTCCTGCCCGAACACGAACCGGAGCCGATGGCACTCTATGCGGTATACGCCCACCGGCAGTTGTTGGCGAGCAAGATTCGCAGCTTTATCGACTTCATTGATGGCTTTTTTGGCGACCCTCCCTATTGGGACAGGTTTGAATAAAGGCGCCTGCATATGAGCCCTCAACCTTCTCCCGACCGGGTGTTCAAAACCTGAAAACATCCGTAACCAATTACCACTCCCCAGAAGGCAGACGACAACCCGAATAGCGATAAACCAGAGGCGGTGACGATAAAGGTAATCAGTGACGCCTCCCGGTGACTCGGATCTTCCAGCGCCGCGAACAGGTTATTTGCTATGGCTCCCAACAGAGCGAGACCCGCCAGAACCGCCACAAAAGCCGCAGGCAAAGAGGTAAAAAGCGCGACGATGGTGCCGGCAAACAGACCACCTACCAGGTAGAACACACCATTGAACACACCCGCGACATATCGTTTCGAGGGTTCCTCATGGGCGTCCTTGCCGGTGCAGATCGCAGCGGTAATGGCGGCAACCACCGTTGTTATCCCGCCGAACAAGGCCATCGGAAGTGATATCAGACTGGAAATAGCGATCACCGGTTTGGCCTTCACCCGGTACCCGGCACCCTGCAGAATTGCCATACCCGGCAGAAACTGCCCTGTCAGGCTGACCAGCACCAGAGGAATGGCGAGGCTCAGGGTAGAAGCCAGATTCCATTCGGGCATGATGAATTGGGGGATTGTCATGCTCAACCGGACACCTGCCAATGAAGCATCTTCAAGCACCACCGCCAGTACGATCCCGACAATCAAAAGCAGGACCAGCGTATATTTCGGCACCAGACGCCGAAACACTACATAGGCCAGCACCATGCCAATTGCGAGCGCCGGAGTGGACTCAATGGCCGTAAACGCCCCAACCCCAAATTGAAACAGAATCCCGGCCATCATCCCGGCCGCCACGCCTTTTGGGATAGCTCGTACAAACACATCAAACGTGCCCGAGACCCCAATGATAAAGATGAGAACAGCAGCCGTGATGTAAGCACCTACTGCCTCATTCAGGGAAAGCTCCGGAAACAGTGTGACCAGAAGCGCCGTGCCAGGGGCCGACCAGGCGGTTACAACGGGCGCCTTCAACCAGAGCGACAGCAGGATTCCGGACACCGCCGCGCCCACTGAAATGGCCCATACCCAAGACGTCATCATCTGGGTTGATATATCCGCCGCCGCGCCGGCCTGAAAGAAAATGGCCAAAGGTCCAGCGTACGAAACCAACACCGCCAGGAAACCGGCCGCGACGGCGGATAAGGACATGTCTCGGAAAAGCTGCGGCATGCTCAATTCCTTCTCATCTGATCTTCGGGAACGGAAAAAAGCCCCGGACACGCACGCGCCGGGGCAAACGAGGGGTTCGACTGACAGTCTCCCTCAGGGGTGCATCAACGCTCCACAATTAATTCGTCGGGGCAAGTACCGTCTCCGGCTCCGACTGCACAGACTTCTCACCAAATCTCCGGCCCACGAGCGCGATGGCGACGGTGGCAATGGCGCCCGGGATTGCCAACGCCAGGAAGTTCACTTGGTGAGGCAGTGCCAAAGCCAAGAGAGTGCCACCCAACATGGGCCCAACAATGGCGCCGTTACGACCTATCCCGGAAGCCCAGCCCAGCCCGGTCGACCGGATGCTGGTTGGGTAGTATTGGGCCACATAAGCGTACAGCAGAATCTGGGAGCCAATGGTCGTGGCGCCGGCAATGCCCATCAGGGTGTACAGGAACCACATCGGGTTTTCATAGCCCAGGGTGATCAGCGAACCTGAGCCCAGAATGAAAAAGCTCACCAGAACCGAGCGCAGCGAGAAACGGTCGGCCAACCAGCCACCACCCACGGCCCCAACAATCGCTCCAATGTTCAGCACCATCAGGAACATCAGACTCGAATCCAGCGGGTACCCCGCAGCGGACATTAGCTTCGGCAACCAGGAACCAAGTGCGTAAACCATCAGCAGACAGTTGAAGAAAGCCACCCAGAACATCAGCGTGCTCATGGCACGACCACCCCGGAACAATTCCAGCACGGGCGCCTTGCTCTCTGTGGTCGGCGGAACAACGAGAACGTCCTGCTCGCTAATGGCTTTGAACGGCGCCACCTCGCAAAGAACGTCCCGCGCCTCTCCCTCACGTTTCTGCGCCATAAGGAATGCCACCGACTCAGGCAGGTATTTGATCATCAGGGGCAGAAGCAACATCGGCACAATGGCAAGATAGAACATGATCTCCCAGCCGAAATTGGGCACGATCCAGATACCCAGGCCTGCCGACATCATGCCGCCCACGGCGTAGCCGCTGAACATGAGCGCCACGAGCGTGCTGCGTTTACGGGCAGGCGAATACTCGCTCATCAGCGACACCACGTTGGGCATCACACCGCCTATTCCAAGGCCGGCAATAAATCGGAGGATGCCGAACTGCCAGGCGTTGGTGGCAAAGCCGTTGATGACGGTGGTCAGGCTGAACAGGACCACACACATCAGGATGACTTTCTTGCGGCCCCACTTGTCTGAAAGCATGCCGAAGCCCATGGCGCCAAACATCATGCCGAACAAGGCGCTGCTACCCAGCAGGCCAGCGACATACGGGTTCAGGTTCCACTGATCCATTAACAACGGCAATACCACGCCATAAATCACCAGGTCATATCCGTCGAAAATTATGATCAGGGTGCACCAGAAGAGCACCTTCCAGTGAAACTTGTTGAATGTTGCGTTATCGATAACGTCGTTGACGTCTATGTTTCTCATTGGTCTGTTTCTCCGAGTGCTGTTGTTTTTGTCGAGAGTTCCGATGAAACGTTTCTTCGCTAGCCGCAGTCTCCGCCGGCCACCGGCAGAATGGTTCCAGTCATATAGCTGGCCGCATCCGAGGCCAGGAACAGGATCGGTTCTGCTTGCTCATCCAGGGTTCCGTAGCGGTGCATGAAACTGCTGGTATTGGTCTGGTCAATCAGGGTTTGGTACCAGGCTTTCTCCTGTTCACCCTGCTCTTCGCTGTTACGCGGGGTCAGCCGCGGCGGCGCTTCAGTGCCACCCGGCGCTGTGGCGTTCACCCGAATGCCGTGTTCGGCATACTCGAAGGCCATGTTCACGGTCATGGCGTTGACCCCGCCCTTGGCAGCGCCATAGGGCACTCGCATCAGGCCCCGGGTAGCCACAGATGACACGTTCACGATGGCACCGCCCTTCTGTTCCAACATGTAAGGCAGAACCGCCCGGCAGCACCACAGGGTCGGGAACAGTGACCGCTGGATTTCCTTCTGGATCTGTTCCGGCTGGTAGTGCTCGAACGGCTGAGCCCAAATGGTGCCGCCGACGTTGTTGATCAGGATGTCGATGCGGCCGTACTGCTCATGGGCTTTGGCCATCACCATTTCCGCGCCTTCCCAGGTTTCCAGGTCGGCCTGCACGGCCAGGGCTTCGACGCCCTGGTCGCGCAATTCAGCCGCAACGCCCTGCACGTAGTCAGCAATGTCCACCAGAACCAGGCGGGCACCTTCGGCGGCGGCCAGCTCAGCCGCCCGCCGGCCAATGCCCTGTGCCGCGCCAGTGACGACCATCGCCTTATTGCTGAAACGCGGGGTCATGCCACCTTCTCCTCAGCGGCGGGAACGCTCGGCGTGAACTTCTCGTAGTGGAACGAGTTCGGCTCGATACCCTGTTCGCGGAAGTAGCCAAGCACGGCGTCCACCATCGGAGGCGGCCCACACAGGTAGACATCCACATCCCCGTCATTCACTGGTGCGTCATCCATATGCTGGGTCACATACCCCTTGCGCGGATGAGTGCTGTCCTCGCCGGCCACCACGGTGATGTAGCTGAAGTTGTCCAGCTCCTCGGCAAACCGATCCAGGATATCCAGGCACACCAGATCTTCATCATTGGTCACGCCATAGATTAGGTGCGTCGGCAGATCACAACCGTTGGCCTTCATGTGCTCGAGCTTGGCCAGGAAGGGTGCCAGGCCAGTGCCACCAGCCAGCATCAGTACCGGGCGCTCGATCGGCCGCAGGTAGAAGCTGCCCATCGGACCGGTCAGGGTGACCTTGTCGCCAGTGCGGGCCTTGCCTACCAACCAGGAGCTCATAAGCCCGCCCGGTACATTTCTAATCAGAAAACTGAGGTCCCGACTGCCCGGTTTGGAGCTGAACGAATAGGCACGCGTCTGCTCCGTTCCCGGTACCTGAATATTCACATACTGTCCCGGCAGGAACGCGATGTCGTCATCCGCAGTGATCTTGAGCTCAATGGAGGTGGGCGAAATCAGGTTCACCTCCGCCACCGTGCCGGTCACTTTGGCGTTACCAGTCTTGCACATGGTGGAGGCCACCGGGACTTCCACCACGCAATCACTGGAGGGCACCATCTGGCAGGTCAGGACCATACCCTGTTCGGCTTCCTCGTCGGACAACGCCTCGTCAATATACTCGTCGCCCATGTCGAACTCACCCTGGTGGCAAGCACCCTTGCAGGTGCCACAAACGCCATCGGAACAGTCCATGGGTAGGTTGATCTGCGCACGGTAGGCGGCATCAAGTACTGTTTCGCCTTCATTACAGGAAACAAAACGGGTTACGCCGTCTTCAAAGTTGAGTGCGATGTTATAACTCATGATGATGCTCTCCCCATCAATTACAGGTGGTAAACGTCTACTACCTGATTGATGCAGTCGTTGGTCAGAACGATTTTCTTGAACCGGATCAGGGGCTCACCGCCGCTCACATCCAGCGTATAAAAAGAGGTCCCGTAGTACTCCTGGGTTTTCTTGTACCGATAAGACTTCGTCAGCCAGTTGAACCGAAGCTGCACTTCGTTCTCATCCTGCGACAGAATTTCCAGGCCACTGATGAAGTGGTTGGTCCGCGGTTCAGGGAGTGAGCTGGCACCGGAGCGTTCGGTCTTGAGTCGATATACCCGATCCTCAAGACCGTCCTTGTTCGGGTAATAGATCAGTGAGATCTCCGTCTGCGGATCCTCGGTCAGCTCATCGTCGTCATCCCACGCGGGCATCCAGTAGGTGACGTCCTCGTGGTAACACTCCAGCCAGCGGTCCCAGTCACGGTCATCCAGGTAACGGGCCTCGCGGAGGATGAATTGCTCGATGTCGTGGTAGCTCAGGCTCATGCGGACGCCTCCTCTGAAGTAACGGGAATGAAACGGGCACGCTCGGCATCAATGGCGCGGATCATCTCGTCCTGCCAGTGCTTGTGATGGTTCACGTACAAGCCTTCGTCTTCCGGCTTCGCGCCACTCATGACAGGTTTCATATCGATCTGGTTGGCGTGCTCATCCGGCCCGTCGATCCAGTGAGCGGCACCTCGGCTCATGTCGTTCCAACGCATATCACGAGCTTCGTAGCCATCTTGACAAGCACGGAATTCTTCAAGGTCATCCGGTGTACCCATGCCAGACACGTTAAAGAAGTCCTCGTACTGCCGGATCCGTTTGGCCCGGAGTTCGGCAGGCTCATTCTTGGGTCCGAACGCGTAGATCGTCACTTCGGTCTTGTTCACATCAATCGGGCGGGTAACTCGGATTTGTGTGGAGAACTGATCCATAAGGTACACATTCGGGTAAAGGCAAAGGTTCTTGGTAGTGCGAACGATGGAGTCAGCCCTTGCCTCACCAAAGGTTTTCTGGAGCCGCTCAAGCTGGCTGAAGATGGGTCGTACTTCTGGGTTCAACAGGCGGGTCCACAGCATTATGTGACCATGCTCGAAGGAGTAGAATCCGCCCTCCGCCGACCAACTCTTGGCGTCTACAGCTTCAGTTCCGCCTTTTTCATAGTTGCGCTGGCCCATGGTAGAGAGATAGTTCCAGTGAACCGTGCTGACGTGATAGCCGTCGGCGCCATTTTCCGCAGTCAGCTTCCAGTTGCCTTCATAGGTATAGGTCGAGCTGCCACGCAGAATCTCCAGACCGTCTTCCGACTGATCAACAATGTTGTCGATGATCTTGGTTGTTTCCCCAAGATGCTCTTCCAGAGGCAGGACATCGGCGCTCAGGCTGCCAAACAAAAATCCGCGGTAATTACCAAACTTTGGCATTTCCTTCAGATTGTGGGAGCCGTCAACGTTAAACTGGTCGGGATAGCCGCCCTTCTTCTGATCCTTCGCCTTAAGCAGCTGGCCATCGTTACGGAAGGTCCAACCATGGAACGGACAGGTGAAGGAGGTCTTGTTACCACGCTTCTTGCGACACAAGGTGGCCCCACGGTGGGAACAGGTATTCAGGATCGCTTTCAGCTCGCCATCTTTGGTTCGAGTGATGATTACGGGCTGCCGGCCTACAGTAACGGTGAAGTAATCGCCAGGGTTCGGAATCTGGCTTTCATGGGCCAGATAAACCCAATTCCCCTCAAAGATGTACTTCATCTCCAGATCAAACAGTTCACGATCGGTAAAGATGCCGCGGTCACACTGATAGCGCCCGGTTTCAGGGTCAGCAACAACTGCGTTGCGGACTTTGGATGCCAGTTGCTCAAGTTTGTTAGTCATGTCGTTTCACTCCTGTTGTTCTTGTGATGCCTGTTTTCAGGCGCGACTCTTCCAAGCCACCCCGTTGCCGGGGTGGTCAATCACAAAAACGATGAACCTTAGGTATTGGTAAAAGGGCCTGCTCAGGCCACTTCACCCTCCAGCGCACGCTTGCGCTCGTGACGGGTCTGGAGTTCAGGCTTGTCGGTGGAGACCAATTGAACGTTGAACTCCACTTCGGTAAACGGCTTGTTCAAACCGAACGCCTCAGATTTCGCCGAATCCTCTACACGGTTTGCATCCACCACCAGCTCTTCACGAGTGGCAAAGGCGAAATCGTCATAGGTGTACTCGTCGCCCGCGAGATTGATCTGGGTAGTGAGGTGCTTATAACCGGGCTTTGAGACGAAGAAGTGAATGTGCGCCGGACGGTTGCCGTGACGACCAAGAAGATTGAGAAGCTGCTGGGTGGAACCTTCCGGCGGGCAGCCGTAGCCAGAGGGAATAATGGAACGGGCAGTATAACGGCCATTTTCATCGGTAACGATTCGACGACGCAGGTTGTACTCGCTCTGAGATTGGTCGAAGTAGGAATAGGCACCTTTGGTATCGGCGTGCCAGACATCAACGACGGCGTTAGCGAGTGGCTGCCCATCCTCATCCGTAACCTGACCGGTCAGAATCATGATTTCAGCGTTCTCATCCGAACCGTCATCCATACGGGCGAAAGCCTCAGTTTTCGGAGCACCCGCAACGTAAAGAGGACCTTCAATGGTACGCGGAGTTCCACCGGCCAGGCCGGCCTGCTCGTCTTCGGCATCAAGACGGATGTCCAGATACTTATCCATACCCAACCCCGGTGCCAGCAGCGCCGCCTCACCGTTCTGACCAAGCTCGTTTACGTAATACACGGCCTGCCAGAATTCGTCTGGGGTCACGTCAAAGTCTTCCACTATCTGAAAGATATCGTGCATCAAACGGTGAACTATCTTCTTCACCCGTTCATTTCCACCTTCCTTGTTGAAGCCGGCAACTTTCTCCAGCAGATCCTTCACTTCCGCAGTTTGCATGGTTTTAACAGTCATTGTTGGTCTCCTCGTGGTCTTGTTGTTGTTGCTCACATCAGTTGGCAACGGTGTACGGTTTTAACGATCATCGTCGTGGATCGACGACGGGTGCCGGCACAGGGGCGCGACTGTAATATTCATGTAGGGGAACAGCGGCAGATTGCTGATAAGATCCTGCAGCTCGGCGTTGTCTTCCACATCAAAGATGCTGACGTTGGCGTAGCTGCCGGCCACCCGCCAGAGGTGGCGCCACTTGCCCTGCTTCTGCAGATCCTGGGCGTAGGCTTTCTCCCGGGCCTTGATGTCTGCGGCCACTTCCGCAGGCATGTCGTGGGGGATATTCACCTTCATCTCGACTTTGAACAGCATGTGCTTTCCTCCGTTTACTGATCTTTGTGGCGTTCTCGGGGCCGTCGCCTTATGCCTTTCTGCGGTACTCGGCCAGCTTGTCTTCATCAATCTCGACACCCAGCCCCGGTCCTTCCGGCAGCGCCACGCCGTTGTCATGGAAGTTCAGCGGCTTGACCACGATGTCGTCCTTCATCAACAGCGGACCGAACATCTCGGTGCCCCAGTGCAGGTTCTCGAGCGTGGACCAGGCGTGCAGGGAAGCGACGGTACCGATAGTGCCTTCCAACAGGGTGCCGCCGTACAAACCGATTCCGGCAGCCTGAGCGACAGCGGCCTGCTCCAGGGCGCGGGCCGGGCCACCGGCCTTGGCGATTTTCATGGCGACCGCACCGGCGAAACCTGCAGCGGCCAGGTTGTACATATCCTTGGCATCCGCCACGGCCTCGTCGGCAAGGATCGGCAGATGGAATTTCTCGGACAGCCGCACCAGTGCGGCGTGGTCCTTCATCGGAGTCGGCTGCTCAACCAGATCGATACCGGCGGCCTGCAACTCCGCCATACCCTTGGCAGCGGTGGCTTCATCCCAGGCCTGGTTGACGTCCACACGGACACTGGCGCTCTCACCCACCGCTTCTTTGATTGCAGCGACGTGGCGAACATCGTCCATCACCGAGCGGGAACCGATCTTGAGTTTGAAGTCGCAGTGACGACGGGTTTCGATCAGGCCGAGGGCTTCTTCAATGTCCTTTGCGGTATCACCACTGGCGAGGGTCCAGAGCACCGGGATGTGCAGGTGAATGGCACCGCCGAGCAGATCCGATACCGGACGGTTCAGACGCTTGCCCTGCAGATCCAGCAGCGCGGTTTCAATGGCGGACTTGGCCAGGTTGTTACCGCGAGTTAATCTGTTTAGCATTACCCTCAGGGTATTGAGGTTGCTCGCGGGCTGGCCAATCAGTTGCGGTTTGAAATAGGTATCAATGGTAAGCTTTACGCTTTCGGGGCTTTCCGGGCCGTAGGCCAGACCGCCGATCGTGGTCGCCTCGCCGAGGCCTTCAAGACCATCGGAGTCTTTCATCCGCACGATCACCATGCTCTGAACGCCCATGGTTGTCATGGACAGCTTATGAGGACGGATGGTCGGGATATCGACCAGGATCGCTTCAATGGACTGAATGGTGGCGGACATGTGCTCTCCGAATCGCAAGTAAAAATGCCTGTGATTCGAACAGTACGAAGTTTCAGTTATGTGAACCAATATTGATTAAGTAATAACCGATACCCTGGAGGTATGGATGGAGCTGCGACACTTGCGGTACTTCGTTGCCGTGGCAGAGCAAGGCAACCTTACACGGGCGGCGGAAAAACTATTCATTGCTCAACCACCGCTGACAAGAGCTATCAAACAGCTGGAAGAGGAAATAGGGGTAGAACTATTCATTCGCAAACCGCGAGGACTGGAGCTGACGACCGGGGGTGAGTATTTCCTGGAACAGGCGCGGCAGATTCTCGACAAGGTGTTTGCAACAGTAGAAGATACCCGTCGCATTGCGCAACACCGCAAGACTCTGTTCTCGATTGGCTTCGTGCCTTCGGTATTCTATGGCCAGCTACCACTAATGGTGCGCCGGTTACGCAGAAACAAAAACCTGGAGATCGTACTGCACGAACTGAAAACACGAGAACAGATTGAGGCGCTGAAAACGGGAAAGATCGATATCGGCTTTGGACGAGTCAGCATTGACGACCCAGATGTGGCGCAGGAACTTTTGTTTGACGAGCCAATTATTGCTGCCATTCCAGCCGGGCACCCTCTCACCCGACATCCGCCATCCATGAAAGAACTGTCAGCCTGGCCTATGGTGGCCTTTCCCTCGGGGCCAGGCCCCAACTTTGCGGACATTACACAAGGGTTGTTTCACAGGCGCGGACTTAAGGTTCATGTCAGCCAGCACGTCAACGATCTGCAGACGGCTCTTTCTCTGGTCGCTTCCGACATGGGCTTTACACTGGTGCCTGAACAGGTTCGCAAACTGAACCGGGAGGGTGTGGAGTTCATGCCACTGGAGGACAACAATATTACCACACCGGTCATCGCGTCGCGCCGGCGGGGCGAGAACCCCAACGCAGTGATGCGCCTGGCAAACACGATACTCGATGAACTGGTGGAGAACCGGTTGACGGGTCGGTATCCTTAACTTGCTTACCGTGCGCTGCGACGCACTTTTTCTGCAGCAGCCCGCAAGCGTGGCAAATACACATCTATCAGGGTTTCCATATCTACCCGGGCAGCATTGGTACTGATATTGAGTGCCCCCAGCAGCTCCCCGCCTCCGGAGAATACCGGTACCGCCACAGACCGCAGACCAAGATCCAGCTCTTGATCCACTATCGCGTAACCCTGATTCCTCGCCTTATCAATGGCTTCACGCAAAGCACTCTTGTCGGTAACAGAGGATGCCGTGAATTGTTCGAGGCGGACGCGATCCAGAAATGCTGAAAGCTCCGGTTCCGGAAGCTGTGCCAGCAACACGCGTCCCATGGAAGTATAGGCAGCAGGCAAACGGGTGCCCACCGAGAGCGTTATCGCCATCAGCCGATGGCGTGCGGCTGATCGCACCACATATACCACATCATCGCCATCAAGCACGGCCAGGGATGAGGACTCGCCAAGCTCGGCGGTGATGTCTTCGAGATACTGCTGAATGACAGCCCTGTACTGATTTGAAGCCTGATAGGCATAACCCAGCTGCAAGACCCGTGGAGTCAGCTCAAACTGGCGACCGGCCCGTTTCACAAACCCCAGCGCATGGAGAGTGAGCAGAAAGCGACGCGCCTTGGCGCGATCCATGTTCGCTCTCGCCGCAACCTCACTCAAGGTCATCCGCGAGTGCTCAGCATCAAACGCCTGCAAAACCTCCAACCCCGAGGCCAGCGCACCCACATAATCCCGATCTCCGGGCTTGAGAATCTGTTCGTCCACTTCGGCTCCTTCATCGCCTTGGGCAATCAATGTCTGTGCATGGTATCAACTCGTTCGCATTCCGAACATCCGTGCATTTTTCCAGTTGGTGAAAATTTGTACTTGACGGCACAAAACTAATCACGCCATTATGTTCGCATATTAAACTTATGTTCGTATATCGAACTTTCCACAACGACACGATGGAGACACTGCAATGGCTGAATTCCTCTCTCTCCAGGCTGCGGTAAGCAAACACATCAACAACGGTGACACCGTGGCGATGGAAGGCTTCACCCACCTGATCCCGTTTGCGGCGGGCCATGAAATCATCCGCCAGGAAAAGCGCGACCTGACCCTGATCCGGATGACCCCGGATCTTGTGTATGACCAGATGATCGGCGCGGGCTGCGCGAAAAAACTGATTTTCTCTTGGGGTGGCAACCCTGGCGTGGGCTCCCTGCATCGTCTGCGGGATGCCGTTGAGAAAGGCTGGCCGAACAAGCTGGAAATCCTTGAGCACAGCCACGCCGCCATGGCAAATGCCTATGAGGCCGGTGCCGCCGGCCTGCCACTTGCAGTGTTGCGAGGTTACGTGGGCAGTGACCTTCCCAAGGTCAACGACCAGATCAAGTTCATCGAATGCCCGTTTACCGGTGAACGACTGGCGGCAGTGCCTTCCATTCGTCCAGACGTAGCGGTAATCCACGCCCAGCGAGCCGACCGCAAGGGCAACGTGCTGGTTGAAGGTATTGTCGGCATCCAAAAGGAAGTTGTGCTAGCGGCCAAACGCAGCATTGTCACCGTTGAGGAAGTTGTGGATGACCTGGGTGCCTCGGTGAATGCCTGTGTGTTGCCGTCCTGGGCGGTAACCGCCATTGCCGAAGCACCCAGAGGCGCGAAACCCTCCTACGCACTCGGCTACTACGACCGGGACAACGCCTTCTACAAGGACTGGGATGGTATCGCCCGCGACCGCGACACCTTCCAGGCCTGGCTGAAAGACAACGTATTTGAAAAAGGAGCTGCGTGATGAGCCTCGAATTTACCGCTTCCGAAATGATGAGCGTCACTGCCGCTCGCGCACTGACCAATGACATGACCTGCTTCGTAGGTATTGGCCTGCCCAGTGAGGCGGCAAACCTGGCAAGACTGACTCATGCCCCGGGTGTGACGCTGATCTATGAATCAGGCACCCTTCAGACGAAGCCAGACGTACTGCCGTTGTCCATCGGTGACGGCGAGCTGTGCGAATCGGCACTGACCACAGTCTCGGTACCAGAGATGTTCCGCTACTGGCTGCAGGGCGGCCACATCAGCGTCGGCTTCCTGGGTACTGCCCAGATCGACCGTTTCGCCAACCTGAATACCACCCTGATTGGCGATTACCGCGAGCCGCAGGTTCGTCTGCCCGGCGGCGGTGGCGCCCCGGAAATTGCCACCAACGCCAAGGAAGTGTTCATTACCGTGAAACACTCCAAGCGCACCTTCGTGAAGGACGTGGACTTCGTGACCACCGTCGGCTTCGGCCGTGACGGCAAGGCCCGGGACAACGTCCCGAACATCGGCCGCGGCCCCACGGTGGTTATCACCGACCTGTGTATCCTCAAGCCGGACCCGGAGACTAAGGAGCTGGTGGTCACCTCCCTGCACCCGAATGTGACCCGTGAAGACGTGATCGAGGCAACCGGCTGGGACATCCGCTTCGCGGACCAGCTGGAAACCACCCCAGCGCCCACGGCCAGGGAACTGGAAGTGCTGCGGGATCTGAAAGCCCGCACCAATGCCCACCATTCCGGCCAACAGTGAGGCCTGCCATGACTGACGTATTTCTCTGCCATCCCCGCCGTTCGGCCATCGGCCGCTTCGGCGGCACCCTTGCCAGCGTGCGCCCCGACGACCTGGCCGCCCACATATTCAAGGCCGTGCTCGAGCAGGCCCCGGAACTGGACCCGGCGGCCATCGACGAAGTCATGATGGGCAGCGCCAACCAGGCGGGTGAAGACAACCGCAACGTGGCCCGCATGTCCGCGTTGCTGGCCGGTTTGCCCACGTCCGTACCCGGCACCACCCTCAACCGGCTGTGCGGATCCGGCATGGACGCCGTGGGAACTGCATTCCGCGCCATCCGCGCCGTTGAAATGGATCTTGTCCTGGCCGGCGGCGTGGAGTCTATGTCCCGTGCCCCGTACGTCATGGGCAAGGCGGACAGCGCCTTCTCCCGGGGCCAGAAGATTGAGGACACCACCATCGGCTGGCGCTTCGTGAACCCGCTGATGAAGAAGCAGTACGGCATCGACTCCATGCCGGAAACGGCGGAGAACGTCGCCGAACAGTTCAATATTTCCCGGGATGATCAGGACCTGTTTGCGTTCCGATCCCAGCAGAAGACCGCCCGGGCACAACTGGAGGGGGTCTTCGCCGAAGAGATCGTCCCGGTCACCATTCCCCGTCGCAAGCAGGACCCACTGGTGTTCGACACCGACGAGCACCCCCGCAGCACCACCCTGGAGAAGCTTGCCTCCCTGCCCACACCGTTCCGTGACAAGGGCAGCGTGACCGCGGGCAATGCCTCCGGCGTCAACGACGGCGCCGCCGCCATGCTGGTCGCCAGCGAAGCGGCAGTGAAACAGCAAAGTCTCAAGCCCATGGCCAAAATCCTGGGCATGGCCACCGCCGGTGTCGAACCCCGCATTATGGGCATCGGCCCGGTACCAGCGGTTCAGAAGCTGCTGGAGAAACAGAACATCAGCATCGCCGACATCGACGTGATAGAGCTGAACGAAGCCTTCGCCGCCCAGGGCCTGGCGGTCCTGCGTGAGCTGGGCATCGCCGACGACGACCCCCGGGTCAACCCGAACGGCGGCGCCATTGCCCTCGGACACCCGCTGGGCATGTCCGGCGCACGCCTGCTGATGACTGCCGCGCACCAGCTGCATCGCACCGGCGGCCGTTATGCCCTGTGCACCATGTGTGTGGGCGTAGGCCAGGGTATTGCTACACTTATTGAGCGGGTCTGATCGACCCGTTCCAAGGAGATGACATGGCTTTTCTGAAACACAGGAATCGTACCATTTGCTATCGACTGTTAGGTGATAGCGAGAAACCGCTCATTATACTAGCTCACCCTCTCGGCATGACCCAGGGCGTTTGGGACGACATGCTGCCGGCCTTGCTTGGCAAGTTCCGTGTTCTTACCTGGGACCTGCCTGGTCATGGTGCCAGCAGTAGCTGGCCCGAGGAATCCGACGAAATCAAACCGGAAGACCTGGCGCAGGAGGCTATCGCTCTCGCAAGAGTGGCAGGCGCCGATCATTTCCACTTTGTGGGGACATCGATTGGCGGCGCCATTGGCCAGCAGCTCGTGAGCGAACACTCTGAAAAACTGCTTTCCGCCACACTCACGAATACCGGCGCCGTCATAGGCACTCCCGAAGCCTGGAATGCCCGCTCAACCAATGTGCTGAAACTCGGCCTTTCTGCCATGGCGGTGGATATCGTGCCACGCTGGTTCGGCCCGGCCGCCTGCCAACAACAACCAGCGTTGATAGAGGGCTGGCGGGTGATCATGGGGCGCGGAGATGATCGAAGTTATGCACTGCTATGCACGATGCTTGGCCAGGCTGATTTCCGCGATCAACTCCGGGAACCTGCAGTCTCTTTGCATTTGATTGGGGGCTCTGAAGACGTCGCCACGCCACCGGACACACTCAAAGCGCTGGCCGACGTAACTGGTGCCGCGGGGCCGATCATTCTGGAGGAGATTGGACACGTGCCATCGGTAGAGTGCCCGGAGAAATTCAGCCAGATTCTGTTTCGCTCCCTGATCTGAGTTCTCACTGCCTGCAAACCAGGGCCCGCTTCCCAGGGCCCCGACCTCCCTCTCCTCCAATCAATATGCGGATAGAACTCTGCACTTTACGGATAGGTTCATTCCGAAAAAGCCCTTAGCGTTGCTCCACGATGCGACCCTTCCAGGCGAGAACAGCACCATGGACAACACTTTAAGATTCGACCAAAAAACTTCTACGGCCGGCACTTCAAGAGCCCCGATATTTGGGGTGCTATTCCTCGCATGCGTCTGTGCAGCATTGATGCTTCTTGTCGCAACTACCAGCATCCAGGCCACGCTTGCGGCAATAATAATTGGACTGGCGGCTACCGCACTCACTCTATGTGCAAGGTTGCAGCCAACCATCGTCACCATACGCGAACCAGTGTTGATACCGGGCCCCCAGCCTAAACCGGTTCTTGAACCGGAAACGCCTGCGCCAGAACAGGCATCAGCAGACCCCATCCTGACAGGTCATCTGGACGACCTACGAAACAACGTTAACATGATCCTGGTAGAAATGGATGAAGCTGGTAAGTTGGCCAAAGAATCCGGCGCAAAGGTTGCCCAGAGCGCTAACAGCATTGCCGGATCCGAGGCCTCGATTCGAGAGCTGGCAGAATTTATGTCCCGTATCGACGAAGTCTTCACTCAGCTGGGCAAACAGTCAGAAGAAATTGGCAGTATCGTGGGCAACATCCAGGATATTGCCAAACAGACCAATCTGCTGGCACTGAACGCGTCCATTGAGGCCGCACGAGCGGGTGAATACGGCCGAGGCTTTTCGGTAGTCGCTGACGAAGTGCGTAACCTGGCCGTGCGCGCCAACGAATCCAGCGAGAGCATCCGTGAAATCGCAAACAACTTGAACTCTACTTCTGTGGAGGCGGGTAGCGGCATGGAAAAAATCCGCCAGTCTTGTAATCACTGCCTGAATAACTCCGAAGAAGCCCTACAGGCGATGAAAGATATCCAGGCCGGAGCCGTCGCCCGCATGGAAGTGGTCAAAGGAATCACAGAGCGCTTGCAAGTGCAGCGGGAACTTACCCATCAGCTTTATACCGATGTCATCGCAGGTGACTGATTTTCAGGCGGCGGTAAACGACGAATCTTTATTTTTATGCCGGCGAAATTCCTGAAATACGATGCGCCAAAGATGTCTGTGCAAACACCGGACACCCCTATGCAGAAATCGGATATCTCCAAAGCTTCCCCGCGCCTCTAATGTAAGAACCCACAACAACAATCTGAGGTGTTGAAATGAGCAAGATCAAAACGCTTGCCGGTGCAGTACTGGCAACGACCCTTACCGCCGGCCTCTCAACCTCTGCCCTGGCGGCCGCTGGTGACCCGGTGAAGATCGGTGTCATGCTTCCGTTCAGCGGCATTTATGCACAACTTGGTGAAGCCGGACGAGATGGTCTGAAGCTTGCGCTGAAAGAGCATGCTGAAAAACTGCATGGTTCAAAAGTTGAGTTCATCGAACTTGATACTGAAGCCAAGCCTTCACGCGCTCCAGAGCTGGCCTCTGCGCTTCTGAACCAGCACAAAGCAGATTTCGTGATTGGCCCGGTTCACTCCGGCGTTGCTATGGGCATGATCAAAATGCTCCGCGGCAAAGATACCATCATGATTATTCCCAATGCCGGTTCCGCTGCAGCGACGGGCCCACTGTGCTCGCCCAACGTATTCCGCACCTCTTTCTCATCATGGCAGCCATCCTACCCAATGGGCAAAGTGGCGCTTGATAAAGGCTACAAGAAGGTTTACGCCATTAGTTGGAACTACGGCATGGGCCGCGAAAGTCTGGACGCCTTCGAGGAGTCGTTCACAGCCGGTGGGGGTGAGATTGTCGAGAAGGTTCTGCTGCCGTTCCCGTCCACCAACTTCCAGTCCCATGTCAGCGACATAGCTGATGAGAATCCCGATGCAGTATTCACATTCTTCGCCGGGGGCGGCGCGATCAAGTTCGTGAAGGATTATGACGCCATGGGCCTAAGAGGCAAGATTCCGCTCATGGGCTCCGGCTTCCTTACGGAAGGCACCCTCCAAGCACAAGGCGAGGCTGCCGAGGGCGTGATGACCGGCCTGCACTACGCAGAACAGCTGGACGTTCCGAAAAACCGGGAGTTCCGCGAAGCATTCAACACTGAGTATGGTCACTACCCGGATATTTATGCCGTTCAAGGGTATGACGCCGGGCAAGCGATCGCTAACACAATTGACCAGCTTGAAGGTGATATTTCAGACAAGCAAGCCGTCATCAGCACCATGGAAAAGCTGACCATCGACAGCCCGCGTGGAGAATTCACTTTCTCCAGGGCACACAATCCGATTCAAAACATCTACCTGCGGGAAGTGAAAGATGGCGTGAACGTGGTGCAGACCGTCGCCGCCGAAGCGCTTGAAGATCCCGCCCGTGGCTGCCAGATCTGAGCACGGACTCTGTTACCCCCGGCTAGCGCCGGGGGTCTTACCTGAAGCTCCTTGCCCACACCTGAATTGACCTATCCGTAAAACCGTTGGGTATTACTATGTCTACCGAACTCTTCTTCGTGCAACTCATTAATGGTATCCAGTACGGGTTGCTTCTGTTTCTGATTGCCTCAGGCCTGACCCTGGTGTTCGGCGTTATGGGTATTCTTAATCTCGCCCATGGCTCGATGTACATGGTCGGCGCTTATCTGGTGTGGTATTTCGTGACGATTACCGGGAGCTTTACCGTATCCGCCTTCCTGTCAGCGGTAATCGCTCTCGGCCTCGGCATACTCATCGAGCGCGTACTGATCCAGCGACTCTATAATCGAAACCACCTGGATCAAGTGCTGCTCACCATCGGCATGATCTTCGTGTTTAACGCTTTACAGAGCATTCTCTGGGGCAACGATCCCTATGGCGTTGCTGTACCAGACGCACTCAGCGATTCTGTACCGTTTACCGACAACTCCAGCTATCCGGTTTATCGCATATTCGCTGCGACTCTTTGCGTAGCTATTGCCGCTGCCCTGTACTTCGTGGTTAGCAAAACCCGGTTGGGTATGTTGATCCGCGCCGGCGAATCTAACCGGGAAATGGTGGAAGCCCTCGGAGTCAACATTAAAAGCCTTTACACCATCGTGTTTGCAATCGGAGTCATGTTGGCCGCCGTTTCAGGCATCATCGCCGCGCCCATGCGGTCTATTGTTCCCGGCATGGGCGAGAGTGTATTGATCACCGGCTTTGTCGTGGTCGTCATCGGCGGTATGGGCTCGATCAAGGGCGCCTTCGTGGGCGCACTCCTTGTCGGTGTAATAAGCACCTTTGCTGCAGTGCTGATCCCCACCATGTCCAACATGATTATCTACATCTTTATGATCCTGGTGCTGCTGGTGAAGCCCCAGGGCCTGTTCGCCAAGTAAGCGGGAGCCGAACATGATCTTCGAAAAACGCACCGAACGGATTTTTCTGGCGATCTTCTTTGTCATCGCCCTCTGCATTCCCCTGTTTCTGGAGGAGAACTCCTTCTTCGTGGGTAAAGCCACCACCATCCTGATTTTGGCAGTGTTTGTAATGTCCCTGGATTTCCTGGTTGGGCGAGTTGGCCTGGTCACTCTGGGTCATGCCCTGTTCTACGGCCTCGGCGGCTATTTATTCGTGATTCTCACGCCGGAATATGAGGCGGTTAATTTCTGGATCTACGCTTTCTACATAATGGGGCTAAATGCACTGGTTGCTCTTGTGATCGGTGCGGTGGTGCTACGAACCTCCGGAATCTACTTCATCATGATCACCCTGGCCATTTCTCAGATGGCCTATTACTACTTCTTCGACTCCCTGAAGTTCGGCGGCAACGACGGTCTGTTTATTTTCATGAAGCCAGAGACCAGCATATTCGGGCTGAGCTTCCTGAACCTGGATAACCCCACCCACTTCTATTATCTGGCACTGCTGGCTGTGCTTATCACCGTGGTGGCCATCAAAATAATACTGCGCTCGCGTTTCGGCCGTATTGTCGAGGCCAGCCGGCTGAACCCGGAACGTACAGTGGCGCTTGGCTACAACATTTTTGCCTTTCGGCTGATCAGCTACGTTATCGGCAGCACCCTGGCGGCCTATGCCGGTTTGCTGTTCGCCCTGCAGTACGGCTATGTGAATCCTCAATTCATGACCTGGGAAATGTCCGGTACTGCCTTGGTAATGTCCATCCTAGGAGGCATGGGCACCATCTACGGCGCCATTCTCGGCACAATTACCTATGAGGGCCTTCAGTATTTCTTCGAACACATGAGCAAAGACTGGATGCTGTTCATGGGCGGCGCCATCATCCTGATGGTTCTTCTGCTGCGTAAAGGCCTTGCCGGTTACCTTGAAAAGCTCCTGGAGAAATAATCATGTCCAATGACATCATTCTGGAAACCGAGTCTTTGAGCAAACACTGGGGCGGCATCAAGGCGCTCAATGACATCTCCCTGCAGTTCCATGACCGGCAACTGCACGGCGTTGTCGGCCCTAACGGCGCGGGCAAGAGCACACTACTCAACATGTTGTGCGGCACACTGAAACCCACCAGCGGCTGCATTTTCCACAAGGGCGATCAGATTGAGGGCATGAAACCCTGGAAATTTGTACGTCGCGGCATCGGTCGCAGCTTCCAGAAAACCAACATTTACGCAGATGTGACCTGTCTCGAAAACTGTGCCGTAGCCGCACAGCGACGTTTTACCGGCAGCTTTAACCTGTTTACCTCACGTCATGCCAACAAACTGGTGCGGGAAGCCGCCGAGAAGGCGCTGTGCCAGGTAGGGCTGGAAAGTCGCATCCACACTATCGCAGCTGAAATATCCTACGGCGAACAGCGCCAGCTCGAGCTGGCCATGGTGCTGGCAACCGACCCCTGCATCCTGTTGCTAGATGAGCCTATGGCCGGTATGGGACACGAGGAATCCCAGCGCATCATTGAGCTGCTGAACGAGCTCAAGCAGACCTATAGCATCGTTCTCGTGGAGCACGACATGGATGCCATCTTCGAGTTGTCTGACCAGCTAACTGTGCTGGATAACGGCACCCACCTGATCACTGGTAGCGTGGATGAAGTCCGGAATGACCCCCGTGTGAAAGAAGCCTATCTGGGTAAGGAAGACGAGGAGGAAGCGGCATGAGTAATAACCTTCTGGAAGTAACGAGCCTTAATACTCTTTATGGCAGAAGCCACATCCTCCACGATCTGTCTTTTCAGCTCGAGAAAGGCAAGTCGATGAGCCTCATGGGTCGAAACGGCATGGGGAAGACCACCACCCTGAAATCAATACTCGGCATCGTGCCACCACGCAGCGGCCACGTTTTCTTCGATGGCGAAGACATCGGCAAGCTACCCACCTGGAAGCGCATGCGCAGAGATATCGCCTACGTCCCTGAAGGGCGTGGGATGTTCCACAACCTTACCGTAAAGGAACACCTGCAGATGGCGGCTCGCCCGGGAAGCGATGGCCAGACCAGCTGGGATTTCGAAAGGGTGATGGAAACCTTTCCACGTCTACAGGAAAGGCTGTCCAATCTGGGTACAGAGTTGTCCGGCGGTGAACAGCAGATGCTGGCAATTGGTCGTGCTCTTGTTACCAATCCACGGCTGATGATCCTGGACGAGGCTACTGAAGGTCTGGCGCCACTGATTCGCCAGGACATCTGGAGCGTGATTGCCACGATCCGAGAGTCCGGGATCTCAACCCTGGTCGTGGACAAAAACATAAAAGCCCTCAAAAAGTTGTGTGACCGCCACGTGGTTCTTGTGAAGGGTAAAGTCCACTTCGACGGAAGCTCGGAAGAACTCACTCAAAACATTGAAAAGGTTGAAACTGCACTGAGCGTTTAACGCTACAAAAAATGGATAGGGATGTTCATTTACCGGATATTTGACCGGCCCTGAATCAACGATAGTTCATTTAGCCAACAAAAAGGAGACGGCAAGTGAACTATCGGAACCCTCCAACCGGGCTCGCAAAAGCTTCCGGTTTGAGTAAGGCGACGGTTAATTCCTTGTGAGCATACGTCTTCAGGTAAAAAGACAGGCCGCACGTATTGCCGGCGTCTGTTATCCTTCATCAAACGGTTCTATCAGCAATTTTGTTACGGCGACCCGCATGGAAGATGCAAGCCCCAAAAGACAGGGCATAGGCTCTCTAGAAATCGGCCTTCACATACTTGAGTACATCTCAACCGCGGCAAGACCGCCCACACTGAAAGAATTGTCCGGCGCCCTCGACCTCTCGCCCAGCCGCGCCCACAAATATTTGGTCAGCCTGCTGCGGGAAGGCTACATCAACCAGATCAATCAAACTCAGTACACCCTGGGAAATTCCAGCCTGACCCTCGGAATTTCCGCCTTGCGGCGTATCAATCCGATCCAGCTTTCATACGAAGCGGTAGACCAGTTAAACGAGGATACTGACAAGACAGTTTCTGTCACAGTCTGGAATGGCACCGGCCCACTGGTAATCAAATGGCTGGATTCAAGCCTGCCCATTTCTGTGAATGTGCGTCTGGGTGCCGAGCTTTCTGCCCTGAACTCCGCGTCGGGCCGGATTTACCTCGCCAACCTGCCAGAAGCGAGGCGCCGGGAGTTGATTGAAGAGCACTACCGGTCCACACGCACACTTCCTAGACACCGGGGCAAAGGTATTCCGAGGGAGAAGCTAGGGGCACATCTGGAATTGATTCGAAAACAGAGCTACTGCGCGTTCTTTAGTGATTATCTGCCGGAAATAAACGTCCTGAGCATGCCGGTGCACGATCTAAATAGCAATATTGTTACCGTAATCACACTTCTAGGTCTGGAACGAGACACCGACATCAGCGAGGACTCAGCACTCTTCCAACAGGTTCGACAATGCGCCGAGAAGATCACCCGGCAGATCTGCGGTCAGCCAGACAATCGGACAGTCTCCGAGGGCAGTTCCCCGAACAGCTTCCGATAATCAGAGGAAAAGCGTCCGAGGTGCCCGAATCCGTAGTCCAAAGCCACTTCGGTAATGTTTCGGCATCGGCCGCGCAAAAGATCTTCCCGCAGTTTCCGCAGTTTCACCTGCTTGACGTAGGTTTTGGGGGTCGTTGAAAAAGCACGCGAAAATGCATTGTAAATTGACCGCACGCTCATATTGGACACCTTCGATAACTCCTCAATGCCAATATCTTCCCTGGCATTCTGGTCGATGTAGCGGATTATTCGATCCAGGCCCGGAGAGCTGGCCAAAACCTCGCCCTGATCACTCAGATTGCTGGGAAAAACCCGAAGCAGCTTTTTCAAAATAATCTCGCGGTAGGAAACTGAGGTATCCGAAGCATCTTCCTCTTCCGCTTCTTCAAACTCGGCGAATACCGCCTCAAGAACGTTGGTCAGCGAGGGACACAACGCCAGATTCACCGGAACCCGGTCAAACCGGACGTCTTTCCTACCGCAGCCAGGGTGCGCCGAGTTCATGACGGACTGTGGCACTTTGATAATGATCTTCTCGCACTCAGGGCTATATTCCAGATCAACCCGTTCGTCTGGATTAACCATAAGCGCCTGCCCCCGACGCATCGTCAGGCAGTCATCGTCCTGACGCCACCGGCATTCCCCTCTGGTTACAATCTGAAAATGGTAGATGTTCTCTAGCGCCGGGCTTTTAACACGCACATGGTTGCCATAACTGATGCGGGACAGTCCAAAACCGGCGAATTCACGGTAGCTCAAACTGGACGCTCGGTTTTCGCCAGCCAAAAGATCCAGACTATGACTGCCAATATGACGGTTTACAAACGCGGAGACATCCTCGGGGTGTGCACCATGAAAGATAGTAGCTGCAGCCAGTGAACGAGAGAACATGACCACTCCGTTTTATTTATTGTGAATTGATTCACTCTAAATTAATAAGATAGATCATGCAACTAACAATAGGACCAAGATTTAAAGCTTCTGACTCCGCGCTCTGGGGGAAAAGGAAGCAGTGGGCCAATGCCCGATGGACCCACCATCTTTCATACGTACTTAAAAAATCGCGTTGCTCTCGACGTTCCGTCTCGCACAAACACGACGGTCAGAAGAAAGCCTGAATTCCCGTCTGAGCCCGGCCAAGAATGAGGGCATGGACATCGTGGGTACCCTCGTAGGTATTCACCACCTCCAGATTGACCAGGTGGCGAGCCACCCCGAATTCATCACTGATGCCGTTACCCCCGAGCATATCCCTGGCCAAGCGGGCAACATCCAGAGCCTTGCCACAGGAATTGCGCTTCATGATGGATGTGATCTCAACAGCGGCTGTACCATCATCCTTCATTCGTCCAAGCCGCAGGCAACCTTGTAGAGCCAAGGTGATGTCGGTCTGCATGTCCGCCAGCTTCTTCTGAATCAGCTGGTTGGCCGCCAGCGGCCGGCCAAACTGTTTGCGGTCCAGCACGTACTGGCGGGCCGTGTGCCAGCAATCTTCGGCGGCCCCGAGCGCTCCCCAGGAAATGCCGTATCGGGCCGAGTTCAGACAGGTGAATGGTCCCTTGAGGCCCCGCACCTCCGGAAACGCGTTTTCTTCCGGCACAAACACCCCGTCCATCACGATCTCACCGGTGATCGAGGCACGCAGGCCCACCTTGCCGTGAATGGCCGGGGCACTCAGGCCTTCCCAGCCTTTCTCCAGAACAAAGCCGCGAATCTGGCCGTCGTCGTCCTTGGCCCAGACCACGAATACATCGGCGATCGGGCTGTTGGTGATCCACATCTTGCTGCCGGTCAGGCGGTAGCCGCCGTCCACCTTGCGCGCCCGGGTCGCCATGCTGCCGGGATCAGAGCCGTGATCCGGCTCGGTCAGGCCGAAGCAGCCGATCCACTCGCCGGAGGCCAGTTTCGGCAGGTACTTCTGGCGGGTCTCCTCACTACCGAATTCGTAGATGGGCACCATCACCAGGGACGACTGCACGCTCATCATGGAGCGGTAGCCGGAATCCACCCGCTCTACTTCCCGGGCAATCAGGCCATAGCAGACGTAGTTCAGGCCACTGCCGCCGTATTGCTCGGGAATGGTGCAACCCAGCAGACCGGTCTCACCCATTTCCCGGAAAATCGCCGGATCAGTCTGTTCGTTACGGAAGGCTTCCAGCACCCGGGGGCGGAGCTTGCTTTCGGCAAACTGGCGGGCACTGTCGCGCACCATGCGCTCTTCTTCGGTCAGCTGCTGGTCCAGCAACAGCGGGTCTTCCCAGTTGAAACTTGCTTGGTTGGCCATGTCGTTTGTCTCCGTTTGTGGATCTTGTCTTGTTGGTTGGCTTTCAGGCCACCTGCCGTGACGACTGCCGTGGTAATTCCAGCAGAGCCGAATACTGTCCGAGGTGGAAATCATCATCCCCGAACTGATGGGTGAGCATCACCAGGCGCTTGGCGTGGTGTGCCAGTGAATATTCCCAGGTCATGCCGATGCCTCCGTGCAACTGTATAGATTGCTCCGCAATCAGCTCCGACGCCCGGGCGACGACAAATTTGGCGGCTGCCAGCCGGCGGCTGCGCTCGCTCGAATCCGGGTCGTCTGCCACGCATGCCGCCAGAATGGTCATAGAGCGGGCCAGCTCCAGCTCTCCACGCATTTCCGCCATCCGATGCTGCAGGGCCTGGAAACGGCCAATCGGCGAGCCGAACTGCTGGCGGGTTTTCAGGTACTCCAGAGTCAGGCGGAAGGCCTCTTCCATACTGCCCAGCGCCTCGGCGCACTGGGCCGCCAAAGCCCGGCCGCGCTGGTAGGCCAGTGCCGGCCCTGCCTTGCCCGCAGGGCCGATCAGGGCATCCGCCTCAACGTAGACGTCGGAGAGCTCCAGATCACAGGCCCTGGGGCCGTCAATGCAGGGGTAGCCGGTGCGAGAGACACCCTCCGCTGCCGGGTCCAGTAAAAACAGGCTGACCCCGTTTCCATCACTCATCCGGGCGGTTACCAGAATGGTGTGGGCAATCTCGCCCCCGATAACCACTCGTTTGTGGCCACTCAGACGCCAGCCCCGCTCACAGGGAACAGCGGTGCATTCGCTCGCCTCCGAATGGCAGTGGGTGCCCGCTTCTTCGTCCGCCACCGCCAGCAACTGTTCGCCTGATGCCACCGACGGCAGGATATTCTGTCGCTGCTCCACGGAGCCAAGCTGCTGGATCAGGCCGGCCGCGTATATCTGGGAGTGCAGGTAAGGTTCGAGGCACAGGCCACGCCCAAGTTCCTTCATCACCAGCATGTTCTCGACGCCGGTTCCGCCAAAACCTTCATAGTCAGTCGCAATCGGTACGGAGGTGATGCCGAGCTCCGATAACTGCCGCCAGAACTCGGGACTGTACCCCTGGGGACTCTGGTAAAAAGCCTCTCTCTGCTCAAAGCCATAGGTGTTTCGGACCAGACGCTCAACGGTGTCCGCCAGCATCTGCTGTTCTTCATTCAATTCAAAATTCATGGCGCCCTCCTACAGCTCCAGAACCTGCTTGGCGATGATGTTCTTCTGAATTTCGTTAGACCCGCCGTAGATCGACAATTTCCGCAGATTAAAATACTGGCTCGCCGGGGAGGCACTGTAATCCCGGTACAGCGGCTCGCCCTCAAAATCCGGTTCCAGCTCGGGCTCCAGGAACGGCAGTGCATTGGGTCCGAGCGCCTTGCGCATCAGACCACTGATCGCCTGCCGGATCTCAGAGCCCTGGATCTTCAGCAACGAACTCTCAGCGCCCGGTACGCCACCGTCGCGGGTGGCGGCCAGAATCCGCAGGGTGCTCATTTCCACCGCCATCAGGCGCATTTCCACCTCGGCAATACGGGCGCGGAACAACGGGTCGTCAATCAGTGGCCGGCCGGCCACAGTCTCGGCGCCGGCCATGTCTTTCAGATGGGCCAGAGCCGCCTTGGAGAGTCCGATGCCAGCCTGACCGGTGCGCTCGTGAGTGAGCAGGTACTTGGCGCAGGTCCAGCCCCTGTTCTCCTCGCCCACCAGGTTTTCTACCGGCACCCGGACGTTGTCGAAGAACACCTCGTTGACCTCTTGTTCGCCATCCAGGGTGATGATCGGACGCACAGTAATGCCGGGGGTATCCATGTCGATCAGCAGGAACGAGATGCCCTCCTGCTTCTTGGCTGCGGAATCGGTGCGGACCAGACAGAAAATCCGGTTGGCATGCTGGCCGAGGGTGGTCCAGGTCTTCTGACCGTTAACCACATAATCATTACCATCGCGCTCGGCCCGGGTTTTCAGGGAAGCCAGATCCGAACCGGCGCCGGGTTCGGAATAGCCCTGGCACCACCAGTCCTCGCTGCGCAGAATCCGTGGGAGGTAGTAATCCTTCTGGGCCTGGGTGCCAAACTTGATGATGACCGGCGCTACCATATTCACGCCGAAGGCGACCAACCTGGGCGCTCCAGCAGCGGCGCACTCCTCGTCAAAGATGTGCTTCTGCACCACGGACCAGCCGGTGCCGCCATATTCCACCGGCCAGTTAACTGCATACCAGCCCTGTTTGTTGAGGATCTTCTGCCAGCGCTGGTGATCCTCTTTCGAGAGTCGGCGGCCCAAACGAACTTTCTCAGCAATATCAGCCGGCAGATTTTGTTCGAGAAATGCCCGTACCTCACTGCGGAAAGCCTGCTCTTCGGGGGTGAAATGAATATCCATAATCGCTCCTGAGCTTCTAAAGGTTAACGGTGCTTCCACTCGGGCTGACGTTTTTCGAGAAAGGCTGTCATACCCTCGTTGCGATCCTCACTGGCAAAACTGGACCACAGCAGGCGGCGCTCGTATTCCACCCCGGCGCGCAGTGAGGTCTCGAAGGCCTGGTTCACGGCCTCTTTGTTGATCATGGTAGCCATCTGCGAGTAACCGGCGATGTCCTTGGCCACGGCCAGCGCCTCCTCCAGCAGCCGCTCTGCCGGTACTACCCGACTAACCAGACCACTGCGTTCAGCCTCCTCCGCATCCATCATCCGTCCGGTCAGGCACAGGTCCATGGTCTTGGCCTTGCCAATGGCACGGGCAAGTCGCTGGGTGCCCCCGGCCCCGGGCAGGGTGCCAATCTTCACCTCCGGCTGTCCGAAACGCGCGTTATCGGCCGCGATCAGCAAATCGCACATCATTGCCAGCTCACAGCCGCCACCCAGTGCCAGGCCGGCCACTGCCGCTATCACAGGTTTGCGGCAGCGGGTCACGGCTTCCCAGTTCGCCGAGATGAAGCGCTCACGGTAGGCCCGGGAGAAATCCAGGGCATGGACTTCGGAAATGTCCGCACCGGCTGCAAACACCTTGTCATTGCCGGTGATGACAACCGCGCGGATGGCGTTATCCGCTTCGAGGGCTTCCAGAGCCGACGTCAGTTCGTTCATCAGTTCATTGTTCAGCGCATTGTGCACCTTCGGACGGTTGAGCCGGATGAGGGCCACAGCCTCGCACTTTTCAAGCAATATGTTGCTGTAGTTCATAACCATCTCCACTAAGAGTCGATTTCTTATAATTACCATGATAAAGCCATTTTATTGACTCATCCGATTTAAAAAAGACTACACCCGAATATTTTTTAAGGCAATATGTTGACATATTATTTTGAGAAGGCGTATCTTGAAACTGACAAGGTAACGACCCGCTTTTTAGGTCAGACCTCCCAACAACAACAAACCGGACACAACAGGTGAATCAGATGGATACAGGCATCACTCTCAACCCGGAACGCCGTGCCGCCATGGTCGAGATTGGCGCATGGAACGACAAACTCATCACCGACTACCTGGACCAGGCCGTGGTCAGCACCCCGGACCGGGAGGCCATCGTCGGCTACCAGGTCACCAGCGATACCCGCACAGCGCTCACCTACCGGGAACTGAACGACAAGGTCACCCGTATGGCAGCGGGCCTGGCGGCCATGGGTATCGGTAAAGGCGACGTGGTGGCCTGCCAGCTGCCTAACTGGTGGCAGACCACCGCTTTGCACCTGGCCTGCATGCGCATCGGCGCCATCCTCAACCCGCTGATGCCTATTTTCCGGGAGCGGGAACTGCGTTTCATGCTCAAGCACGGCGAAGCAAAACTGCTGGTGATTCCCAAGGTCTTCCGGGGCTTCGATTACGAAGCCATGATCGACGGTATCCGGGCCGAACTGCCCAACCTTGAAACCCTGCTGGTGATCGGCGGAGAGGGCGAACGCAGCTTTGAACAGCGCCTTGTAGAAACTGCCTGGGAAGAAAAGCAGGACACCCGGGCCCTGTTTGCCGAGCGCCAGCTCACCGCCGACGACGCCATCCAGATCCTCTACACCTCCGGTACCACCGGCGAACCCAAGGGCGTCATGCACACCTCCAACACCCTGTTCTCCAACGTGCGGCCTTATGCCGACCGGCTGCACCTGACTCCGGATGACAAGGTGCTGATGGCCTCACCGGTGGCCCACCAGACCGGCTTCATGTACGGCATCATGATGCCGGTTTACCTGGGTACCACCGCCATTCTCCAGGACATCTGGGATGCGGAATACGTTTGTAAGGTGATTGCCGCCGAGAAGCCAGCCTTCACCATGGCCGCCACCCCTTTCCTGGCGGACCTGGTCAAGACCGCGCCTCAGCACGAGGGCGAACTCGACTCTCTGCGCATTTTCGTCTCTGCCGGCGCACCGATTCCGAGTGCGGTGGTCGAACAGGCCGGCAAAGTGCTGAACGCGAAAATCGTCTCCGCCTGGGGGATGACCGAGAACGGCGCCGTCACCATGACTTGCCCGGAAGACCCGGCCGAACGGGCCAGCCAGTCCGACGGCAAGGTTCTGCCCTGGATGGACATCAAGGTGACCGACTTCGAAGGCAACGAACTGCCTGCGGGCCAGGAAGGCAATCTTCTGGTAAGGGGCGCGAGCCTGTTTGTCGGCTACCTCAAACGACCGGAACTCTACGGCGTGGATGAAGATGGATGGTTCAGCACCGGTGACCTCGCCCGCATGGACCAGGACGGCTACATCCGCATCACTGGTCGCACCAAGGATGTGGTCATCCGCGGCGGCGAGAACATTCCTGTCGTCGAGGTGGAGAACCTGCTCTACAAGTACCCGGGCATTGTCGATGTCGCACTGGTGGGCTGCCCGGATGAGCGACTGGGCGAGCGGGTGTGTGCCTACGTCACCCTCGACGAGAACGCCACCGGGCTGACCCTCGACAACATCAAGAATTACCTGATCGAACAGAGACTCTCCAAGAGCTATCTGCCCGAATATCTGGAGGTGATCGAGGCCATGCCCCGTACCGCCTCCGGCAAGATCCAGAAATTCAAGCTGCGTGAGCAAGCCAAAGAGGTGCGCCTCGAACCGGCCAAGCGCAGTTGACCCCTTTGATTTAACAGCAACAGGAGCAAGTCATCATGAGAGGCCTGAACGGAAAAACAGTCATCGTCACCGGTGGCGGTGGCGGCATCGGCCGCGCCGTGTGCCAGCGCTTTGCCGAGGAAGGCAGCCTGGTGGCCGTCCTGGACCGTGACGAACACGCGGCCCAGGCCACGGTAGACCTGATTACCGAGGCAGGCGGCAAGGCCAAGGCCTACGCCGCAGACATCACCGACTATGCCGCGATCACTGACACCGTGGCTGCGATAGAAAACGATCTGGGCGTACCGACGGTGCTGGTGAACAACGCCGGTTTCGATCGCTTCATGCCCTTCCTGAAGACCGAACCGAAACTCTGGGACCAACTGATTGCAGTCAACCTCACCGGTGCCCTGAATATGCATCACGTGGTGCTGCCGAAGATGATCGCCGCCGGCGGCGGCAAGGTCATTAACGTGGCCTCCGACGCTGCCCGTGTCGGCTCCTCCGGTGAATCCGTTTACGCCGCCTGCAAGGCGGGCCTGGTGGGCTTCAGCAAAACCGTGGCCCGGGAGCTGGCCACCAAGAACGTTTGCCTGAACGTGGTCTGCCCCGGTCCCACCGACACCGCCCTGCTCAAAGGCGTGGCAGATACCGCCCCGAACCCGGAAAAGCTGCTGGAGGCCTTCCGCAACGCGGTCCCCATGAAACGCCTGGCGCAACCGGAAGACTACCCCGGCGTCATCGCCCTGCTCGCCAGTGACGATGCCAACTTCATTACCGGCCAGGTGATCAGTGTGTCCGGCGGCCTGACCATGGCCGGCTAAGCGACCAGCTACATGATTTAGGAGAACGCACCATGAATTACGAAGACATTCTGTACGACGAAAACAACGGCGTCGCCACCATCACCATCAACCGGCCGGATCGTTACAACGCCTTCCGGGGCCAGACTTGCATGGAGCTTCTGGACGCCTTCAACCGCGCCGGCTGGAACAAGGACATCGGCGTCATCGTGTTCACCGGTGCCGGAGACAAGGCGTTCTGCACCGGCGGTGACCAGGGCGCGCATGAAGGCCAGTACGACGGTCGCGGCCTGATCGGCCTGCCGGTGGAAGAACTGCAGCGCACCATCCGCGAAGTCCCCAAGCCGGTGATCGCCCGGGTCAACGGCTTTGCCATCGGCGGCGGCCACGTGCTGCACGTGATCTGTGACCTGAGCATCGCCTCGGAAACCGCCATCTTCGGTCAGGTCGGCCCCAAGGTCGGCTCGGTGGATCCCGGTTTCGGCACCGCCTATCTGGCGAGGGTTGTGGGCGAGAAACGGGCCCGGGAAATCTGGTACCTGTGCCGCAAGTACAGCGCGCAGCAGGCGTTGGAATGGGGCCTGGTCAATGCTGTGGTCCCGCCCGAGCAGCTGGACGAAGAGGTACAGAAGTGGTGTGAGGAAATCCTGGAGAAGAGCCCCACGGCCCTGACCATCGCCAAGCGCTCCTTCAACGCCGACAGCGACAACATTGCTGGTATTGGCGCCCTGGGCATGCAGGCCCTGAGCCTCTACTACGACACCGACGAGTCCAAGGAAGGCGTCAACGCCTTCAAGGAAAAGCGCAAGCCGGACTTCCGGAAATTCTACAAGTAAGCTGATCGACCCGGTGGCCACGCACCGCCGGGTCACAGACAACGCCCGGAGAACACCATGAATTTCGGATTCAATGAAGAACAGAACGCGATTCGCGAGGTTGTGGCCCGCTTCAGCGCCGAGGTGCTGGCTCCGGGCTATCGCAAACGGGACCAGGAAGGGGTCATCGAAAAGGCTGTTATCCGCCAGCTCGGCGAGATGGGTCTGCTCGGTGGCGAGCTGCCGGAAGAGTTCGGCGGCAGCGGCATGGATTGTGTCACCAGCGGCCTGATCATCGAGGAAATTTCCAAAGGAGATTTCAACGTTGGCTACATTCCCCTGCTGACCTCCCTGAACGGCCAGATCATTGCCAGCCATGCCGCACCGGACCTGGCAAAGGAATGGCTGCACGGCATGACCACCGGCCAGAAGGTGGCCTGCATCGCCCTGACAGAGCCCCACGGCGGTTCCGACGCCGCCAACCTGCGCCTGAAAGCGGAGAAAAAGGGCGACATCTACGTACTCAACGGCGAAAAAACCTCCATCTCCATGGCCGACCAGGCGGATGTCGCGGTGGTATTCGCCCGCACCGGCACGGTGGAACAGCGCGCCTCCGGGATCAGCGCGTTCCTGGTGCCCATGAACACACCGGGCATCACCACCACCCGATTCGAGGACAACGGTCAGCGTGCCATCGGCCGCGGTTCGATCTTCTTTGACAACGTGGAGGTGCCCGCCAGCCACATGATGGGCGACGAAGGCAAAGGCTTCAAACAGGTCATGCAGGGCTTCGATTACAGCCGCGCCCTGATCGGCCTGCAATGCCTGGCTGTGGCCCAGCAGTCGCTGGATGAAACCTGGCGGTGGCTGACCGAACGTACCGCCTTCGGCCAGAACCTGTCCGCCTTCCAGGGCCTGACTCATCCGCTGGCCGAATACCAGACCTACGTTCATGCCGCCCGCATGCAGTGCTACCACGCGCTGTGGCTCAAGGACAACAACCTGCCCCATAACGCCGAAGCGGCCATGAACAAGTGGTGGGGACCGAAACTTGCCTTCGACGTCGTCAAGCAGTGCCTGCTGGCTCACGGCCATACCGGCTGGGGCGAGGACCTGCCGTTTGCCCAGCGTCTGAGAGACGTTCTTGGCCTGCAGATAGGCGATGGCACAGCTCAGATCATGAAAAACATTGTTGCACGGGAATATCTGCCTAAGTAAGCAAATTGGTCACCCTTACAACAGTAACGAGAACCCAAACCAAAAAAGTATCGTAGCGGAGTTAGAACAATGAAAAATACAAAAAAGCTTCTGCCCTCAGTCGTTGCCTCAGCTCTAATTGCAGGTACCGCCCAAGCAGCAATTTCTGGAGACACAGTTAAGCTGGGGTACCTTGCTGACATGTCCGGCACTTACCGTGACCTTGCCGGCCCGAACGGCCTTAAAGCCATGGAAATGGCTGTTGCCGATTTTGGCGGGACAGTAAACAATGCCAAGATCGAGGTGGTCAGTGCCGACGATCGGAATAGCCCTGATGTTGCATCCAGTACAGTGCGTCGCTGGGTAGAGAACGACGGTGTCGACATGGTTGGCGGCATGGTGGCCTCTTCAGTAACCATCGCCACTACCAAGATACTCGAAGAAAACAACAAATTGGGACTGATCTCGGGCTCTGCTGCATCCAGCATCACAACGAGCACTGTACACCCAATCACATACAGTACGTCTACGACACCTACGCACTGTCCATCGGTACTCCGACCGCGATCATTCAGGAAGGCGGCAAATCCTGGTACATACTGACCGCAGACTATGCCTTCGGTCATGCCATGGAGGCGGACGTTACCCGGGTTGTAGAAGCCAATGGCGGTGAGATTCTCGGAAGCATCCGTCATCCACTCCCAACGCCGGACTTTTCCTCGTTCATCCTCCAGGCCCAGGCTTCAGGAGCCGACGTCATTGCTCTGGCGAACGCCGGGGCGGACACAACCAATGCAATCACCACCGCTGCAGAATTTGGCGTCACGCAGTCAGGCCAAATCATTGCTGGTCTTGTCGTATTTATCAGTGACATTCACGCCCTGGGTACCGAAGCGGCCCAGGGACTGCAGCTGACTACCGGATGGTACTGGGACATGAACGATGAAACCCGTGAATGGTCTGATCGTTTCATGGAAGAAACCGGTACCCGTCCAACAATGGTTCACGCGGGGATCTACTCCAGCACAATGCAATATCTGATGGCGGTGGAAGGTACTGGCTCGGATGACGCCCAAACTGTCCGCAAGCATCTGATAGAGACTCCGATCAACGATATGTTCGCCAAAAACGGTCGTATCCGTGAGGACGGCCGGATGGTTCATGACATGTACCTGGCCGAGGTAAAAACACCGGAAGAGTCCACCGGCGAATGGGATCTTTACAAGATTGTTCGAACGATTCCGGGCAACGAAGCCTTCCGTCCGCTTTCGGAGAGCAAATGCAAGCTCATCACTAACTGAGTGAAAACTGCGATCACGGAGTTCCCTGCGAGATCCCAGGGAACTCCGGGTTCACAGCGCCCTTATCATCCGGAGTGAAGCAAGAAAATGCGGAAGACTACCCCGGATCTATGTGAAGATATCGTTGATAAATAAACTTAACGGGCTTGCGAACCATTCTTTACCAACGGGATACGAAATGATCGTCAACGAATCCGGAGGCATTCCCAACCGGCTTTTTTTCCGCCTGTTCCAGACCGGAAACATTCTGCAGCGCCAGGTCCAGAATGAAATGGGCATCAGCGCCGTTCAATGGGCGGTATTGGGTGCATTGTCCCGGGAAGGATTCGAGAACGGCACCTCATTCAATCAACTCAAAGAGTATCTGTACGTCAGTCGCCAAAACCTTGATGGCGTCCTAAAGCGAATGGAAAGGGATGGGCATGTCGTCCGGATACAGGATCCCCAAGACCGCCGAGCAAGACTGGTAGTACTTACCGAATCCGGTCGAACGTTCTGGAACCGGCTGCAAGACACGATTGCCGAGTTTTACAGACAGGCCATGCAGGAGATGAGCTTTGATGACGGTGTCAGCCTGCTTCACCTTTTGAAAAAACTCCAGCATGGGCTTATTGACGTCTCTCTGGAATCGACCATCCCAGAGCCCCATGACACCGAGAACCTCCAAACCGAATAAAACGTCAGCCATTCCACTTGATCAAATGGCCAACTCGCAGACTTGGGCACCAGAAGTGAACGGCGGACTCACTGAAAGGTACGCATTGCAGCTCTGTTTTTGCCCGAACGTTTCGCAAGGTACATGGTTTCGTCTGCCAGCATCAGGGCTTTATCGACTCTACCGGGTGCCTCATTAAAAGTGACCATGCCAAGTGAAAATGTCACCGGCCATTTACTTTGATCCATCTTATTTTCTATGGTTTGAACCAGTCGCGGCATGAACTGCTTAGCCGCGTCGAATCCCGTATCAGGGAGCAACACCGCAAATTCGTCGCCACCAATGCGTGCCGGGAAGTCGCCGCTACGAAGGCCAGACTTGAGGGCATCCCCCACGTCTTTGAGCACTTTATCGCCCTCTGCGTGACCGTAGTCATCGTTGATCGGCTTGAAGTTATCTAAATCAATACTGATTAGCGTTAAATGTCGGCCATAGCGGGAAAGACGCTCGATCGAGCGTTCAAGCTCTGCTCGAAAACTGCGTATGTTAGCAATTGATGTAAGGGGATCTGTCCGGGCCAGCATTCGTTCTTGATCTAGTTCATTCCGTAACCCAGTCACGAGGTATCGCTGCTCGGACACATCCTGACAAATCGCCAGGGTGTAACTTCCGGACGCCAAGGTAATCTGCCTTAAAATAATAACAATCGCGAAGTGCGTCCCATCGCCTCGCACAGCTTCCAGTGCAGAATTTGCAATCCGTGTCTCTTTCTCTGGAGAGGCGTGGAAGCGGGCCATCTTATTATCATGGCCATCGCGCTTCTCGACTGGAATAAGCTCCCCAACATGTTTTGCATGGAAGCCATCTCCGCTGGACTTGAAAACCCGCCTGGCCATTTCGTTCTCAATAAGAATTTCACCGCTATCGCCAACCACGAGGGCAGCTTCAGGAAGGGTATTCAGGAACCACTTGTAATCGGAGAGAGTAGGCAGATTTTCAGTATTCACAAAGTGGGACTCAAAGGTGATAAACCCAACACTAAACGTAACTATTCAGCTGCCTCCCCGTAAAAAGCCCTGTTAGCCCCGTT
>TARA_R110002095_G_scaffold188226_2_pt1 | contig 38938 bp, 28 predicted proteins | sample TARA_R110002095 | Tara Oceans TARA_R110002095 (sample SAMEA4397255) | marine metagenome | biome: Polar Biome; feature: [SRF] surface water layer (ENVO:00010504); material: water (ENVO:00002006), including particulate matter (ENVO:01000060) such as... | depth 5 m | reverse complement strand
CGTTTCCGTTTCCGTTTCCGTTTCCGTTTCCGTTTCCGTTTCCGTTTGCGTTTCCGTTTGCGTTTCCGTTTGCGTTTGCGTTTGCGTTTGCGTTTGCGTTTCAAGGGGCCCTGATGAATGACAACAGCAAAAGTCAGCAAGCATTAGATTTACCCGCCGAGATTTCACAGTTTGCTTTTAGAATCTAATTAATTAGATTTTATGTTGACACGCTCTGAAGTCTGTGATCTAATCAGTTTGTTAATCGAATGAATTCGATTGTTAGGGAGCAAAAATGGCACGTCAGACAACCCGGTTTCCTACGGAACTGGAACTTGAAATATTAAAACGACTCTGGGAGCAAGGCCCACTCTCAGGGCACGCGATTCGCGATGCGCTCAATCCTGAGCGGGACGTGACGTATCAATCTGTGATGACGATTCTGGGCATCATGGAAGAGAAGGGATACGTCAAACGTCGAAAGGCAGGGGGCAGCTATCTGTATCGTGCCAGCGTGACGGAAAAAGCGACATCCAAGCGTATGATGCGCGATTTGGTAACACGTCTGTTTAACGGGTCGGCTGCAGCGGCAATGCTGAATTTGCTGGAGACATCAGATCTATCTAACGAGGAGCTTTCGCAACTGCGCGAGTTTGTTAACCGCCGTAATCAGGAGTGATCGAAATGCTAGACTGGAATCAGGAATTCTGTGTGAAACTCGTGATGTGTTTCGTGCATTTGTTATGGCAGGGACTTATTATTGGAGCCGTGTTCGCCGGTTTAATGGGGTTGCTTCGAAAACACTCTCCCCAATCGCGACATGCCTGCGGGATGATTTGTCTCTTGATCTTTGGTCTGTGTGTGCCAGTCACTTTTCTGGCAATCAATGACGCAGTCGGACATGATCTGGAAATGATCGTGTCAGCTAATGAGACAGCAACCGCAATGGAGACAGAAGCCCCGGCTACAATGCCGCTGGCAGTGGATTCGCGTCTGGTTTTCAATACGGACGAGACGAAAGCACTGATTTCTCCTGAAAATACAAGTCCCACAGCAGCCGCACGCTCCTGGGATTTGCGTCGCGTTGCACCCGCGTTGATTGCAATCTATTTTGTTGGCGTGCTGTTTTTTGCCTGTCGACTGGCATTCGGCGTGTATATCAGCCGCAGCTATCGGCGTGTTGCTAGCCCGGTGACTCAACCGGAGCTTGTCGCTTCGATTGAAAAGATCACGCGGCAGATAGGACTCGCATTGCAGCCTCCGGTCATGTGGTGTCAGCGAGTAGGAGTTCCATCGGTGGTTGGTATTCTGAGACCAACCGTTTTGCTTCCCATGGCTTGCCTGGCTCAATTGAGTCCAGAGCAAATGGAACAGCTTCTATATCACGAACTAACCCACATCAAACGTTACGATCATCTGTTTAATCTCGCTCAGAATACATTGGAAGCAGTTCTCTTCTTTCACCCGGTTGTCTGGTTTATCTCAAAACGAGTGCGACTGGAACGTGAGTTCTGCTGCGATGCCGTAGTCGTTGCTTCAGGAAGTCGTGCTGACGATTATGCGAATTTGCTAATTGATGTCGCCGAAATTGCCAAAGCGGTGCCGACCAGAGTGAATCCGGTTGCGGTTTCGGCAACAGGACGCGCGTCAATACTGGGTATTCGGATTGAACGGATTCTGGGCCACAATCGCAGGCAGAAAGACCGATTGTTCGAAACGGGCAGTCTGGTTACGACCGCGATGCTGCTGGGGCTGTTCTGTCTGCTGGCGTTTCAGGTTTCTTCTGTTGCCGAACCTCCTGAAGATCGTTCTATCACTCCGCTGGCTGCGCAGGAAAAGAGTGCTGACGCTGAGGAATCGAAGCCAGAAGCGGTAATGAAGCCACTGAAGCCGGCTGCCCCCGAGGAAATTGTGGGCATTGTGATCGACGAGGAGGGAAAGCCGATTGAAGGTGTGCTGGTGGATGCCTGGACGTGGTGGCAAGGGACGGAAACCAAAACCAACCAGCAGGGCGTCTTCAGATTGAATCCAAAAACAGACGGTGGACGCGCGGAAGTTCGCATCAGTAAGCCGGGGTATTCACCGCACTATATCGTACAACAGGCGTGCGGAGAGGACGTCCTGACCGTCACCTTAAACAGGAAAACCTATATCGAAGGTCAACTGCTTGACCCCAGTGGGAAGTCGGTCGCGGATGCCACAATCCAAGGTTTGCAGGGACCGAAACGGGGTGATGGAGTTTTGATCGGCGAGGTGAAGACCGAGACAACGACGGATGCGACCGGCCACTATCGCATGTATGTCTTTCCTGATACTTACGAGATGCGTGTTTCTGTGCCCGGAGTCGGCGTGGCTCGTGTACCGAATATTGTTGTCGCCAAGAATCAGGCTAAGTCGCTGGATCTTCAGTTGAAACAGGGAGTTCGTTTTGAAGCCCGCGTGATCGACGCGGATACAGGCAGGCCTGTGGATCAGGTTGTGCTCTGGTCATGGCGTGATCGCTCTGTTTTTGGCAAGTCCGATACCGATGGTAGAATTGTGATCGACGGAATGTTGCCCGGCGAATTTGTTTTTCAGGTCGGTTATGGAAAGTCTCAGAAAATAAACGGAAATATCGGCTATTTTAACGGGATTCTAGGACGCTGGTGGTCTCCCGATGCTGTGAAAGAATGGCAACACAAGACGATTCAGCAAGACGGCTGGCAGCGAAACTTTGATAGATTGACGTTTAACCTTTCGACCGGAATGGCCCCCGTTACGATTGTAGTTGAACGCGGTGTGGAGTTTTCAGGGAAAGTTCTAGATCCCGATGGGAATCCCGTTGCCGGTGCGACAGTCGCCCCAGCAAAAAGTGGCAGTGGGAACTCCTTGACCGGTGATACGCGTTACAGTGTCACAACAAAAGAGGATGGTAGTTATCGCGTCGTCATGCCAGCTGGCAATACCTTCGAATACAATCTGATGGTGCATGATGGCAAGTATCAGCAATGGCGCAACTGGGCGAATGGAGTGCGCCAACCCGTCCATTCCAGTCCCAACCAGAAATTCGATGACTTCAACCTGACATTAACCCGCCCGTGTACTGTAAAAGGACGCGTTGTGTCAGCCAGTGGCCGAAGTGTGAAAGGGCTTCGTATCGGTTCGCAGGCAACGGACTTACTGGTAAATCGATATTATGATCCCAAAACGAAGACGAACGCAGATGGGACCTTCGAATTAAAATTCATTCGACCGGGAGAGAATTATATCCGGGTGGAACCATTCCACTTTATCGCGACTTCCGGTCTACCAGGAACGTGGGAGAAGGTCGAATTGAAAGCGGGCGAAGTACATGAAGACATTGAATTGGTGATCGAGTAAAGGCGTTTGTCTCTGTTAATAATACTTTGCTGGTAAGAATACATTGCAGGAGTAACGCACTGTCCACAACCACCAAGTGCCTCCGCCGTTCGTCACGCAGGCACAGAAAAAGAATGGCATTTCGATGCCAGCTCACGCAGTGATTACGATTGCAATAAATCCATGGCTGCAAAGTTTCCCTGCAGACATGATTGCGGATTGATGTCGAGCCATTTTGAGAGGATCGTGGCGTAAACACTACGGAAATCGGTGGTCATTTTGAGATCACCATCTTGCAGATCGGCCAGGTCGGGAGGAGTGCCGTGCAGTCCTGCTTTGACCGCCGGGCCTGCCAGAAACACCGGGCCGGCGGTGCCGTGATCGGTTCCCTGGGAATCATTTTCTGCCACTCGCCGTCCGAATTCACTAAAAACCAGCACCAACACGCGCTCGTCCAGTTGGGAGTCACGCAGATCGTTGAGGAACGCATTCAGTGCGCCGCTGAATTCTGAAAGGCGTCGATAATGATTGAGTTTCTGATTGATATGTGTGTCGTAACCCGATTGAACCGTGTAGTACACGCGCGGTTCCAGTTCGGCTCGGATCAGCCGGGCGATATCTTTCAGTCGGTTTGCCAGACCACTTTGGGGATAACGTGTTTTCGTCTGGCTGGCGTTATTCAGTTTTGCAATGCGTTCGACTGTGGCGCGTGCGTCGACTGTCCGTCGGCGAACAAACTGCCGCAGATCGTCTGTTGTGTTTTTGTCAGAACCAACATCGGCGTTGACGGACTGCGAATCGAGTTGCAGTTCTGCGAGGTTTCGAATCGTCGATTGTGTGGATTGACGTCCTCGGAGCGCCTGAGGCGGATCAATGTCACCCAGACAGATGGCGTCGGCGAACGTTTGAGCCCGATTTGATTTCTGATCGAGGGCACGTCCGAGCCAGCCGTAACCGCCGTGCGCCTTGGGGTTGGGTTGTGCTGACTGCCAGATGCCCCTGCTTTCAAAGTGAGAGCGATTCGGGTTTGGATAGCCGACGCCTTGAATGACCGCCAGTCGTCCGTCTTCCACCAGCTTGGCAGCATCTTTCAGGGCCGGATGTAAGCCGATTTCCGGATTCAGTTTCAGAACCTTTGATTCTGAGATGCGTAATGCTTTTCGATACTTCCGATAGTTCTCATCAGTAAAGGGGACGACCGTATTCAGGCCGTCGTTGCCTCCGTTAAGTTCGATCACGACCAGGATACGCCCGTTGTTCTTTTTATTCTCGGCGGCTTGCAGCGAACGTGTGAGAAAGCAGGGGACCGAGGAAGCAAGCGAGAGGATCGACGTTGACTGGAACGAAGTGTCTAAAAACTGGCGACGTGTCAACATAGAGGACTCCTTCAGTTGAGTTGTGCCTCAGGCGATGCGAGAACGGTGGCGACTGCCTGTTTCAGCACGGCCTCGCGGGAATGGGAATCTGACGAAACGGTTTTGACGATACCTTCGATCCAGCCGGGATTGGGTTCACCACCAAACAGCAGGTCGGCCAGGAACGCCACAAAATCTTCGGGAATACTGGAACGTCCGTGTTTCGCGGCGAAGCTGGACCAGTCCAGATGTGTATGATTTGCGTTAAATTGACCGCGTGAAAGCCCCGCAGCAAAGTTGGCCCGGCTGATGATCGCACTGGTTCTCAACCAGTCCCTGCCGCCGTTCCAGCCTCCGACATTGGGGGGATAAAATAGATCCTGGCCCAGTTTGCGCATCCAGTCTGCCAGAATCATGGTTTGCGGCGGCGGATCAACCAGTTCTAAAGCACGCGTCGCGCCGATGATAAACTCGGTTGGACTTGTGACACGCTGGCGAATATTCTGATCCGAAAAGAAGAGTTCACTCTGGAGAATGGTTTCCGTTCCCCAGTCGATATCCAGATTGTGTGTTTGCAGTCCATCGGCCAGAGTGTCGATGTCTTCCGGCTGAGCGATTTCTTCTCCGAGAAACAGTTGACATAACCGTTCTGCCAGATGCTGCGCTGTGCCGCGTTGATTTAACAAGAGTTCAACGAGTTCGTCACCTTTCCAGGCACGGCGTTGGTTGAGAATCGTCTTTTGACCGGCATCGTGTTGGGAAGCACGAAATGAGAATTGGTCATCGATCACCGTCCAGCCGGTCAGTGTTCGAGCCGCTTCTTTGACATCGGTTTCGGTGTAGTTGCCGAAGCCCAGCGTAAACAGTTCCAATAATTCACGTGCCAGGTTTTCGTTGGGGTGCCCTTTGTGATTGGAAGGCGCATCCAGCCAGAGCAACAACGCCGGATCGTGCAGGGCGGCGGTGAGCAGTGTTCCAAACGGCGCCCGTGCCAGACTGCGGAACAGATCGTTTTGCTGTCTCATCAGCGACAGGTCTTCCAGTTTGTGATTACTGGTGGCGAAGTGATTGTGCCAGAGCAGCGTTAGCTTTTCCGTCAACGGATCAGTCGTGAAGAGCATTTGAAACAACCACCACGCTTTCAGACGATCAGGTTGATTTGAGCGAACTGCCTCCTCAGCAATGCTGGCAGACATACGTTCGAAGTCCTCAGGATAGGTTTTTTCGCACGTGGTCCCATTCATCACGCGGTTAATGCTCGCCTGGGGTCCATCCTGCAGATCGCGCTGGAGTTCATTCCACGTTGCCGCAAACCCGGATCGACGATGCAGGTGAACCACACGCCGCAGATTCCAGGGCGTTTTTTTAGTCGGTCGATATTCACGCCAGCGGATTGAACTAGCAGGCTTCTCTGCCTGAAGTGTACTTTCCATTATTCGGCTCCTTCAGATTTGAACTGGATGTCTCCCAGATCACGAACTTCGCCTGGCTTGAGTGGGGGATCAATCGCAAAATCGCCCAGATAGTAGCCGTTGCCATTCTTGCGGGTTTCCGAGGCACTGATACGGTGTATTTTTCCAGGCACCAGACCGGTGATCGTAAACCGACCGTTTTCATCCGTGTCAAAGCCCATCATATTCCCAGTTTGTTTTTTAATATTGGGAGGCAGCGACACAATTTCTGGATTGTCTAACATTGATTCGTAGACGTTCCCGATTTGGGCTCTGGCTTGGGGCACGCCAGATGCGTCTACGAAGCGGCCGGTGATTTCAGCCCAGGGTTCCAGTCTGATTATCAAGTTGGTCGGATTATTCCCTTGAATAAAGAGATAGCCGACCTGCTTTAGTCCTTCGTGAAATACCTGCACCCGGCGTGGCTTCTCGTCACGATACCCTCTGATTTCCAGCTCGTCTCCATTGAATGATTGCCAGGAGTGGAATGCGTCCATCAATCCCACATATTGTCCCCCCTGAACCGGTTTGCCGTTCTGATCAACAACCTTCACTTTTAGAGAACGTCCGACCTCAAAGGGGAAGTCGAGCTGAATGGATTTCGCATCTTCCGTGGGATTTACTTCTGCTAAGATGTGGAAGTTCATTGCCGCTAACATGTAAGGCACTGTAGGAAATGCATACGTATGGTTGTATCTGCCTTTAATGTTCTCTGCTCCGCTGCCTCGCTGGTACTTCATGTGATCATCGGCCATCATCGTGACGATACCTCGACCGGGAAGAACCGGGATGCGGTAGGTTCCGTCAGGTTGAAGTAGATAACGTCTTGAGTGGTGGCCTAAGGGGGTTTTGATCGATTTTCTGAAGGGGTTATCACTGAATACGAAGTATTCAACGCGCCCACCTTCAATCGGTTCGTCAGTATCTTTGTCGTACGCGCGGCCTTCCACCCAGATTCCCCGTGTGAGTTCAATATTCTTCTGCAGTGGGGTGCCACCTGCCTCGGTCTCCGCGACAAACTTGGAAATGAGATAGGGCTGATCGAGCGGGGAGAGGCAGAGAACTTCATTTTTCCCAATGGGCAAACCTTCCAGTCGATACCGTCCTTTTTTGTCGGAAACCGTATGCACAATGCCCTCGGTCCAGCCGGACATGCGATGGCCGGCCAGATGATAACTTTGCAGAGTGATACCAGGCAGCGGTTTTTGGGTCTTGGAATCTCTGACCACTCCCTCCACAGGCAGTGATGGTCCGGCGACATGCGTGAATGAATTCGGGTGATAGGTGATTTTTCTCAGCGAGGGCTTGCGTGATTCCATGGGGATTTCTATCGCCTTTCCCTTTCGGGTCCGGGCGTAAACGATACTGGTGGCGATACCGGAGCCGGAAACCAGAAGCTTAACGATCCGGTCACGGCCGAGCCCTTTGAGAGTGAATTGTCCGTTTTGATCGGTGGTCGTCGTGGGAAGGTAGTTCAGTGTCTGACCACCAACTTCGCTTCCAAGACGACTCAGAATAAGAGGCTGTAACTGATAATAGTCGGTCCCTGCTGTTTGAGCTGCTTTTTCCCAGGCATCGAGCCCCGCATCGCCTCCATCCATCAGAGTGGCAACTTTCAGCTTCGCCCGCAACCGGTTGTCCTTCAATATTGACGATCCGACCTGTTAAGGGAATTTCGTCTGCCACAAGTTGAAATGTGGATGTACCATTGAGAATCCGTTTTCGAGCCTGTTTAAGCATCGCAGCGGGGGCGTGGGATTTGGAATTCTGCTCCAGCACGGCTTCGCGCAATTCTCCTGTTATTTCACAATAATAAGCGCCTTTCGAAGCGGGACCATAACCGTCCGCCAGTGCCACAAACGTGCCTCCTTTCTGGAGCACTTTATAAAGCTGATCTGAAGCGGGAATGGTAAATTTAAACTGCCCCTGGTCATTCGTGGTCGCGAGAATTCGTTTATCGGGATTGTCCCAGCGAATGTAGTTGATGGTTGCCTGCTTAACCGGATGACCGTTCGGATCAACGACGCGTCCTTGATACCGGTGTTCCGATTTTGTGATCGCATCGGTTTTCTTCTTATTGTCAGCATTGGAAGATGTCTTTTTAGCAGTCTTCTCAGAGCTGGTTTGCGGAACCGCTTCTGCTGCAACGACAACGGTGTGGCCTTGATTAGATTGTGTCACTGCATGGCTGGTTTCGTTTTCAAAGACTGACTCAGTCCGGGCATTCACAATCAGAGCTGCACTGGCTGTGGCGGTGATTCCCAGTACTACGATCAAGGCAACCCACTTTGCAGGTAAACGGAGCGTCAATGATCGCGAAGAATCCATAATCCGCAGAATCCGGCGGCTCAACGAAGAACGCAGCGAGACCATGGCTAGCCCCGCTTCCATAGCAAGCGGGGGGGATGGGAGTTGTTCTGCAAAATCGACGAGCGTGTTCGCATAGCTCTTGCGCCCGGACCCATAATGGATGACGTAATCGTCGCATAGATCATCGGCGATGAGTTCCAGACGACGTGACAGTCGCCAGATCAGCGGTTGAAAGAACAGAATTGAAATTGCGATGCGGGCCAGCAGATGGAACAGACAATCGCGGCGGGCCAGATGTGCCAGCTCGTGCAGAAAAATATCGCGTAAGACAGGCTCTGTTAATGTTTTCTGTTCGGGTAGCAGAATCACCGGCTTCCAGATACCAATTAGACAGGGGGAATGGGCAGATGGCGATGTTTTGACGTCCGGTGGGAGTAAACCCAGCGTTTTTGATGTCTCCCGACAAAGATTCTGTACGTCCGCGTCCGCTGTCTGACTGTGGCGACACAGTCGTGCGATCTGGAGATTGGCACGAATCAGTCTGAATAGCAGAAAAACAATTCCCGTGCCCCAGATCAATGAGACGATCCAGCCCACGAATGGTATTGCACGTTTTGCAGTAACGGGATTGGAAAGTGACTCCTCTACAGGAACGGTTTGGGTAGTGAGGTCGGTCTCTGTATCCCTGGCGAGGGGGATACTCGTCGAGTCAAGGTCTGTTTTAGGGAGTCGATTCATATCAGGCATCCCGTTGGTATCATGGATCCGACTTACAGACATTTCGTTTGCAACAGGCGGCAGTGAATTTGCAGCTTGGGGAATCGTTGTACTATCTGATTGAGCGAGCTGTTGCGTTTCCCAGGCAGGGAGTAACGCATAACCGGTGACGCCGATATTGCTCAATGTCAGAGAGGCGAGCGGGCAGAACAGGACGGCGATCAGCGTGACCCGCAGGATGACCGATTGGACGGCTGGTTTATGTCGTCCATAGAGACGTACAGCGAGCAGGCCGATTGTAATCAGGACTGTAGATTGAAGCAGAACATGAACAGCAAAATCGGCGATTTTTGCATCAAACATGAGTTGTTCTCCCGCTGGTGTTGAGTGCCTCGTTACGGCTCGTCGTTGATCAGTTTGCGAAGCCGCTGTAATTCCGACTTGGGAATTTTCTCATTTTCGATCAGGTAGGCGACCAGACCGGCTGCGGAGCCGTCGAAGATCTTATTGATCAGATCGCGCGTGGCCTGCCGCGTGACTTTGTTTTCTTTGATCAGAGGATAAAACACAAACGTGCGTTCCTCGACTTCGTGTGCGACCGCTTGCTTGGCTTCGAGTTGTCGCAACAGTGTCTGGACGGTGCTATGTGCGATTTCATTGCTTTTGTTGAGCGCATCGGTGATCTCGCGCGCATTAGCGCGGCCCCGATCCCAGAGTACCTGCATGATCTGCAGTTGCACGCGCCCCAGTTGTTTGGAATTCATCCGTGTCTCCTTGTAGTGCCTGTCGTTTACTAGTGTCAATTTACTCAAGTAAAACTAGTTTGTCAAATGGAAAATATGATTTTATAAAATTCGTCGTGGGACTGATTCCTGACGTCGTTCCGCTAATTGCGTTAAAGGGAAACAGCGACTTGACTTTGATCAACGTCTTTAAGGAAGGGAGATCTTTTACGACTGCATTAGACATGAGCGGGTTCGGCTTGTTATATTCAATTGAGATCAAACCGGCTTCGGTTTGAATCCTGTTTTAACAAAGCGATCTCGGTTAAAGGAAGTGCATCACATTATGAGTTCCCATTTCTCACGCGTTTTTCAACGGGTTGCTGTTTTCTGTCTGATTCCGTTTCTGTTGGCTGTGTCAGTGCAGGCTGCGAATTTTCAAAACGAAACGCAGTCGCATCCGAATATCGTGGTCTTCCTGGTGGATGATATGGGGGTGATGGATACTTCGGTTCCCTTTTTGACCGACGCAGCAGGAAAACCGAAACGCTACCCGCTCAATGATTATTATATTACCCCCAGTATGGAACGGCTGGCCAAGCAGGGGATTCGTTTCAATCAATTTTATGCGATGAGTGTCTGTTCGCCGACACGCATTTCAATTATGACCGGCCAGAATGCGGCTCGACACCGTGCGACGAACTGGATCAACCCTGCCAAAAACAACGCAGGACCACAGGGGCCACCCGACTGGAATTGGGAAGGTTTGAAGAAAGACGATGTCACATTATCGCGTCTGCTGCAAAAAGCAGGCTATCGCACGATTCATGTCGGGAAAGGGCATTTCGGTGCAGATGGGTTTCCGGGAGCGGAGCCGCTCAATCTGGGGTTTGATGTCAACATCGCCGGTGCTTCATTCGGTGCGCCGGGCAGTTATTATGGAGAGAAGAAATTTGGTCACGGCACGCGACGTGCTCACCACGCGGTCCCGCATTTGGAAAAATATCATGGCACTGATATCTTTCTGACGGAAGCGCTCACGATCGAAGCCAATGCGGCACTCGCTGGTGCTGTTAAAGCGGACAAACCGTTTTATCTTTACATGTCACAATACGCGGTGCACGCCCCCTTTGATTCCGATCCCCGTTTCGCCGCACATTATAAGGATTCGGGAAAGTCGAAAAAGGCACAGGCCTTCGCGACGTTGATTGAAGGCATGGATAAATCGCTGGGCGACATCATGAATCAGCTTGATGCGCTTGGCGTCGCTGAAAATACGCTGATCTTCTTCCTGGGAGATAACGGCTCGGATGCACCGCTGGGACATCAACACGAGGTCGCTTGTGCCGCGCCGCTCCGTGGAAAGAAAGGGGCCCACTACGAAGGAGGCATGCGGGTGCCGTTCATCGCCGCCTGGGCCAAACCGAATCCCAATAATCGGTTTCAGAAACAGCTGCCGATACCGGCTGGTGTGATTCAGCCGCAAGTCGCTGCCGTTCAGGATCTGTTTCCCACGATTCTCGATATTACCGAGGTGAAAATACCAAAGAAGCATATAGTGGATGGAAAATTCCTCAACAAACTCCTGCTCGGCAAACCAGATAAATCGCGGCAGGAAGAGTTCCTGATGCACTATCCCCATTCGCCGCACCGTAGTAGTTACTTTACCACATATCGCATGGGTGACTGGAAAGTCATCTACCACTACGTCCCTTCCGAGGAATCTGAAGGCTCACACTATCAGCTCTATAATCTTGCTAAAGATCCCTTTGAGCAGAACAATCTGGCGAAATCGGAACCGAAGAAGCTTAAACGATTGATGAGGGCCTTGATCGCCAGTATGGAAGAACATGCAGCTCTCTATCCTGTAGAAAAAGGTAGCAGCAATCCGTTGAAGCCGCAAATGCCTTGATTTTCTTCAGAAAAAATGATCCTGCTAGATCCTGTATGCGTTCACAGTGAATGGAAGGCAGATTCAGAGTATTGATACGATGAATTTGGTGTGAGAAACCTAATCTTTGGAGGAGAAGTTATGAAACAGCAAATCGTTCGCATTTCCATTCTTCAATCAAGCAAAATTATGACTGCGATTTATGTCCTGTTTGGGTTCATCTACACACTCATCGGAATCCCACTGATTCTGTTTGGGGAGGGGCCAATGAAAATCGTAGGGATTTTCTATCTGTTTGGTCCCGTATTCATGGGCCTTTTCGGATTTCTGTTTTTTGCCTTCTTCGCCTGGATTTATAACGTACTGGCAAGCGTGCTCGGTGGCTTCGAATACGAAGTCAAAACGATAGAAGCAGTGTGATCTTGCGTCTCTGCAATCATTCTGATGATTCAGACGCTGCCAGGGTGATACGCTAAAGTTGAATCAGGAAAAATGAATTAAGTCAGACCGATCGTGTAATTCCTCCGTCAACACGAATGTTTTGACCGGTACTGTATTGGGCGCCGTCGGAAAGCAGAAATGCGATGGTTTCTGAGAATTCGTCTGTCGTCCCGTAGCGGCCCATGGAGATGCGGCTGAGGAACGCTTTCTTAAGCCAAAAGGGTCACTTGATTCGCCACCCTGTTTTGTTTCAGTGGACACAGACTCGCGAGAAATCTGTTCTGCATTCAATGTGGCCAGCAGAGGGGCTGCAACCAAGACGACGAGGATGACGAGTGTTTTTCGTTGTTTGAATCGGGGTGTGAAAGACATGTGACTGCTCCTGATGAGATGAGAGTACATTTTGCAGGCCGACTACGGTTGAATCAGTCCTGCAATACGTGAACTGGTCAGTCAGCCGTCACAAAAAACTATGATCTGATTATAGTTTCAATATCCCGGCTTGCTACTAAAATCTGCTTCAATCTGTTTCAGGAACATCCAACGTCTTTGTCTCAATCGGCGGCAACGGTGAAGAGAGCGTGGCATAAACACACAGCACGACCAGTAACATCGCTGCGAGCAGGCTGCGTTCGTAGTACAGCCATTCGAATAAAGTCGGTTGAGCCACGCCGGGCAAATTATTCAGCCGATCGAGTGTGACGGCGGCGATCCATTTATCGCTGGTAGGTCGAAAATACAACGGGCGCAGATACGATCGGACCCAGTTCAAATCGAGATTCTCGGGAACTCCATAGATTTGCATCAATTCGACCGCATCTGAGGTTGCCAGCATTGATGCTGACACGCCTTGATGCTTTTCGAAGCCACCGGCGATCTGGTAATAGTGCGTCTGCGTGCTGTGAAACTCAAGCAGCCATCCATGGACCTGCTCGCGGTATCGGTCGCGGTTGATGGGGCGATCGATCACCTCCAGTAACTGTGTTACCAGGAGGGCGGTCTCCAGCATGTCGGACGTTTTGATGGCAGGATTTTCGAGAGTGACGAGTAATCTCTGTTCCAGAAAGTCCCGATCTTCAGATGAGAGTTGATCGCTTTCAGCCAGGGCATAGAAGACCCAGGCGTACTGATTCAGACTGGTAATACGCCGTGGTTTCCGAGAGCTGGTTTCGGGCAGCAGCGATTGCCATTTTTGTTCAATATCGGGAAGTGTTTTTATTTGATCGGGGCGCACGAGCCCTACCCGGAAGGCACTGCCCAGAGTAAAGGTTAACAGATCTTGATCGGTGGCGATTTCGTTATCCAACACCTTACGGGCACGGGACAGATCCGGATGGAGCCCTTGTTCGATCGTCCAGCGCGCCGGGATCTCCCAGTGACGAAAAGTAATCGAGGGGTAAGGCCCTTGCTCGAATGCTTCCACGTAGTGCAGAATTCGTGTTGGTGTCGCAGGCCACCAGATCGTATTTGAGAGCCAAAGCAGAAACGGAAGAGTGATGCAGACATAGAGGACTCCCGGTATCCATTCAGCACGTGCCACGTGTTGCGCAACAGGTGCTTTTCTGAAACGACCAACAATCGCCCAAATCACAGCAGAAACTTGAACGGCGATCATGATCGCAAAAAACCACCAGCCGTATCCGCCGAAAAACGTGGGCTGGTTATCAACCGGTTTGCGAAATGGGTAAAGAACAATCAGGAAGAGGACATTAGGGATAAGGAACGAACAGAGTATAACGAGCCAATGGGGAGCTTTTTGTTTCGACTCGAATGCCGCTCTCCCTCCCAGGCGTGCCATGCTGGTGATCACAATCGGCAGCAGGATCAACGTGCCTAAAAGAAGTACTGCGGTGATCAGTTTTTGATCAACGAAATGAATCCCGCTTAGGGCTCCGTAAGTATTCTGCATTGTCATACTGAGCAGAAGTAAGCCTGACAGACAGGACTGTGCGATCAGCAGTCGATTACCGATCCCGTATCGGGCAAAGCTGGAAAGGAAATACAGCAGTAAGCCGAAGGAAGCCAGTAGTAGCAGGAAGAGCAGCCACGTCGCTCCGATCATCGGCAGGATGAGGACGGCTGCAAATACCGTGAACGCGCCCAACCTGTGGGATCGCCACCATTGCTGAGCGGCTGCCTGCATTTCCTGTGCGTCGTTGATGTCGGATTGATTCTCTTGCTGCACTTTGTGAATTTTACGGGCACTGAAAAAAGTAGCGCCAATTAATAGAAACAAGCTGATCGCGGGTAACGCCGCATAACCCAGCAGCTTTTGCGCCAGCGTCAGAGAAGAGAGCTTGGTCCCTCCACCGACAATCTTGCCTCCCGTGATCAGAGGACAGGGGATGAATGTGGCGGCAATTGTCAGCATTGGATCATCCACGTTCAAAAAGTCGTCCTGGAGTGGTACCACACCAGCTTCCATTCGGACGCGGATACCTGCTTCAAATTCGTTTGCGTCAACTTGATGGGGACGCAGTGCCGCTCTCAAGTCGGATTCGGATACAAGTTCTACAGACATAACAACATCCTTCCAATTTGAGACGAGGAAACTTTTCCATCTAGCATCCGTCGTAAAGTCCGACGCGCCTGATAGAGACGTCCTTCAACGGTCTTATTGCTGATCGCCAGTAAGATCGCGACTTCTTTGATGCTGGTTTCTTCCAGATAATGCATCAATATCACTTGTCGCTGTTTGGTGGGGAGTTGCGTAATCGCGGCTCGTAGTTTCTCTAGATCAGGAGAGGAATCAACATCCGATGGTGCCGCTACTGCTTCCAGAACCGCTGGTTCGACGGATGTGATATGATTTCGCCGTCGTTTACGACTGCGGGCCCAGTTGCGATGCCGATTGCGGGCGACACCACGCAGCCAACCCCCAAAGACTTCAGGCTGTTCCCAGTTTCCGCGGCAGGATTCGCGATTCAGATACGCTTCTGCGAAGCTATCCTGCGCAATTTCCTTCGCATCAACCCAGGGAGCCCCCCAGGAAGCAATCAGGCCCACGAGCGGCCCACGATAGAGTTCAATCAGTTGTGTCAGGTCCATTTTGATCCTTTCGCTACAGAGTAGTGTTCGGACCCGAATGGAATCACACAAAATAAGGGATAAAATGTTCCTTTTTATGAATATCAGCGAAAAACTGCTGTGGATGAATGATTATTTCTAGGTATGTCAATGAGATATTTAAACAGCTGAATTCAAAGTCTTGGTCTCAAAGCTGGGAATCATAATAAGATCCCCAGCTAAATAAGACGAAAGTGCGACAAGCCGAGCAGGATCAGCATAATGATCCCGACGACCCAGATCGGGGCGAACCAGATATGACCGCCAGATTCGGGATTGATGCTGGGATTCTCTGTCTCATCATTGAAGAAGCGCAACGCCACATCAAACAGCATCGCAGAAATGATGGCGACCAACACCGCCAATTCACGGCTGTCACTGAACTTGCTTGCGATTAAAAATCCAGCAAACCCGGCAAAGGCACAGATCAGCGCTTTGGTATTGAAAAACCACATTTGCTTAGAACTTTCTAAAAAGGTCAAGGTAAAAGCGATTGTTGGAAAAGGCATCTATCAAAGTAGAAACGTCGAGGCAGTCTTTTTCCTGTAAATCGTGCCGATGTAATTTGAATAAGAGCGTTACAATCGGGTTTAACACCCTGATCCCGTGGCTTGTAATCGCATGTTCGCTTTTGGGCCAGGTGATTCGTGAATCGCGTCGATAGATGACCGTATCGGGGGGGTGTCATCGTAGATCATTAATTGAATCGTCCAATGACCATAGTCGGCGTTGGTAATCCAGATGTCATGCACGTGCTCTGGAATAGAAATTCCATCCCATGCTAATAGCTGTCCCGGCGGGTCGCACAGGTAGACGCGTTGCTGGTCGATCGAGTTCAGGCAGGCGATAAGGTCCGACCGAAAAACTCCGATATCTGTGTCACCATGTTCTCGGGTTGTCTTTCCGAGGATCCAGTCGATTGACCGTCCGCCACACAGGACCCAGTTAGTGAAACCGCCGAACGTGGATTGAATGTCTGCTACGGGAAGAGATTGCCAACTATTGATCGGAGGATGCATGGCTTCTTACAAGTTAGATCAAAAACGATTCTTGCAACATTATCCCTTCCGGCGTTGTCGAGACGATTGGTTCAACGTCGAAACCACATTTTGCGTATCAGAACAGAGCGGTCAGCGGTTTGGAATCATCGAGCAGGTGGTAGGGACGCTCCAATTTATCGTAGGCCATCAGATCATGGATGCCCATGGCGTTGTAGACGGTGTGCGTGATGTCCGCTGGTGTGACCGGGCTCTTGAGAGGATATTCACCATAGCGGTCGCTGGCACCGAAGGTCTGGCCTCCTTTAATTCCGCCGCCGGCGAGGACGTCGGTCAGGCAGTGCGTCCAGTGATCGCGACCGGCACCGACGGTTCCGCCCGATCGCGGATCACCGATTTTCGGTTTGCGACCCATTTCACTGGTCACCATCACCAGTGTCTCATCCAGCATGCCGCGGGCCGCCAGGTCTTCAATCAGCGCCGAGTAGGCTCGGTCGAATTCCGGTAGCAAATCTTCTTTGAGGCATTGGAAGTTGCTGCCATGTGTGTCCCAGCTTCCCGCACTGCGGCACTTCTTGCCCAGACGATTGAGATCCCCTTTCCAGAAGACCGTGATGAACGGAACGCCGACTTCGGCGAGTCGCCGGGCAGCGAGCAGGCTCATACCGTTGATGGTTTTTCCGTAGCGTTCGATTGTTGCTGGCGACTCTTCGCTCAGATCGAAGGCAGACGTGGACTCTGAAGAAAGCAATAGAGTCAGCGCCCGTTCCTGTTGTTTGTTCATCGTGTCGAAATCGGCAAAGCCATCAAAGTCACGGCGGGCTGTATCCAGTTGCTCCAGTAGCGACCTTCGCTCAGTCAGTCGGGCAGCAGTAACATTCCCTTCCAGAGAGAGTGCCGGCCCGCGTAGTTTGAGTGGCTCTTCCCGCGTTCCTTGAATATACATCGGGTCGTGTTCCACACCGAGCTTCGCCGCAAACTGCCCTGGTCGTGTATAAGGGGCGCGACTGGGCATATGCGGCAGCGTGATCGCGTTGGGCAGATTCGGATGAGCGGGACGACGCGATGCGACCACCGAACCCATGAAAGGCCAGTCATCCGGTTCTGGCGTGCGATTGTTTCCTTTCGTGACGAAGGACTGATCCGGAATATGCCCCGTCAGATTGTGATAATACCCGGCGTGATGGTCATTCGTGTTGACCGTCGCGCCGACCGAATTGACGAGCGCCAGATGATGCGCCTGTTTGGCGAGCATCGGCAAATGTTCGGAGAGTCGGACGCCCGGGGCCGACGTTTCAATCGGCTGAAACGGCCCACGATACTGCGAGGGCGCGTTCGGCTTCAGGTCCCACATGTCGAGATGCGATGCGCCGCCACACAGAAAAAACAGTATGGTCGATTTCGCAGACTTCCGCGCGGGGGGGGCATTGTTCTGGGGAGCCGCTGCAGTTGGTGTTCCAAATCGCATGCCGGCAAAACCAAGCCCCGATGCCACCAGAAATTTCCGCCGTTGCATAACCCGTACTCCCGATGTGAACTAGAGGCCCTGAGCAAGGCCCGCGTGTGTCATCTGCAGCGTAAAGTGAGACGTTTTATGCCTGACCGGATCACTTTTATCATCATTGATTGCATCAGACATATAAACGCATGCTAACATGATATTTCAAGTATGTCCAGCGCGTATTCACATCGTGGCTCATGTTTTACCGTCCTAAGGCTGAGTGCCTCTACTGGGAAGTCAAATTCTATTTTTGTTTAAAAAGGAAACATTTCCTTGACAGTTCGACAATTGTAGTGTAAGGTCGGCATCTGTCGTATTCAGGGAGAGGATTATGGGCAAGAAATCAAAATCGAAGAAACCGTCCACTGCGATGACCGACGTTGAATGGGTCATCATGAACGTTGTCTGGGAGCACGAGCCTTGTGCGGCTGGAACCGTCCAGGAAGCGTTAGCGGAAACGCATGCTTGGGCCTACAGCACAGTCAAGACCACGATGGATCGGATGGTGACAAAGGGGCTGTTGACCAGGAAGTCAATCCGTAACCTGAATCTATTCAGCGCTGCGATCACCCCCGACAATGCAAAACGTGGTGAGTTGAAACGATTACTGAGCCGTGCGTTTGACGGTGCTTTAACCCCCATGCTGCAATTCATTGTCGATGAAGAAGAACTCTCGGCCGAAGAGATTCAACAACTTCGCAAGATGATCAACCGTGCCGATCGGAAGTCTGAGTAAGCAACACATTTTAGTATTGGGAGTCAGAGATATGACTGAATCGTTGAATGAACTCATCAAGCTGCTCAATCACTATGGCGAGTTATTCTGGAGTTTCAGCACAGTCATGTTCGCGCAGGTCTGTGTGCTGGTGATCATTCTTCTGTTAGTCGATTTGTGTCTTCGCAACAGAGTTCGGGCCGTCACTCGGTATTGGCTGTGGTCATTGGTGTTGCTCAAGCTTGTTCTGCCAGTCACACTTTACTCTCCCGTAAGCGCTGCGTACTGGTTAGCTGACTACATTCCTGCAGCTTCGACAGTCGAATCAGCCACTTCTGTGGTGAACTTCGAACCGACTGAAACTTTCAAATCAGAGCTCACAGCTTCAAAATCTGTTTTAACAGACCGACCGCTCGTTCCAGATACAGTACCTCATTTAAAACCTGTACCGGCTACGTTGCCTGCAACAGCTTCTGAAGTTACTCCTGTTCCCCAACTTCCCATTGTTGAGGTTCAGAAAGCAATGCCGGTTCCTCTTCTGTCTCTTAAACCTGTGGCGATGTTGCTGATGATCTGGCTGTCAGTTGTCGTAGTCCTGTGTATTTACGTTCTCCGGCGTACGCGTCAGGTCCGACAACTCACACGACAAGCAGTCGCCGCTCCGCTCGAACTGGTCAATCTGATGCATGATTGCTGTCGCCTGATTGGCCTGAAGCAAGATGTCGTGGAATTGAAAATCTCAGATCAAATAGGCAGTCCGGCAATTTGCGGACTTGGGAAACCGACAATCGTGCTGCCTCGTCATTTGCTGGATCAACTCGACCAGGAACAGTTTCGTCAGGTCTTCGTTCACGAACTGGCGCACTGGAAACGCTACGATTTGCAATTGAACTGTTTGCAGACTCTGCTGCTGATTCTGTATTTTTATAATCCGATGGTGTGGGTTGCGCATACGATTCTCAGGGGCTTACGAGAACAGGCCGTTGATGAAACCGTGTTGGTGACTTTGAATGTGCAGTCAGAGCAGTACTCATCAACGTTGTTGGATATCGCGGCACTGACACCCTTTCCTGACAAAGTCAGCCTGCAATTGATTGGCATTCTCGAACCTCGCAAACCGCTGGTTCAGCGTATTCGGCGGATTATCTCGCGGCCTGTTCCCCGGTCTGCCAAGCTGGGGATTGCCGGTTTCACCACAATCGTTCTCGCCGGCATCCTGCTTCTGCCGATGTCCAGGATGGATCGTTCTCACGCGGCAGTCGAGCCTGAAGTGAAACAGGACAAAGCAACGATAGCGACGACTGAGCAGGAACCGAATCAGAAAACAGAGTCCTCCTCGCAACCGAAAAGTGCCGTAAAAGAAGCACCTGCCCCGCAAGGTATTCTCAGTGGACGCATTGTTGATAAAACTGGCGCGCCCGTGACCGATGCTGAGGTGACGCTTCTCCATCAATTAGGCGGGCGATTGATTCGTGCAAAAACTGATCAGGATGGACGTTATCAGTTTTCCAAGATTCCAAAGCCGGGAGAGCACCGGATTATGATCAAGTCACAGCGTTGGGTGGGGATCGAACGCAGTTCTGATTGTCCTCGTGTTACACTCACAGCCGATTCGAACACGGTACAGGATATTACACTCGAACGAGCCTGCCAGTTGCGCATTGATGCCTTGAATGAGGAAGGTAAGCCGGTTGCCGGAGTGCGTATTTATGCCAAATTATTGACAGACACAAGTGGGTTCAGTCCTGAAACCGTCAGCACCGATCGATATGGGCAAGCGACGCTTGGTTTGAAGCCTTCAAAATTCAAATATATAATCGCTACTTCGTCTCCCAATTATGGTTTCGAGAAGGTTGTGATCAAGTTGGACGATCCGAATAAAATCACGTCGCCACTATTCGTGCTGCAGAAGGGAGTCAGCGTGACGGGTAAGGTCCTCTGTTCGGATGGCAAACCACCCGCCGGTTGGAAGATTAACGCGCTCCCCGACTGGTGGAAATTTGGCCGGTATCCGTCCGGTTATAAAATTGGCAAAGATGGTTCGTTTACTCTGCCGCATATTGTTTCAGAGAAATATAACGTTTCGGTTTCTGTGCCGTCTGGAAGCCAAACATACACTAATAAGGTAGTCCTTAATTCCACCAATTTTCTCACTCTGGACCAGCCTCTCGCCTTAAAATTAGATTATCCTTCCCCGGAGTCATTAGTCTCACTTTCCGGTCAGATTCAATATTCAGGCGATGGGCAGCCGCAGCGTGGGTTCTGGATCTTCGCGAAATCTGACGACCCCCAGCGCAGTGGCAGTGTCTATGTGATGCCAGGTAAGACAGAATTTCGTTTGGATCCCATTCAGCGAGGCAAATACAAACTCAAGATTCAATCGCCCGGACTTGAATTGAAAGGCGGCGAATACACTGTGCTCGCTCCCGCAAAAGATATCAAGTTGGATGTGGTAACGAAGGGAAAACCGAAACTACACGGTACGGTTGTCCGTGGCGATACCGCGCAACCAGTCAATCAATATCAGGTTCGCGCGATCAAGATCAGGACATTACGCGGTCCTAATTTTGTGCAGAGTTCCCGCTGGTTAGATGTCGATAACGCGAAGGGAAAATTCGAAGTCGAAGTCAACGGCCCCGGGATCTATATGGTCCAGGTTGCCGTGCCTGGTTTTGCACGGGCCCTCAGCGAACAGATTAATACCGATACAAACCAAGGGAAACCGATTCAGGTCAAACTGACTGAGGGGGTAACGCTTGCCGGAACCGTGGTTGATGAGAAGGGGCAACCGGTAGAGGGTGCGACGGTGATTCCGCTTTCAAAGTCCAGGGGCGTGATGCCGCCGACACTAGGGGCGTTTACAAAAGAGGACGGGGCTGCAAAAACCGTTGATGGAAAATTTACTCTCAAACACCTTGGTTCAGGCAAGGAATCCTTGAAAGTCACTCACCCGGACTATGCTTTTGCGATTCTCAAAGAGATCGATCTTGATTCCAGTCCGGTTCGGGATGTCATAATTACTCTCAAACGTGGCGGTACTGTGCAGGGGCTGGTCACTGATGCGGCAGGCAGTCCGGAATCGAACGTGACTTTATTCTTTCAAGACAGATCTGGTTACAGTGGTAATGCGGCCAAGCAGGCCGGACTTTTGGCGACCGTGATCACTGATGAAAAAGGTGAGTACTCGGTCTCTCATCTGCCCGAAGAACTCTGTTACGTGAATCGAGTCGACGAATGGAATTCGAATGGCGTCGTGCGTCAGGCGATCCTGCCTGAAAATGGCAAGACCAGTACGCTAAATTTAGGTGGACTCCCTGAATTGACGGGGCGGTTGAAAGTCAATGGCGCGCCACTGGCAAACAGAAAATTACTTCTTGCCGGCGAGAGTCCGAATTTTGGTATCTTTCGTGCAACGACAGAAACCGACAATGATGGCGTTTTTTCATTCTATGGAGCCGGTCCCGCCGAACGGACCTTGTATTATGCTGTTCCAGAGAGACCAAATGATTGGGTTCGCGTCAATTCATTCCAGTTGCTCTCGGAAGATCAAGATCTCGGCACCATCGATCAGAAGATCGGTCAGCTTACTGTAAAATGCACGCCTGCTGCTACCGAAAACATGCGACTGAAACTTCAGACTTATAACCCCGTCTGGACGTATGGCTTGGACACGGGAATCCTGAAACCGCGGAGTAATGACAGTGACCCCTTTGTTTTTACTCAGGTTCCCACTGGGGAATATGAACTGGTGGCTAATCGTCCCGGTTATCCTACTGTCTTTCAGAAAGTTATTATCACACCGGACAACCTGAATGCCAGCGTAACGTTAGCGTTGCCAGAGGGGACGGCAACTCTGCGCGGCAGCCTGAGTAAAGAACTGTTTGGACCGGGGAACGCCATCTGGATCAAATTATGGAGCGAAGATAAACGACTGATGAGTCGTGTCTTTCCGGATGAGCAGGGGAGATTTACAGTCAACCATCTTCCCGCCGGGGACTACTTCCTGACCGAGCAGGACGTGCGTGATTCGAAAAAGTCGTTTCAGTTCACTCTGAAAAAGAACGAAGAGAAAACGTTAAAACTGACACCCGAACTGATCAAGAAGCCATCATCCAAACTTGGATTTCGTATAATTAAGGTCCTCACAGAAAATGGAATTCCCTTGCCGGGCTGTGAAATTCAACTGCAAAGTACGACCGGTACTATCTCGCGTCACAGCCAGCAGGATGAAAGACAGCATTTCGTAGGAGACCCCGGAATGTACGATCTCACCGCAGCTTATCCGGGATATGAAACACGGCACCAGAAGGTTGAACTGATCACTTCGGGCGCTGATGATCGCTACCCTGATGATGTGACACTTATTGTTCGACTCAAGCCGGTTAGTCAGTAAAGTACGGAAATTAGACGGTCCCGTTTACTAATCCTGTTTCTGAATATTCTCGAGAAGCAAAGTAAGCCGTTCGACGACTTCGGGGTGTTCGTTCCAGACGTTTTTCGTTTCTGAAGGATCGTTCTTCAGGTGATAGAGTTGGCCCGTTGCTTCGCCTGGTTTTGGTTTGACCTCGCGAGCACGCGTGAAGCCGCCGGAACCCCGTTTGGGAACCATTTTCCACGGGCCCTGTCTGATTGCGAAGTGGCCCCACAGTGAATGATGCACGGCATAGTCGCGCAGAGGCTGGTCGCTTTTCTTGCCCAGCAAAGCCGGGAGAATATTCACGCTGTCTTCACCAGCACCAGCCGACAGCTTCGTGCCTGTGATCGCGGCACAGGTCGCCAGCAGATCGGTCAGCTCAACCAGTTCGTTGCTTGTCGAATCAGCGGGCGTATGTTCGGGCCAGCGGACGATGAACGGCACTCGGTGGCCGCCTTCCCAGATATCGGCTTTCGTTCCGCGTAGATGCGCATTGCCTTGATGGCCGCGCTCTTTGACGTACTTGGCGCGATGATTGAGTCGATAGTTTTTTACATCGTCCGTTTCCTGTGGCGTCCACCAGTGATACAGGCCGCCGTTATCAGACGTAAACATCACCAGCGTGTTTTCTGCTACGCCCGCACGTTTTAATGCTGCCATAATTGCACCGACTGTGGCATCGACTTCAAGCACAAAATCACCATACTCGCCGGCAGCGCTTTTTCCGCGGAATTCGTCGTTGGGCACCAGCGGCAAATGCGGCGCGGTCAGCGGGAAGTAAAGAAAGAACGGCCGCTGGGGCGACGCTATTGAATGTCGTTCAATATAACGCACTGCCTGTCCTGTCAGAGTTGGCATAACACTTCTGATCGTAAAATCGGGCGAACGCATGCCTTTGTCGACGGAGAGAAATTCAGTATGAATGCGTTCTGATTCAATCGTGGGAATGATCACGGGCCGATCATTTTCGATGTAGCAGAAGGGAGACATATTCAGCGAAGCCGAGATGCCGAAATAAAAGTCGAATCCGTTCGCCAACGGGCCGCCGGTGACTGGTTTGGTGTAATCCACATTATCACCGACTCGGGGACGCTGCCGACGATCGATGGGAACCGCGGGCACAGGCTGTCCGTTTTTATCCGTCCACTGCATGCCCAGATGCCATTTGCCGACACAAGCCGTATCGTAGCCCGCCTGCTTGAGCAGTGAGGGGACGGTGGTCTGGTCCTGTTCGATAAGTGGCGGATCAAAGCCGTCCAGCACGCGATACTTCAACCGCGTTCGCCAGCAGTAACGCCCCGTCAGAATGCCATACCGCGTGGGAGTGCACACCGCGGAAGGCGTATGGGCGTCGGTAAACTTCATCCCCTCCGCCGCCAGACGATCAATGTGCGGCGTTTGAATTTTCGATTCCGCGTTATAGCAGCTCACATCCCCATAGCCGAGATCGTCTGCCAGGATGTAAACAATATTCGGCCGTTCGCCAGCGACCGCCGCAGTTTGCAAAAACAAAACGATGAGGACCACGCGGAGAATGAATTCCAGACGCAAACGTTTAAAGAGTGCCATCATGAAGTGAGACTTTCCAGTTAAATAAAACCGTAGATATCAATTCACTATACAGGGGAGAATAAAGGGAAATCAACAGAGACCGGTTACGGAATAGTCATTGAATCGGATTATGATCAGTCTGATTGACAATTCGCCAGCAAGTGATGAGTTGGCAGGAAATCAATTCGATTTCTTATTCTTGATTGGTTCAACATGCGGCCCTTGCAAATCGTTTTCGACAGGCTGAGGCCTAACAATCGTGAGTCTTAAGGTGTTCGTTGTGACGAATGCATTGTCGATCATTCGCTTTGTTGTGATGTCATACTTTCCGGGAAGCGTCATATCGTACAGATGGTTGATCGGGATATCGCCGAAGTCCCAGGTGAGCACGGAAGAGGAGCCAATATTAAATCTTCTCATACTACTGAAATACGTTCCATGAAAGATACTTTTTCCATATCGGGTCAGGGCAATGGCCTTTTCTGCTGACTTTCCATTTTTCTTGGTAAGACGGTTTTTCGGGAGGTAAAAGATTTCCATTCTGAAACATCGGGAATGGTATCCCTCAAAGAAGAACATCACCTCATGGGGAGAACGGTTTTCTAACTGATAACCCAGCAGGATCGGCTCACCAATGACATAATTTGATTTTTCGGCTGTAAGAGAAGATCGCAGCCCATCAACACTCTGCCCCCATTCAATGCTCGGTTTCGACTTCACTGGTTCATCTGCATTCAGATCGGAATGTGAAATGAACAGAAAAAGAAAACCAGCTAGCATTAGAATGATTGATTGGTCGCTGTTGATTCGCATGCCTTGTTCCTTATTCAGCTTCATTGTTCCGTGACCAATGCAACGGCCGCCTGGCCTTCATGTATTTTGAGAGACCTTCCCGTGAAAGAGTACCGTTGATATCAACTCACTATATGGGGGAGAACAATGAGAAATCAACATAGGCAGCTCGCGGAACGACCAGTGTCAATAAGTAAGATTTCTCTGAAGGAATAACTCGCTACGGTAGTGGAATGCTATCCAAACCGGTCCCAAGCTATAGTCTGGTTTATCTCCTTCTTCCAAGATCGTCCGCTGACACCGTCACGAAATGTTCGCTTGCCATAAAATTGTAAGAAGCTAAGTCTGTCATGATTCGTTGGCGTCGAACGGAGAACAATATGTCTGTGTTGCACGCCACTTCCGCTGATTCTCTCTGATGCAGGTCACGTGATATACCTCAATTTCTCGGTGATTGGCCTAAGGTATCTCTATGGTAGTACCGATACTGATAGTTCCTTTGGAAGCGAAAACGAAGGTTTTACCTCCACGTGTATTGGTTGAAAATATTACAAACAGCACGATTCTGGTGTCTGGGCAACGATAAGTTATGTTACGCGTAAGCAAGACCTGATCTGATCCCAGTGCCCCTTAGAGAATCGTCCATCAACATAGAGACAGGACTTTGTCAGTGAAGCTGGTCAATATTGAAACGCTGCTGATAATCCTCACCACTTATGGTGTGGGATTGACTTCCACTTTCGCGGACTCAGCCCAGTTACTGGATGCGGTGAAATCAGACCTGCAATCAGAGTCAACGCACGAAGCTCCTTTCACGCCGCTGAGCTGTGTGGAAGATCCGAGTGGTGAAACTTGCTATACGGAACCGTTTATCTGGGACGATTCCTCAGGACGATTTGATTCGATGTGGAGCCGGATCTTTTCTAACGATCAATTGTACTCAGCCTACACTGCCTGGGAAATTAAGCCGGGCAACGAACGCGTGCTGGGTGACGGGCAGATCATGGTCCCGTTGTGGCAGACCAGTGACTCACTACTGTTTGCTGACCTGCGTGGCCAGATGGATGATCAATCGAGTTACGAAGGCAACTGGGGACTCGGCTTCAGACAGATCAGAGATGACAGTTGGATCTTAGGCGCCTACGGATTCTACGATCTGCGTCATACCGAGTACGGTAACGATTTCAACCAGGGCACCTTTGGTCTGGAAGCGTTGTCGGTAGAGTGGGAAGCACGCGTCAACGGTTACATCCCCGAAACCGGCACTAAAAGCGTGAGCAGTCTGAACGGCGCCGGGATCTCGAACGGCACTATTGTGGTACGGGCTGGCGAAGAGAGAGCCTATCATGGTGTTGATGCCGAAATTGGGAAGTTGCTCAACGACTGGTGTGACGGTGATGTGGAACTCCGCGGATACGTTGGTGGTTATCACTTCGATACCAACGCCGGCGGTTATCCACACATCAGTGGCCCGCGTGGTCGTGTTGAATTACGAGCATACGACCTGAACTGCCTGGGTGAAGGTTCGCGTGTGACCATTGGCGGCGAACTCCAATGGGATGAAGTCCGCGATACTCAAGTCTTTGCGATGTTACGCGTACGAATTCCACTGGGGCCCTCTAATGATTCGCGTCAATTGACGCGTCTGGAACGCCGTATGCTGGATCGCGTGGTACGTGACGTCGACGTGGTCGCACACGCGCAACAGGGACCGGAAGAAGCAGCTATCAATCCACTGACCGGACGTGAATTTGGTCAGGTTGAGGTTGTTGACGCGAACGGCAATCTGCAGACTGCAGTCAACACGGCAGATGTGAATGGAACGGTCATTGTCAGCGGAGCAGCCGGACAATTGAATCCTGCGAACACGATCAATCTCCAGGAAGGACAAACACTCTTAGGCGGTGGTTCGTCGTTGCAGGTAACTGGAGCTAATTCAGGTCTCGCAGTCACATTTACCGCTCCGGGTAGCAGGCCTGTGATCAGTCAGGCAAGTCCTACCAAAGACGTCATCAAACTAGCGGATAATGCAGTCGTGTATGGAAATACGATCGATGGGGGATTTGACAGCCTGGATGTTACAAATATAGAGGGATCGATCGTCGTTCAGAACAACGTCATCCAGAATTCAAGCCGGCATGGTCTGAATATTTCGTTATCAGGCTCTCAGTCACTCTCGGCCCATGTCGAGAACAACCAGTTTGTGAACGTTGATGACGATGCCATCGTGGCGACTGTGTTTGGCAGTGCCCAGCTCGATCTGTCGAACTCCATTGTGGGGAATACCTTTCTGGGGATGAATAACACCAACAGCGCTGTCAGACTGGAGATTAACGCTTCCAGTGGCGATACCCCAAAAATTACCGCCAGTATCCGTGACAACGTCATCTCTGATCTCAATCAGGATGGAGTCTTCCTGGATATCGATGATACAGGGGAAATGGTCACAACCATAACCAACAACCAGTTTCTGCGGATCGCAGGTGACGGCGTGGAGATCTCCGTTGAAGACCATGATGATGGCAACGTGACACAGACAACGACCGTCACGAATAACCAATTTACTGACATTACGGGGGCCGGGGTTCGTATTGAAACCAACGATAACGATAGCGATGACGACTACCTGATCACTCAGAATACCACCATCACCGGTAACACCTTCCTGCGAAACGGAACGGGTGTGGCAATTCAATATGACAGCGACAGTGACAGTGATGGTGGTGAGTATGTCAGCAACACCACGATTGCGACCAACAAATTTCTGGCGGGAACCGGCGATGGGATCAACCTCAACGTAAGCGACTGGGATGATGAAGATCTGACAATCGACCTGGCTATTACGAATAACGAGTTCGCGACGCATGCCGGTGACGCGATCGATCTGAGTGTAGGAGACATCGATCTGGATTCAGGCGTCGTGGTCTTCCGGCCTATGATTACCGGAAATGCATTTACGGGTACGGCACAAGACAATATCCGAATCAATGTCTCGGATGAAGCATCGTTGGCGGGGAGTATCTTGAACAACACCATCACTGGCGGTCTGGATGGTATTGATATTCTCAGCGGCGGAATCGGCACAAATACGCTGACGATCGGAGGTAACGTGATCAATGCGGTCACAGGCACGGGGATTCAGTTGGATTCTACTACTGCTACCACCATCTCGGACTCGGGGCTGAACAACACGGTGACCACACCGGGAACAGTCTTCAACTTCGACAATCAGGGGAACCTCGGTGGATCGCAAATCCTGATCAATGGTGTCTTGGAACCGTGACCTGACGGTTTCTGTTAACGTGTGATCTGAAATTGCGTTCTACATGAGATTCCCTGTTTACTGCCGCAGTGTCTCTGCAGGAGCAGAGCCACTGGCTTGAATGATCGTCTGAGGTGCAGGCTTCCGCTTGATGCCCTGGATTGCCAGTCTGATCGCTTCCTGGCGGGCTTCTTCCGTTTTCGGATAGAGGCCAGCACGCTTATGGCGTTCTAAAGGCACAATCCAGTTCGGGACTTCAAAGAATCCATAGGAGGCCGTCGCCAGATCGGCTTCAGGGTCGATCATCAACTGGTACGGACGACCATTCAGCGAGACCACCGAGTAACAATGAATCTTCACATTGTGCTTGCCCTGTGCTTCGAGTGTTTCATTCAATGCATGGGCATACTGCAAGAGGAAGTGCGGATTTTTGACCATCCGTTGCAGGTGTGCCTGACTGATCTTGGGGAGTATTTCCGGATGTTGTTCCAGATATCGCTCTGTTTCCGGAGGGTCGAACGTGAACTGCATAAACGCATCTTTGTGTCGTAGCATCATCCGCCAGGAAAAGCAGTGACCTACTTCTGTCCAACTCGGATTCGCAGCGTAGGTCCACGTGCGCAGTGGCCAGAATGATTGGAATGCCAGAAAACAAACGACGAATGCGGTGAGTCCCCAAGCTGCTGGAGCGGTTTTTGACGTGGCAGCAGTCAGAGCTTCCTGTGGCTCGGTAACAGTTGCCCCTTTCCAGCGTTGAGTCAACCAGACGAAGACCTTTCGAGGCCGATCCGGATCGACAAACAACAGTAGCATCGAAATTCCGATGAGCGGAAACAGACCAATCTTGAACAGCTGATCGTTCGTCAAATGGAACCCGATCAGGACCAGCATCGTCGGTACACGTGTTTTGCGGGACAACAAGAGGAACCCGGCTGTTAAATCGAGCAGTAAACCACTCCAGCAAACAAGCCAGACAAACCATTCCTGGCTCAAAACGGGTGCCAGAATATGGTCGGGCGGCTTGATACTGAACCAATACCGGACTGGCTCGCCTTGCAGCCAGTCACTGTTCAGCTTGGCAATCCCACCGAAGAAATACAATACAACAACCTGACCACGCAGCAGGACGAGATTCCATAAAGGAACTGTCGGCGGTTCATCAGTGACTGGTGACCGTTTCCGGAACCAGTGAAAACGATAGCAGGCATCAGCATTGCTGATAGCCAGTATAAAGCTAAAAAGGATCGTCAGGTAGAAGTGGTTGTTGTAGTAGAGTTTGTCAATCAGGAACAGATGCGTATAAATCAGTAGGAACACGGCAGAAGCCCCGCGAAACCAGAGCCCCGCGGTAATCAGCAGGGCAGCGGCCAGCATGAACCAGACCTCAACTCGCATCATCCAGACTTCAGGCAGCGGTTCGATAAACGGAAATAGCGAATACTTGAAGTGAAAATATTCGGGCGAATAAATACCTGTGACCTTAGGCAGCTTGCGAACAGCCTCCCAGACCATCAGTAGCCCCCAGACAATGCGAAACAATCCGAGAGAGGATGCATCAACTCGTTTGGTCAATTGCACTCTGAGCCACATGATAGGATTGTCGGCTTGCATCATTCCGCTCCGTCGGTTGTTTGATAGCACTCAATCTGCTCAGCCTGCAAGAGCGGCATTGTCCGGTTGGGCTTCCAGGGACACGGAAAAAACGCACTTAAAAGCGAGCTAAGCACCAATTGGTAAACAACTTACAGATAGACTACTTTGGGGTTCACTGAGAGGGGAATATAGGAACGACGCGAAAAGCAGTCAAGAGCGGTTTAGGCCTCCAGATGGCGGGGGATCAGGACTTTTTCCTTGTTGTAAATAAATGTCACTCATCCGGTTGCGAAGTTCGGGACATCCGCGATGGTGGCCTGACCTTCGGGGCTGTCGAGAACAAACTGCATCGTAGTCGCGGATTCGGCATACAAACTGACAATGAGATAGTAGGAAGGAGCGGTGTCCGCATCGGCGGAGATACATTTGCCAATTGTCCATCCAGTGAGTCCCTGCATTTTCTTCGCGAGCGGAATGTGGACCTCGTGATAATAGCGGTCAAACGCGGCGGGGTCTTCGGGGTGTCCGTAAAGTACGGTTAAGCGATACATGTTGAATTCTTGTACTCAGGTTAGTGAGAACTAGAGTGAAGCGATCAGTCTTTAATTAAACGCAGGTCCCCGAACTGGCGGACCTGTGCGGTCATCGCCAGTTCCGTTGGCAGGCGTTCCATCGAACTGGCGCCGTAGAAGCCGTCGATCCCCTCCACACGGTCGAAAATATATTGGGCGTCGTCTGGCATCGCTATCGGGCCACCATGGCAGAGCAGCAGTACGTCATCCCGCTCGCTTTTAGCGGCGTCGACCATGGTGCGAATTGCTTCCACCGAATCGTCCAGCGTCTTGCCCGTCGCCGCGCCGATCGTGCCGCCGCTGGTCAGCCCCATGTGAGTGACCACGATATCCGCACCGGCAGCAGTTAGTTTCTTTGCCTGATCGGCGTCGAATGCGTAAGGCGTTGTCAGCAGATCGAGATCGTGCGCCGCACGGATACAATCGATCTCCAGTTCAAAGCCCATGCCGGTCTCTTCCAGATTGGCTCGGAATTGTCCGTCGATCAGCCCGACCGTCGGAAAATTCTGGATGCCGGCAAAACCCATCGCCTGGAGTTCTTTGAGGAACAAATCGCGAATCAGAAACGGATCGGTTCCGCAGACGCCGGCCAGTACAGGAGTCTTCTCAACGACGGGAATGACCTCGCGTCCCAGATCTTTCACGATGTCATTCGCATTACCGTAAGGCATCAGTCCCGACAGTGATCCACGACCAGCCATGCGGTAACGCCCCGAATTGTAAATCACAATCAGATCGATGCCGCCAGCTTCTTCGCATTTGGCGCTCAGTCCGGTGCCGGCTCCGCCGCCGATGATCGGTTGTCCTGCTGCCACTTTCTCGCGCAGCCGCTTCAGGATCGCTTCTCTTGATTCGGACATGAACTGTTTCCTCGTGTTTTGTATCTCTATTTAAATCGGTTTCCGCTCACGCGTTCAAAGGCGGCGACAAGTGCTTCGGCAAACGCCGCATCGTTGATATGGCAGGAATGACGGGTGATGCGTCGCGTGTCTGTCTGCTGGATTTCCTGTTCTAACGTTTCGAACAGACACTGGTCGACTATGGGATCATAGAAGGCTTCTCCTGCTTTATCTAGCATCGAGATGCCCCGCTCAGGAATCAGAATTTCTATCGGAGCGGTCGACCGATTGACTTTGGCGGCGATCCATTGCGCCATCTGCCGATTCTCGTCGAAGGTGGTCCGCATCAGAGTCACCTGTGGATTATGAATCAGAAACTGACGGTCAGCAAACTGTTCGGGAATCGTCTCGCGCGCACCGAAGTTGACCATGTCGAGGGCACCCAGGCTCATCACATACGGGATGCCACGTTCGAGGATGACATCAAACCGACGCGGACCGCCCGGCATAATGCCTCCCACCACTTCATCGGCGACTTCGGTTGTTGTGATATCGAGCACGCCACCGATCAGGCCATCGGCAACCAGCTTCTCCATCGCCTGGCCTCCGGTGCCGGTCGCATGAAAAACCAGGGGATCAAAGCCCTTTGATTCCAGCGTCTCGCGCACCATGTCTACGCACGGCGTCGTCACGCCGAACATCGTCATGCCCAGAGCAGGGCGGTCTTCCGGGAAGTCACGTGAGTTCGTCACCATGCCTGCAATCGCATGGGCGGCGTTACTCAATACCCGCCGCGAGACGGAATTGAGACCCGCCACGTCAACGACCGAATACATCATGGTGATGTCGCTCGATCCGACATACGGTAGCGTGTTGCCGCTGGCGACGGTCGAGACAATCAACTTGGGAAAGCCGATCGGAAGGGCCTGAAACGCGGGAGCGACAATCGCCGTTCCTCCACTCCCCCCAATTGCGATGACGCCCGCTATGTTTGTCGCTTTGATTTCACCGGGCAGCCAATTTCGTAACGCTGCTGACATGGCCGTCACCGCCTGACCACGATCGGTTTGTCCCAACACCTTCTCTGGTCCTGCGGGATGTGCCTGGGCGATGGTTTGTGCCGAAATATCAGCACGGTCTGAATGGCCTTGCGTACTCAAATCGACCAGCACCACGTCGAGGCCCGCGCGGCGAATACAGTCTGCGACGAAGCAGAGTTCGTCACCTTTGGTATCCATTGTCGCCATCGCATAGATGGTTTTTCGCATCTGGGCTCCTTCCTATGACATTGCTCTCTCAACCGGTTTTCCGCTTAACTCAATGTTAATACTGGGGATGCGGCGCTGAATTTGTCAAGCCAGGCAGCAGAATACGGAGTGAAGCACATCAGGTCCGTCTGTAGTGGCTATGCTCTTCGTTCTGGTTCTGGCCCGAATATTTCTGATATTACAGGGGAGTCTGCTTTTTATCTTCCAGCAGTGTGCTAAAGTTCAAAACGGTTACTCACTGCGAACGCCACATCCAACATCGGCAAAAATGATAAAGGTAAAACGAAAATGATCGGAATGAATCTGCGCCCACTATTGTCCTGCTGCCTGTTAGTTTTCATGATGTCTGCTTGTACGCAAAATCAGCCCGTTGCAACGAAAGCAACCAATGAAAAAAAATCGGAAACCGCGGCTGATGTCAAACCACTGGTGAATCGTGTTTTAACACAAGCAGAACAAGACGCGTTGACCCCGGATCAGGTCATCACGATGCTCAAAGAAGGCAATCAACGCTTCGTCGCAGGAACATTGACGGAACGCGATCATTCCAAGCAGGTCCGGGAATCGTCTCTCGGCCAGTATCCCAAAGCGATTATTCTTTCCTGCGTAGATTCGCGGATTCCCGTTGAGGATGTCTTTGATCGTGGTATTGGTGATATTTTTGTTGCCCGCGTCGCCGGCAACTTTGAGAACACCGATATCCTGGGCAGTATGGAGTTCGCCTGTAATTTATCCGGCGCCAAGCTGGTGTTTGTGCTGGGCCACGAACACTGCGGTGCCATCCAAGGAGCCATCGACGGTGCCAAGCTGGGTAATATCACGGCGATGCTGACCAACATCAAACCCGCCATCGATCATTTTAAAGACTACGACGGCGATAAAACGAGCCAGAACGTCAAGTTCGTGGAAATGGTCACCAAGCAGAATGTTCTGGGCACCATCGACCGCATCCGAATCAACAGCCCGGTTTTGAAAGAAATGGAAGCCAAAGGCGAGGTCAAAATCATCGGCGGAATTTACAACATGGACTCCGGCAAAGTCACTTTTCTTGAGAAGTAGCAGGTGTGCTGTTGTGAATTTCAAACGTGATAGCGACGTTTGAGGGAGTTCAAATCGGGCTCCCGACGAGTTTCCGGGGCGGTGACTCGTCCCTTTCTACTTCGGACTTGAACACCGACGTGAGTGGGTGACTCTGCTTCAGCATAGAAGTTTGTCCAACTCCTGTGTGTTAGAGTGGACGCCAATGACAGTCGGTTTTGCCGACCGGACGAGCATAGCGGAACAGTTTAGTGGGCGGCGCGGACGATCTAGCCAATGCCAAAACAGTCACCACCGCCGCTTCGGTGCAACCGATGGTTCGAATGCTGGCGGCGGTCCAATGTCAACTGGCGTGTATGGCATACACAATATAGCACGATCCTGATGATCCAAGCTAATGCGCAAACTCCAGAAAGATATCACTCGTACTAGATCTCGCTCAGACAGTAACTCGCCCACTCTCGCAAGTCGGGGTCGCGGCAGAGTTTTTTCAGTTGCGGTAGATAAGGCGTCGCGGCTTTCTTCCAGTAGCTGAGGCTGAGTATGGCGAGCCGTCGAACGTTGAAGCAAGGGTCATTGAAAAGTGCAACAATCTCTGGCATTGCACATTCGCCTGCGGCCTTGCCAAGATTCCGGTTTCCCAGGCAGCCAACCGCGTGTTCGCGGATAATTCGGTGCTTCGATTTTGTGCCTTTGATCGCTGCGTCAAGACTCTCGACTCCAATCTCGCGAGAGGGCAATGCAATCACGTAGACACCACCTGGCGAGTAATCCTTCTTTACCAGCCGCTGGCAGGATTTTATCTTCAACAGTCGTTCAATCGGCTCATAGTCCAGTGGGAGTGGGACACAGCATTCGTCAGCTGCGCAGGAGTAACTTTCTTTGATGCCCTCGATCGCCGCATCCCGGGAATCCGCCCTCTCTGCTAGTTTGATTACAAAGTCAACATCCCCCAGCAGAACAAGAGCTGTTGTCTCGTGAAATCGTTCGCGACCAGGTGCGGTAGCTTGTTTGCGTAATGCCTTAATGATTCGATCCTGCCGAAGGCCCAATTTCCCGAGCAGGTCAGCTGCAACCCATTCCTGCTCGGGATCGATTAAGCAATCGAGCAATAGGGGAACTGCGGCTTCGCCCATCGAGCTCAGCTTGTCGCGGTGTTGATAGAGGTTCTCTCGATAAATCTTTTTTTTCTGTTCAGATGAACTGGATGCAATGGCAGTCTGTTCCTCAAGCTGCGCGTGTAGGTCGGGAAATCGCCTTTTAAACTGTGCTTTCGTCATGCATTGCTGCAAAATCTGTATTTCAGCGGCATGTTCGTCAGCAAACACAAAAACGCCAAAGTCGCTTGTTGTGCTCCTTCGCTGCTTCAAGTCTGCTGTCAGTTTCTTAGCAATCCGTACCATCGACCGCATCATGGAATCGTAGACGTTCTGCCAATGGTCAGAGTCTAAGCGATTCGCTTCGGTATTCAGCGCAGTCAGGAGTTGTTCCAACTCGCTGTTTCGCCAGGGCAAATCAGTCCAATACCAGTCCGCGGAACTCCACCTTAGATCTTTGTTTCCGTCGAGTTCTTCTTCAGTGTTCAGAGCCAGGCTCGGAAAGGTAATCAACTGCCATTCCTCGGCATAAAACTCATGAAATGCAGCGGCGTAATACAACTCGTCAGAATACTGATTCATGGCTGCCTGGATCGCTTTCATGCAGCGTGACACAAGAACTTCTTCAAACCGTCGCCAATTGAAGTCACATTTTGCCATTGTCTTGGTTTTTGCCCTCGTGCGTCTTGTGCGATACTGTCCAACGAACAATTGATAGACAGAATTTCATTCTGTCTAAAGCTATCAGGAATTCTATCTATTATCAATTGATAACATGTGGTCTTGCATTCATGGCCAGGATTGTTCAGGGAAGACCGAGCAGGATGATGTGATGTGGATTGAGAGTTCTTACGTTTTCATCGTGAACGCAATCAGGCTCTTCCGGAAATCCTGTTCCTCTACGGCAAAGTAATAGAAATCGGGTTGCCTCAGTCTTTTACCCTATGGCATTACTGTCTCGACACAATGTCCTTTTCATCCTCAATTTCGCCGACGATTTCTTCCAGGACGTCTTCCAATGTCACAATGCCGAGGGTTTGTTCCCTCTGCTGAACGACGGCCAGATGCTGGTGGCGTGTGCGGAACTCCAGCAACAGTTCGTCAGCGTGCGTCTCGGCGTTGACGACAAATGGCGCGTGCATGATCGAGGTGATTGACGTCGCTCCCTCACCATCCGCAAGCAAACTCAATACATCGCGGGCGATCAGCATCCCCTGAATATCGTCAGGGGATTTTCGGAACACCGGATAGCGCGAAAACTCCTTTGTGCGAATGATCTCTGCCGCTTCGTTGACCGTGGCTGATGCCGGAATGGAAACCACCTTTCCTAGCGGCGTCATGATGTCTTGAGCCATCCGATCATTGAGGCAAAACGTGCGGAAGATCATGTGGCCTTCGGTCGGTTCGATGTGGCCCCCTTTTTGACCCCGTCTGACAAGTGCGCGTATCTGCGTTTCCGTTCCGATTCTCCTTTCTCCCCGCATCAACGTGTTGGAAAGCCAGGCGAGCGCAACGCAGAGCGGATAGATGGCGAACCCCAAGCCGCGAATCACGGGGGCCGACCAGCGCGCCAATTGCGGCGCGTAATGTGATCCCAGCGCCTTCGGAATCACCTCCGAGAAGACGATCGTTCCGAGCATGAGCACTATTGTGATGGGAACCAAGGCTCTTGGACCATAAAGTCCGAATGCCTGCTGGCTGACGAGAATCGGCCCGAGTACATTGATCAGGTTGGTGAGAATCACGATCACTGCCAGTGAATGAGTCAGTTCCTGTTTTACTTCCCGCAGCCGTCCCGCACCGTGTTTGCCGCGTTGAATCAGTTCATCGACTTCCGGGTGAGAAATGCTCAGGACTGCTGCATCGACAGCGGCCATCAATCCGGATAAGGCGATAAATACGACAATTGAAACTAAAAGCCAAACCATGAACTCACTTTCCAAGCAAGAAGAATCTGGTGAGAAAGTATTCCTGCGCCGAATATGTCACAAATGCGACCGCATTGCAACGTCTTGAACAGGGAAGGGTTCAGATTCGAATGGTACCTCAGTTGATGATCTCCGGATTACGGCAAGTACCCGTCGTTTACTTTTGCGTGAACCATGCTGGTCAATGGTAATTTGTTGACAGGCCGCTTCAGTTTGATACGATTTTTGTATATTGCGGTCGGTGTAGCACCTTCAGCATCATATGTGGTCGGTTTTCATGAATAACTGGTTGGGTGAATAAACTAAATAACCCATACGTCACGCCCGGGATCGGGACGAAGTGAGTTTTCTTACAAAAGTGATATGAGAGGCTCAAAAGCTTGAGGAGTGCAAAAAAGTGTCACGGCGCCCGTTGAAACGCTTCCTGTTGACAGCAAACGCCATTCAAGTGCATCTGCTGTGCGGAACACTGATTGTTTTGCTTTCGGTCAGTATCTGGAACGGCGAGGCACAGCCGGACTATCAATGGGGATTGTTGTTTACCATCGTCATTTACCCCGTTCTCCTCGGCTTGTTGTGGTGGAATGATCGTCTCGAAGAACAGGCGGTTGTAGAGCATGTGATTGAGTCGATAACAGAGCCAGAACGGCTGCGTCGCAAACGCCGTTCGTGGCGCCGGGGCTCGCTGGTGTTTTTCTTCGGCGTGGCAATCGCATTTGTCTATGCGGGCCATCAAGGGGTTCAAGTCGACTTACTCCCGGCACATTATCTGGGCTATTTCTTTTTCGTGATCGCGTCATTGGGAGTCGCAGGCGTCAATGTCTGGCACGGCGGCCCCCTCGACCCGCGTATGGATCCCCCGCTGAAGGAAACGGGGATCTTTGATGAAATGCCGGGAGACACCGATTCAGAGGGATAGCAAGATTGTAGCGAGGGTTTATAATACGGACAGCGATAAGGTGAGAAGCAAGTCAGGTTACCTATGTTGATGAGCATCACGGTCAGGTTGTTAATCGTAGCAGTGATTGCCTCGGCTATGGCGGTAGTCGGGATGGAAATGATCGCATTGCGAGATGGGCATCATGGGGAATTCGGCACCCTGAAGATTGTGATCCCGCTCTCGATATTCGTCTGGCTGGTATTGTCTCTTTTAATTCGAGGGCGGCCCATTCTGGTTGGAGTTTACGTTGGATTCCTCTCTCCGTTCTTGGGTGGCGTTTTGGCAATACCGCCGTTCGGACTTCTGATCGTCCTCACCAACTTGGGGATTTGCATCGGTGTTGGAATCGTGACTGGGCTTTTGGTGGCGATAGTCTTGCGTCAATGGGGGGGAGCGACATGAATGCACAAATCCACTTATAAAGCATCATAAAATCGCTGACTCACGGAGTATGTCTGCAACAGTTTTCCAAATTTAGTTTGGCTGAGTTTTTGTCGATAAGCCACTTTCGATATTTGGTGTTCAGAGCAAAAAGCATCTGCATTCTCAGTGTTATGTTTTGTAAACAATGTTACAATATCGTCGGAAATGGGCGATGCCATTTTTAAAATGTAGCCATCACACAGAAAACAAATGCAACACGACCAATCATCAAGGAGTAATCATGATCCCATCAAATTTATTTTCTCGTCGCCAGTTTGTGTTGTTAGCGGCCGCCGCTGCTGCTTCCGGTCCATTGCTTACACGAGGGGCTGAGAGTCAAGGGGGCTACCTCAACGGTCGCCTGTATAAGACGCTGAAGATTGGGATGGTTCGAGCCGGCAAGACGCTTGAAGAAAAGTTTGCGATTGCGAAGGAAGCCGGCTTCGATGGAATCGAATTAAATACTCCGGGGATTGATGTCAAAGAAGTCCGCGCCGCCATCAAAGCGACGGGACTTCCCGTCGACGGTTCGGTCAACGCCGGACACTGGAATGTTCGCCATACCGATGCCGATCCCGCGATTCGTGCGAAGGCTTTGGCCAGTCTAAAGGAAGCACTGATCCAGACGCATGCCGTCGGTGGAAACTCGGTGCTGCTTGTGGTTGGTAAAGGCAGCGATGGCCCCGAAGAAGAAATCTGGAAGCGATCGGTCGAGAATATTTCCCAGGCAATTCCC
>TARA_R110002095_G_scaffold189599_2_pt1 | contig 38952 bp, 28 predicted proteins | sample TARA_R110002095 | Tara Oceans TARA_R110002095 (sample SAMEA4397255) | marine metagenome | biome: Polar Biome; feature: [SRF] surface water layer (ENVO:00010504); material: water (ENVO:00002006), including particulate matter (ENVO:01000060) such as... | depth 5 m | reverse complement strand
TGTGCATCTGGGCACGACCGAACACTTTCGGGATCAGGTGGTACAGCGCACCGATGGAGACCATGGCAACCCAGCCGAGCGCACCGGCATGCACGTGACCGATGGTCCAGTCCGTGTAGTGGGACAGTGCGTTGACGGTCTTGATGGCCATCATCGGACCCTCGAAGGTCGACATGCCATAGAACGCCAGGGACACGACCAGGAAGCGCAGGATCGGGTCGCTGCGCAATTTATGCCAGGCCCCGGAAAGCGTCATCATGCCGTTGATCATGCCGCCCCAGCTTGGCGCCAGCAGAATCAACGACATCACCATGCCCAGGCTTTGTGCCCAGTCCGGCAGCGCGGTGTAGTGCAGGTGGTGCGGACCGGCCCAGATGTAGACGGTGATCAGTGCCCAGAAGTGGACGATCGACAGGCGATAGGAATACACCGGACGCTCGGCCTGCTTGGGCACGAAGTAGTACATGATCCCGAGGAAGCCTGCAGTGAGGAAGAACCCTACGGCGTTATGACCGTACCACCACTGGACCATTGCATCGGTCGCACCGGCATACACCGAGTAGGACTTCATTGCTGTGACCGGGACTTCCAGGTTGTTGACGAGATGCAGGATCGCCACGGTCAGGATGAAGGCGCCGAAGAACCAGTTACCGACGTAGATGTGCTTGACCTTGCGCGTGGCCAGGGTGCCGAAGAACACGACCGCGTAAGACACCCAGACGATGGTGATCAGGATGTCGATCGGCCATTCCAGTTCGGCATATTCCTTGGAGCTGGTGAACCCCAGCGGCAGCGATATCGCGGCCAGGAGGATGACCAGTTGCCAACCCCAGAACGTGAACGCGGCCAGCTTGGGCGCGAACAGAGTGGTCTGACAGGTGCGCTGGACCGAATAGTAAGACGTCGCGAACAATGCACAGCCGCCGAAGGCGAAGATCACCGCGTTGGTGTGCAATGGGCGTAGACGACCGAAACTGGTCCACGGGAGGTCAAAGTTGAGAAATGGCCAGGCCAATTGTGCTGCGATGAAAACGCCGAGCCCCATCCCGACGATTCCCCACACCACCGTCATGATGGCAAATTGGCGGACCACCTTGTAGTCATAGGCGGTACTGGTTGCTGTGTTCATGTATGGGCTTCCATCCACGGTAATGAGCATGTTTTTTGTTGCGGTGAGCAGAGATTTCTTTCAATAGAAAGCGGGGGCAAGGATGGGCACTGGGCAAATGGCCGGTATTGACGCCGGTCAATACTCAAAGGGCGACGAAATTCCATTCGTCCGGCGTGATCAACCAAAGGGGGCGGTTTGCGCCAGCCTGATCCTGGCGCATGGAGCTGGCGCTCCGATGGACAGTCCGTTCATGGAGCAGATGACTGAACGGCTGGTAGAGCGGGGCGTGGCGGTCTTTCGTTTCGAGTTTGCCTATATGGCCAGCAGGCGCATCGACGAACGCAAGCGTCCGCCAAATCCACAGGCACAGCTGCTTCAGCAATGGCGTGCGGTTTATCGAACGGTGCGACAGCAAACCGCAGGGCGATTGGCGATCGGTGGCAAGTCGATGGGCGGGCGAATGGCGAGCTTGTTGGCCGACGAACTCGCGGTCGATGCACTGGTATGCCTGGGCTATCCGTTTCATGCCGCACGTAAGCCGGAAAAGCCACGAGTGGCGCACCTGGCCGAGCTGCGAACACCGACGCTGATTATTCAAGGGGAGCGCGATGCCATGGGTAACCGAGACACCGTCGCTGGCTACTCACTGTCGCCGGCGATTCGCCTCGATTGGCTGATGTCGGCCGACCATGATCTCAAACCACTGAAACGCTCAGGCTTTACCCATGAGCGGTATCTGGACAAGGCTGCAGACGCAATCGCGGCATTCCTCGGCAGTCCTTAGCCCCAATAGGAAATAGGAATGCCCGCTGCCGCAATGCGGTAAGCGGGCATGCTTGGTGGCATCAGCGAGATGAGGCTTTAGTTAGCGGTTGAAACGCTCTACCAGGCTGTACTGCGACTGTGCAGTCGCCGCCAGGTCTTCAGAAAGCAGCGCTGAGCTCTGCGCATCGCCAGAGGTCTGGTCGGCGAGTCGGGCGATATTGCCAACGTTCTGGCTGATTTCGTCGGCCACTGCGCTTTGCTGCTCGGTTGCGGAAGCGATCTGCGCCGTCATGTCGATAATGCGTCCCACCGCCTCACTGATGCCGGTCAGTGCCCCGTCGGCATCGATCACGCGCTCGACGCCACGGCTCGCCTGGCTACGGCCTTGCTCAGTGGTTTCCACGGCTTGGCGTGCCTGCTGTTGCAGCTTTTCGATCAGCTGATGAATCTGTCCGGTGGCGGATGCCGTGCGCTGAGCCAGTTGTCGGACCTCGTCGGCCACCACGGCGAAGCCGCGGCCGCTTTCACCCGCTCGCGCGGCTTCGATGGCTGCGTTCAGCGCGAGCAGGTTGGTCTGGTCAGCAATGCTCTTGATCACATCGACAACAGTGCCGATCTCGTTACTGTTCTGTGCCAGCGCTGACACCGCATCGCCGGTTTCGGTGACGGCAGCAGCCAGCAGTTCGATGGCCTTGCGAGTCTGCGAGCTAATCTGGCGACCCTGGGCGGTGAGCTGGTTGGCTTGTTCGGTGGCCTCCGCTGCAAGAGCCACGTTGCCGGCAACCTCCTGGGTGGTGGCGGCCATCTGCGTGATTGCAGCAGCGACCTGCGAGGTCTCGTGATGCTGTCGCGACAATCCATCAGAGCAGCTATGCGCCAAGTCGTCCGCACGCTTGGCCTGCTGCTGCAGTTGCACGGCGCTGTCCTGCAGGCGGGTCAGGCATGTCTTGAGTCGTGCATGCTCGCTGAGCAGGGCCATCTCCAACTGTGCCTCGGCACCGTGGCTGTCGGTGTACATTTTAGCGATCAGCGGATCACTGGTTGACTGCTGGGCCAGGCCTAGCAATCGCCGCATCCCGCGCATCTGCCAGTGACGACCGATCAAACCGAGGGGTATTGATAGCAGGGCGGCGAGCGCGAACCCCCAGCCGTGGTCGTGCCAGGCTCCGATCAGGAAGCCAACCTGACTGATGACGATAAAGGGCAGCCAATTGACCAAGATGGGAAGCCATTTGTCGCGCTGGGGAACCCCACTTTTTCCTGCGTTTAGCCGAGCATAGAGCACTTCTGCGCGCCCGACCTGTTCACGGGTTGGCTTGGTGCGGACCGACTCATATCCAATGACCTTGCGCTGAGCATCCAGCACCGGCGTGACATAAGCGTTGACCCAATAGTGATCGCCGTTGTTGCGGCGGTTCTTAACGATGCCCATCCAGGGCTTGCCATCCTTGAGTGTGGCCCACATATGGCCGAACACCGCCGGCGGGACGTCTGGATGGCGTATCAGGTTATGTGGCGCGCCGATCAATTCACTGCGTTCAAAGCCACTGACTTCGGCAAAGATATCGTTGCAATAAGTAATCTTGCCGGTCAGGTCAGTGGTCGAAATCAACCTTTGCTGATCGGGAAACGCATATTCACGTTGAGTAACGGGCTGGTTGTTTCGCATGCAATACGCCTGGCAAGTCGGGGTGGCTGCAGCCACTTATTGTGTTCGGTCAGTCCGCCAATTCTGCGGTGCGGGGAATGATGGCATTTTGACGCCAAGTTCACGACCGTTGTGCTTGGCATCCTAACGGCTGATTTTCCAAAGACTTAAGCGTCAACAGATAAATGGCAGCACAAAAAAGCCCGCTGCAGATGTGCTGCAGCGGGCTTTGATTGAAGCGACATATGTTTCGGGCTATCAGGCCTCGATCAGCTGGCGCAGCACGTAGTGCAAAATGCCGCCGGCTTTGAAGTACTCAACCTCGTTGAGAGTGTCGATGCGGCAGAGCACCTGAAAGCTATCGCGCCCGCCGTCGGCACGTTCTACGTCGACGGTCAGCAGCTGACGCGGCTTGATGTCGGCGCCCAGGCCACGGATCGACAGCTTCTCGTTACCGGTCAACCCCAGCGATTGCCTGGTCTGGTCGCCGACAAACTGCAGCGCCAGTACGCCCATGCCTATCAGGTTCGAACGGTGGATTCGCTCAAAGCTCTCGGCAATAACGGCCTTTACCCCTAGCAGATTGGTACCTTTTGCGGCCCAGTCGCGGCTGGAACCGGTGCCGTACTCCTTGCCCGCGATGACGACCAAGGGCACAGCCTCCGCCTGGTAGCGCATCGCAGCGTCGTAGATGGACATGGGCTCACCACTTGGCTGATACAAGGTGTTGCCGCCTTCCTCGCCGCCAAGCATCTCGTTTTTGATGCGGATGTTGGCGAAGGTGCCGCGCATCATGACTTCGTGATTACCGCGGCGCGAACCATAGGAGTTGAAATCCTCCGGCTGTACGCCCAGCTCCTGCAGATACACGCCGGCAGGGGAGCTGGCCTTGATATTGCCGGCCGGGGAGATGTGGTCGGTGGTGATGGAGTCACCAAATACCGCAAGGACTCGCGCGTTCTCGACATCCTTCGGTGGCGTCAGGGGTTGCCCGATGTCCTCGAAGAAGGGTGGGTTCTGCACATAGCTGGAATTATTGTTCCATTTGTAGGTGTCGCCAGCGGTGACCGCAATGGACTGCCAATGCTCATCGCCACTGAATACGTCGGCGTAGCGGGTACGGAACATTTGTCCGTCGATCTTGCTGACTGCCTCGTTCACTTCCGCGCTGGTCGGCCAGATATCCTTGAGGTAAACGGGCTGGTTCTGCTCGTCATAGCCCAGCGGATCTTTTTCCATGTTGATCCGCGTGGTTCCGGCCAGCGCGAAGGCCACCACCAGCGGCGGCGATGCCAGCCAGTTGGCCTTGACCAGCGGATGCACGCGGCCTTCGAAGTTACGGTTGCCGGAAAGCACCGATGACACGACAAGATCGTTATTGGTAATCGCCTTGCTGATGGCATCAGGAAGTGGCCCGGAGTTACCGATGCAGGTTGTGCAGCCATAGCCGACGAGGTTGAAGCCAAGTTGATCGAGGTAGGTGGTCAATCCGGCGCGCTCGAGGTAGTCGGTGACGACCTTGGAGCCCGGCGCCAAGGATGACTTCACCCAGGGCGCGCGCTTTAGGCCGCGCTCGAGTGCCTTCTTCGCCACCAGGCCGGCAGCCATCAGCACGTTCGGGTTGGAGGTGTTTGTGCAGGAAGTAATGGCTGCAATCACCACCGCGCCGTGCTTGAGGCGGTAGTCTTCGCCGGCCACCACGACCGAGCTGGCGGCCTGCTGGGCTTTGCCACTGGTTTCCAGCAGCAGGTCAAAGTTGGCACCGATATCCTCAAGCGATACGCGGTCTTGCGGTCGCTTAGGGCCCGCCAGGGATGGCTTGACCTCGGCCAGGTCCAACTCCAACGTGGCTGTGAAAACGGGATCGGGAGAGTGGGTGTCGCGCCACATCCCCTGGGCTTTGCTGTAGGCCTCGACCAGGGCGATACGGTCTTCGTCACGTCCGGTCAGACGCAGGTAATCAATGGTGACCTGATCGACCGGGAAAAAGCCGCAGGTCGCACCGTACTCCGGCGCCATGTTGCCGATGGTCGCGCGGTCGGCGAGTGGAAGATGGTCCAGACCGGGGCCGAAGAACTCGACGAACTTGCCCACCACACCGTGCTTACGCAGAATTTGGGTCACGGTCAGCACCAGATCGGTGGCGGTCACGCCTTCGTTGAGCTTGCCAGTCAAGCGCATGCCGATCACTTCCGGGATCAGCATCGAGACCGGTTGGCCGAGCATCGCGGCTTCCGCTTCGATCCCGCCGACGCCCCAACCCAGCACGCCGAGACCGTTGATCATCGTGGTATGCGAGTCGGTGCCGACCAGGGTGTCGGGGTAGGCGATGGTTTCGCCGTTCTCTTCCTTGGTCCAGACAACCTGTCCCAGGTATTCCAGGTTGACCTGGTGACAGATTCCGGTGCCAGGCGGCACCACGCGGAAATTGTCGAATGCTTGCTGACCCCAGCGCAGAAACTCGTAGCGCTCCCCGTTGCGCTGCATTTCGATGTCGACGTTCTGCTCGAACGCCTTGTCCGTGCCGAACCGGTCCACCATCACAGAGTGGTCGATCACCAGATCGACCGGCGACAACGGATTGATGCGCTGTGGGTCGGCACCGGCCCGGGAGACCGCGTCCCGCATGGCAGTGAGGTCGACGACTGCGGGTACGCCAGTAAAGTCCTGCATCAATACTCGCGCGGGGCGATACTGGATCTCGCGTTCGGAGGTGTGTGTCTTGAGCCACACGGCCAACGAGTTGAAGTCATCGGCGCGAACGGTGGCGCCATCTTCCCAGCGCAGCAAGTTTTCCAGCAGTACCTTCAGCGAGGTAGGTAGTCGGCTGATGTCGCCCAACTGTGTCGCAGCTTCCGGGAGGCTGTAGTAGTGGTAGGTCTTGCCGTTCACGTCGAGACTGCGACGGCAATTCAGGCTGTCCAGGGATGGCATTCGTCTCTCCTTGTGCCCGCACGGCCGGGCTGATTGAGTCGGGAGCGTTCTTGGAACCTAGCTTCTGGCGAAGTGATTCGCCACGAAACTGGCCGCCAATCGTCATGGCTAAACTGCAAGGGTCGGGCCGCGACAGCTTGTTCGCAGCGGCGCAAAGGCGCTGCTTGTCGGGACGCAAACGACTCCTGCAACTGTTCACTGGACCGAACCAGCAAGCCCGTGGTTCCCCACTCGGCTATCATGTGCGGCTTTTGTCGCAGGGGGGTGCTGGCGCCGATGCGCTTTGTGCCGCTTATAGGGTTCGTACCATGAATACATTGCTGCTGCATTGCCGCCCCGGTTTCGAGAGCGAGGTCTGCGCTGAAATCAGTGACCAGGCTGCTCGCCTTGATGTGGCCGGCTACGCCAAGGCCAAAGCTGACAGTGCTTGTGCCGAGTTCATCTGCAACGACGCGGCAGGGCCTGAACGCCTGATGCGCGGCGCGCGTTTCGCACGGCTTATATTTCCCCGGCAATGGGCGTGCGGGGAATGGCTGGCGCTTCCGGAAACTGACCGGATCGGTGTATTGCTCGATCAGCTGAAATCCATGCCGGTGTGCAGCAGTCTGTGGCTGGAAGTGTTGGATACCAACGACGGCAAAGAGCTGTCGAACTTCTGCCGCAAGTTCGAGGCGCCGTTGCGCAAGGCGCTGGAGAAAGCCGGCAGGCTGAAGGAGGGCAGCCATGGTCCCCGCCTCTTGCTCACGTTCAAGAGTGGTCGTGAGGCCTTTGTGGGGTTTGCCGAAGCAGAGAACAGTGCCATGTGGCCGATGGGCATCCCCCGGCTGAAATTTCCTCGCCAGGCGCCAAGCCGCTCGACCTTGAAGCTCGAGGAGGCGTGGCACCATTTCATCCCGCGCGAGCAATGGGATGAGCGGCTGGCGCCAGGCATGACGGCGGTCGATCTTGGCGCCTCACCGGGCGGCTGGACCTGGCAGCTGGTCAACCGCGACATCGAAGTAATGGCTGTCGACAACGGGCCGATGAACGAGGAATTGCTCGAGTCCGGTCTGGTGGGTCATTACCGCGCCGATGGCTTCGCCTTCCGTCCTAAGCGCCCGGTGAACTGGATGGTCTGCGATATCGTCGAAAAGCCGGCGAAAAATGCCGCGTTGCTCGAAACCTGGATCGGCGAAGGCTTGTGTCGCGAAGCCGTGGTCAACCTGAAGCTGCCGATGAAGCAGCGCTATGCCGAGGTGAAACGACTGCTGGAACGCATCGCCGATGGGCTTGCCGAACGAGGGGTGAAAGCGAGCATCGGCTGCAAACAGCTCTATCATGACCGAGAGGAAGTGACTTGCCATTTGCGTCGGTTGTGAACCCTGCCGCCTGCTTTCTTGCGCGAAATACCGTCCTGTTTTCTGGAGCCTCTGATGTCTCGAACTACCGAACTGTCTGCTGATGCGCTGCTCGATGCCAGCGGCCTCAACTGCCCCGAGCCGGTCATGATGCTGCACAACAAGGTGCGCGATCTGCCTGCGGGCGACGTCTTGAAGGTCATTGCGACCGATCCGTCGACTCAGCGCGATATACCCAAGTTCTGCGTTTTTCTGGGCCATGAACTGGTCGACCAGCAGACCGACGACGGCGCCTATCTGTACTGGATACGCAAGAAGCTCGATTAGACGCCCGCAATATTTGGGCGCCTGGTTTAGATGCAGGGCGGCAGAAACACCAGCTGCATGCCAACGAAAACCGTCGCCAACGCTGCGATGAAGTGAATCCCGGACGACACCTTGATCACGAAAACCTGGCGTTCATTGAAATCGTTCGGTTCATGAGACAGCTTCCAGGTCCGGCGTCCCAGCCAGAGCAGCAACACTATCACCAGTACCGTGAACAGTCCGAAGCTCGCATTCAACCAGTTGAAGACCCCGAGGCTGGGGTCCGGCGGGGCGATCGAACAGACCACCGCGTGTGAGCCGTACATGATGGCAAACCAGAGGCTCCAGATGGTCAGCCCAAACGGAATCTGAATGGGGTGGAAGACAGATGTGCGGCTGTACTTCATCAGGCAGCCCCCCATGCATTCGGGAACAGGACAATCGCGGCATAGGCGCTCCAGACTACGCCGAGGTTGTAGTACCAGAGCTGCTCGACGACCACCACCTCGTAGGGCGCCTTGTCACCCACGTAGCCGTACATCACCCGCAGCGTCTGCAGCAGCGTGAGGATCGTGGCCAGCCCGCAGTGAATCAGCCCGTAGGCAAGAATCACGAAGACCACCGCGTCGTGCGCCGTCTCGGTCACCCTCAGGTTGGCCGTTAGCAGCAGCCACAGCAACATCGCCCACTGCACTGCACCGATCGCCGTGATCGCACCGAGATTGAGCATCAGCTGCCCGCCGCTTCCCCGCCGCAGCCGGCCAGGCACCAGGCGCATCCACAGCGTTCCAGCGCTGAGCACTACTGCGCTGGCAAACATCAGCCAGCCGTTCAGGTCGGAGTGCTCCGGCACCATCCATTCCGGTGAAACCGTCCACAGGTAGAACCAGCCGAACAGCAAAGACAGGTAAAGGGTGCCATTGGCCAGCAGGGTCACGCCCATCCCCCAGAGGCCGGGGCCGTCAAAGGTGCGTGAGTGCAGCGGGGGTTCGCCGGGCTGCGTCTGCGCGTCAGGTGCTGCGGCAGGGTGCGCACCGTTTTCCCAGGACCAGCGAAACAGCACGATCAAGGTGGCGACCGTCGCAATCAAAGCGACCCAGTAAAATTTGTTCAGCAGGCTCAGGCAGAGCACCGCCAGAAACACCGAAGCCACGAACGGCCACCAGCTGTTGCCAGGCAGATGGATGATTTCACGGACCTTGCCAGTCAGCGGGTCTGAGCCCCAGGTTTCGCGCCGGCCATGATCGATGGCCTTCAGCGAATGCTCGGCGCGGGCGATGCTGTTGGGCAGGTCCGGATCCTTCCACAGCGGATGACGGTCGGTAATGTCCGGCAGGCTGACGAAGTTATAAGGACTCGGGGGCAGGGCGGTACCCCATTCCAGCGTGTCAGCATTCCAGGGGTTGGTTTTTGCGGGCTGGCCGAAGCGGAAGTGCAAGACGATATCCAGCAGGATGGTGCCGATGCCGATGGCCATGATGAAGCTGCCGATCGACGAGATCAGGTTAGGCATGTCCCAGCCCAGACCGGTGTCATAGGTGTAAACCCGTCGCGGCATTCCGATCAGGCCGGTCCAGTGCATAATCAGGAAAGTTGTGTTGAAACCAATGAATACCAGCCAGAAGCCCCAACGGCCCAGGCGCACCGAGGGCATGCGGCCGGAAAAGTGCGGCAGCCAGTAGTAAAGCCCGGCCATCAGCGGGAAGAACATCCCGCCCACCAGCACGTAATGCATGTGCGCGACGATGAAGTGGGTGTCATGCACCTGCCAGTCGAAGGGCACCAGCGCCACCATCACCCCGGTCAGGCCGCCACAGACGAACACGATCAGGAAGCCCACCAACCAGAGCATCGGCACGTGATAGACCGGTTTACCCAGCCATAACGTTGCGATCCAGGCAAAGATCTGTACCCCGGTGGGTATTGCCACGAGCATGCTCGCCGCGGAAAAGAACCCCAGCGCCAGTGCTGGAATGCCGACGGTGAACATGTGGTGCACCCACAGCCCGAAGCTCAGGAATCCGGTAGTCAGCACGCCGAGCACCACCCACCGATATCCCACCAGTGGCCGCTGGCAGAACACGGGCAGCAAGGTGGAAACGATGCCGGCTCCGGGCAGGAAGATGATGTACACCTCTGGATGGCCGAACAGCCAGAACAGGTGCTGCCAAAGCACCGGATCGCCGCCCTTGGCTGAATCGAAAAATGGCATGCCGGCAGCGCGCTCCAGCTCCAGCAAAATGCTGCCCAGGATCAGCGGAGGGAAGCCGAACACGATCATCAGCGCCATCACCAGGATGTACCAGGCATACAGCGGCATCTTGTGCAGCGCCATGCCGTTGGTTCGGGTGCGCAGGATAGAAACCACCAGCTCGACACCGGCACTGACTGCGGAGATCTCGACGAAGGTGATGCCGAGCAGCCAGAAGTCGGAGTTGACGCCAGGCATGTGCGCCGAGCTCGACAGCGGGGTGTACATGAACCAGCCCGCTTTGGGGGCGACGCCGAGAAACACGCTGGACAGCAGGATGATGCCGCCGAACAGGTAGCAGAAATAGCCAAGTGACGAGAGGCGCGGAAAGATCAGGTCTCGCGCGCCGATCATCTTTGGGATCAGGTAGACCGCCAGCCCCTCCATCATCGGTACGGCGAACAGGAACATCATCACCGAGCCATGCATGGTGAAGACCTGGTTGTATACCTCAGGCTCCATCAACACATAGCCGGGCAGGGCGAGCTGGGTGCGGATAAGCATCGCCATCAGCCCGCCGATCAGGAAGAACACGGCTCCGGTGACCAGAAAGCGCAGGCCAATCGTGGTGTGGTTGACGATAGTCAGCGCGCGCCAGCCGCGCGGGTTGCCCCAGACGTCGTTGAACTGGTCGCGTAGCTGATCCGGATGCGTGCTGGGCTTGCTGCTTTGGTCGAGTTGAGTCATGGAGCGAGCGTCTCCAGCCAGTCGGCAATCTGATCGAGTGTTTGCGGCGGAACGTCGTCATGCGCGGGCATGCCGTTGCCGAATTTGAGCGTCTTATGGTCACGTAGCCACTGCCGCAGCCCGTCATGGTTGTTGTCGAGCACCCCCGCGCCGAGGGTTGGCCGTGTGGCGAGGTCGGTGAGGTCCGGCGCACGAGTGCCGTTGCTGATGCCCGCGACGCGGTGGCATTGACCGCAGCGCTCATCGAACACCCGACCGGCGTCGCCAGGGGCGCGTTGCTCGATACTGAGGTTCTCCCGCACGGCGATCCATTGATCGAAACCGGCTTCGTCCAGCGCCTCGACATGCAGTTTCATGTGCGCATGCTGCAACCCGCAGAATTCCGAACACTGGCCGTGAAAGACGCCGGTATGGCCTGCTTGCAGACGGATGACATTGGTACGCCCAGGGATCATGTCCATTTTTCCGCCGAGTCTCGGAATCCAGAACGAATGGATGACATCGGCGCTGGTGATATTCACGTCTATCAGTCGTCCGGCCGGGATGATCAGCTGGTTCGCCGTGGTGACACCGCTCTCGGGGTAGTGCACCTCCCACCACCATTGGTGGCCAGTAACCTCTACCTCCAGCGGCTGCTGACCTTCGACCGGCAGGGGCATCATGCTGCGCCCGGTAGGTATGCCGAAAATCAGCAAAACAACGATGCTCAGACTCGGCAGTACGATGCCGCCGCCAATGACCCAGCGGCGATTGATCTTGAGCGCCGTTTCCTCGCTGGTTTCCCGCGGCTTGCGTGCCAGCGCATAGATCCATATCGCGCTGACTGCGACCAGCACCAGCGTGGCGAAGGCAAACATGCCCCACCAGACGTGGGATATCTGGCGCGCCATGGGACTGGCTGGGTTGAGCGACGACAGCGGACCGCCACAGCCACTCAGTAAAGGAACTGCCAGCGCCAGCGTGGTCCATTTCAAAAGGTCGCCGGCTCGTTTTGCGCGGTGGCCTACCCCCGACAAATGCTGCCGGAGCGTCCAATGGCCCGATACAGAGAATCCATCCACAGCCGCGCTGCGATAGCCGGCCACCCGCTGCACCCGATGTTGATCCATTTTCCGGTCGCCGCACTGACCGGCTTGCTGCCGGTTGATCTCGCGCACCTCTGGACGTTGGATGACTTCTGGTGGCGAGCCGGCCTGTGGCTGTCCGGCGTAGGAGCCCTGGGTGGCTGGATCGCCAGCATCTTCGGACTGATCGATTTGGTGACCGTGCGTGAGATTCGCCACAAGATCACTGCCTGGTGTCATGCGATTCTCGCCGTGATGATGCTGTCTCTGGCCTCGCTGAACTGGCTGCTGCGCTACCAGAACGACGCCCAGAGTATGCAGCTGTGGGCGCTGTACCTGTCGGCGATCACCGCCGTGTTGATTTCCCTCGCGGCGTATCTCGGCGGCCGGCTGGTCTACGAGCATGCGGTCGGGGTCGACCTGGACAAGGTCTGAATCAGAAAGATACGGGGCTTGGGATCGTTCGGTCATGGGCATCTTCGAGGTGATCGAGCGGTTTGGGGCACGGGCTAGAAAGGTTTTGCCAGCACCAGCCAAAGCGTCGCGGTGATGAACGTTGCGGCAACTGCTCCAAGGAAACGACAACGGATGCTCACGCTCTGCTCAGGCGCCCGTTCGATATGCAGTACCAGCACGCCACATAGGGTGTGGCAGAGCACCATCCCGGCCACGGTGCTGAGCTTGACGATCAACCAGCCGGCCACGAGACCCTGGCTCAGGAATAGCGCTGTACCCGAACCAATGGCGACCAGCGCCGCTGGCGTGCCGATCAGGTTGAACACCATGCGCGTCAGATGCGCATGGTCACGATAGAAAAGTGGGTCACTGCGTCGAGTACCTGCTGCAATCAGCGCAGGCAGGTAGAGCAGTGTGCCGCACCAGCAGAGCAAGCCCGCGAAGTGCACCAGTTTGAGCAAGGGCATGCATGTCTCCGTCCAGCCCGCGGCAAGTCAGAGGTTGTGACAGCCGCTTGCCGAGGGGGTTCGGAGTTCGCAATGGAAGCGTCTGGAAGAGGATTCAGATCGGCGAAGCGAAGCGCTGCCTCAGTCGCTCTGCTGCTTCGGTGGGTCCTGCTCGTCGTCGGGCTCAGGCTCACTGCGTTTGAACAGGTGAGTGCCACAGCGGCTGCAAAAGGCCGCGTTTGGTTCGTGGCTCAGTTTTTCGCAGGTCGGGCAGCGCTGCTGAAGACTGTCGGCGCGCATGGCGGTGGCCAGCTCCGCGGTAAAAATGCCGGTGGGCACCGCGATGATCGAATAACCGGTGATCATCACCAGGCTGGCAACCGCCTTGCCCAGCGTAGTGTGGGGAACGATGTCGCCGAACCCCACCGTCGTGATGGTCACGATTGCCCAGTAAATACTGATCGGAATGCTGGTAAAGCCCCTTGATGGCCCTTCGATCACGTACATCAAAGTGCCGAAAACCAATACCAGCGTGCTGACGCTGAGCAGAAAGACGATGATTTTCTGCTTGCTGCCTCGCAGCGCGACCATCAGAAAGTTGGCCTGACTCAGGTACTGGGTAAGTTTAAGCACGCGGAAGACGCGCAGCATTCGGATCGCACGTACTACCAGTAAATACTCAGCGTCTGGCAGCAGCAGGGCAATGAAAGCCGGAACGACCGAAAGCAGATCGATCGCACCATAGAAGCTGAAAATGTATTTGCGTGGCTCGGGATGACAGTAGATCCGGACCAGGTACTCGATCAGGAAAACGCCGGTGAACAACCATTCCAGACCGTCCAGTAATCCGCCGTAGCGCTCGCTGTACAGCGCTACGCTGTCCAGCATCACAACTACGAGGCTGGCGAAGATGACCACCAATAACCAGGTATCGAAGCGCTTACCGGCCGGCGTATTGGTGAAAAAAATGATGATATAGAGGCGTTCTCGCCAGTTCATCGACTGGAGGGCGTCGTTGTCCATGTGGGCTCCCGGCAAAACTCGAGCGCGAAGTATCCCCGAGTTCGATCCGCAGGCAAAAGGATCGTTGCAAGAGTGCCTTGTTTGTAGCCATATCAAGGCGCTCCGGCAGGCTAAAGTTCAATCTCGCTGAATCGTGCCCGGATACCTCGGGTCTACCATTCAGCTCGCAGCCTTTGCTACGTCTGGCGTTCAGTAATAGTCTTAGTCTTGCGCATCAAACCGCTGGAGAGCGAAATGCCAGATTCGAAGTTGGTCGACCCATTCGGCCGACGCATCACCTACCTCAGATTGTCGGTCACTGACCGTTGCGATTTCCGGTGCACCTACTGCATGAGTGAGGACATGGTCTTCGCCCCACGTGCGCAAATCCTCACCCTGGAAGAGCTCTATGCCGTGGCTGACGCCTTTATCAGTCTGGGCGTCAAGCGTATCCGTGTGACGGGTGGAGAGCCGCTGGTGCGCAAGGGGTTGCCGAGCCTGTTGAGTCGACTGGGTGCGCGTGAAGAGTTGGAAGATCTGGCAATCACAACCAACGGTTCGCAGCTGCCGACACTTGCACCGGTTCTTCGCGAGGCTGGCGTCAAGCGTCTTAATGTAAGCCTGGATTCGCTCAAACGTGAACGTTTCGCCGAGCTCACGCGCCGCGACATGCTCGAACAAGTGGTCGCCGGTATCGATGCTGCACGTCGTGCCGGGTTCGAGCGAATCAAGCTCAACAGCGTGATTCAGAAGGGCCGTAACGACGATGAAGTGCTGGATCTGGTGAATTTCGCCGTCGAGCGCGGGCTGGATATCAGCTTTATCGAGGAGATGCCGTTGGGCAATGTCTCCAGCCATGAGCGTGAGATCACATTCTGCTCCAGCGAGGAGGTCCGTGAGCGTATCGAAGTCGGCCATCAGCTGATACGAAGCAGCCACACCACCGGCGGTCCCTCGCGGTATTGGCAAGTGGCCGGCAGTGACACCCAGGTCGGCTTCATCTCGCCTCATAGCAACAACTTTTGCGGCAGTTGCAACCGGGTTCGGGTGACCGCCGAAGGCAAGCTGGTGCTCTGCCTCGGGCATGAAGGCGCGCTGGATCTCAAGACCTTGATGCGTCGCTACCCCGGCGACAGCGAACGGCTGCGCCAGGCGTTGGTCGATGCGCTGCAGCTCAAGCCTGAGAAACATGAATTCCGGACTGATGAACAGGTCCAGGTTGTGCGGTTCATGAGCATGACGGGCGGCTAGCGCCAGCATCCTTTGTGAAGGATGTCGCCCGTTCCTCACGCCATCGATGTCAGTTCAGTCGTGGCGTGGTAGCGGCTTTTCCCTTCGACAATGGCTAACCACTGCCGGCCGTTAGCTCGCGGTCAAACCTGTCATTTCTGACTTCCCCACACACGTTTTCGCTTTGTGCTACGGGCCCTGAGAGGCCCGCTTGTCGTCGTGATAAACTGCGCGGCCGACCGCCCAGACGACTCCAGCAATGCCCCGGGAAACCCATCAAGCCCACGGTGAATACGACGCTCCGGCTCACGTACCGATTGCCACGGATAGGCCTCAATGCGTCTGAAAAGCATCAAGCTCGCCGGTTTCAAATCTTTCGTCGATCCCACCACGGTAAGTTTCCCCAGCAACATGGCGGCAGTGGTCGGCCCGAACGGTTGTGGCAAGTCCAACATCATCGATGCCGTGCGCTGGGTCATGGGCGAAAGTTCGGCTAAAAACCTGCGTGGCGAGTCGATGACAGACGTCATCTTCAATGGCTCGAACACACGCAAGCCAGTGACGCAGGCCAGCATCGAGCTGATCTTCGATAATTCGGACGGCACGCTGCTCGGCGAATACGCGGCGTTTGCGGAGATCTCGATCCGCCGTCGGGTTACCCGCGACGCCCAGAACACCTACTTCCTCAATGGCGTGAAATGTCGTCGCCGCGACATCACCGATATCTTTCTGGGCACCGGGCTGGGGCCACGCAGCTACTCGATCATCGAGCAAGGCATGATCTCCAAGCTGATCGAGGCCAAGCCGGAAGACCTGCGCAACTTCATCGAAGAGGCGGCCGGTATATCCAAGTACAAGGAGCGCCGCCGCGAAACTGAAAATCGTATTCGCCGAACCCATGAAAACCTGGCTCGCCTGACTGATCTGCGGGAAGAACTCGAACGTCAACTGGAACGCCTGCATCGCCAGGCGCAGTCGGCGGAGAAGTATCAGGAGTACAAAGCCGAGGAGCGCCAGCTGAAGGCCCAGCTGACGGCACTGCGCTGGCAAACGCTGAACGCTCAGGTGGGGCAGCGTGAACAGGTGATCGGCGACCAGGAGGTCAGTTTCGAGGCGCTGATTGCTGAGCAACGCAATGCCGACGCCAGCATCGAGCGTCTGCGCGACGGCCACCACGAACTGTCGGAGCGCTTCAACCTCGTTCAGGGGCGCTTCTATTCCGTCGGCGGTGATATCGCACGCGTCGAGCAGAGCATTCAGCATGGCCAACAGCGTTTGCGTCAGCTGCAGGACGATCTGCGCGAGGCCGAGCGGGCCCGACTGGAAACCGAATCTCATCTGGGGCACGACCGGACCGTGCTCGCCACCCTTGGTGAAGAGCTGGCCATGCTCGAGCCGGAGCAAGAGATCGCAGGCGCGGCCGCTGAAGAGACTGCCGCCCAGCTCGAAGAATCCGAGACAACGATGCAGCACTGGCAAGACCAGTGGGAGCGGTTCAACCAGCAGAGCGCCGAACCGCGCCGAACGGCGGAGGTCGAGCAGTCGCGTATCCAGCAGCTTGAACAGAGCCTGGAGCGGCTGGCCGAGCGTCGGCGACGTCTTGAGGATGAACTCAGCTTGCTCGCCGGCGATCCGGAAGATGCCATGGTTACCGAGATGAGCGAACAGTTGGCCATCGGCGAGATGAATCTCGAGGAGCTGTCTGCGGCACAGGAGCTGACCGATCAGCAGCTCGAGGGCCTCCGTGAACAGCTGCAACAGGCGAGCCGCGTCGAGCAGGAGGCGCTGGGCCAGTTGCAGCGTATGGATGGCCGTATTGCTTCGCTGGAAGCCCTGCAGCAGGCCGCCATGGATCCTGGGAAAGGTGTTTCCGATTGGCTGCATGAGCGAGGGCTCGACCAGCGACCGCGCCTGGCCGAAGGGCTACGCGTCGAGCCGGGCTGGGAGCTGGCCGTCGAAACCGTGCTGGGCGCGGATCTGCAGGCGGTGCTGCTGGACGACTTCGACAGCCTGGACATGAGTGGCTTCGAACAGGGCGACTTGCGTCTGGTCAGTGCCGCACAGGGACGCGGCCCGATCGACGGAAGTCTGCTGGACAAGGTCGACTCTGCGACCGATCTGTCGCCATGGCTGGGGCGGGTGCGCCCGGTGGACGACCTCGAGCAGGCCTTGGCAGCACGTGGCTCACTGGGTGATGGCGAGAGCTTGATCAGCCGTGACGGCTACTGGGTTGGCCGGCATTTTCTCAGGGTCAAGCGAGCCGGGGAGGCCGAGTCCGGGCTGTTGGCGCGCAGCCAGGAGCTGGCGCTGTTGCAGGCTGAACGTGATGACTGTGAGGCCAGCCTCTCGCAGTTGGCCGAAAAGCTCGGCCAACTGCGAGAGGCGCAACGCGAGCAAGAGGAACGCCGTGAGCAACAACGACGCCAGCACCAGGAGCTGTCCCGTCAGCAAGGCGAATTGAATGCTCGCCTGTCGGCCAGCCAGGCCAAGCTGGAGCAGCTGAGCCTGCGTCGGCGCCGGCTGGATGAGGAGCTCCTGGAGCTCTCCGAGCAGCGCGCCCTGGAAACCGAGCAGCTGGGCGAGTCGCGGCTGCAGTTGCAGGATGCGCTCGACGCGATGGCCGTCGATACCGAGCAGCGCGAGTCATTGCTGGCAAACCGAGACTCGATTCGGGAAAAACTCGACCGGGTTCGCCAGGACGCCCGCCAGCACAAGGATCATGCGCACCAGCTGGCCGTGCGGATTGGTTCGCTGAGGGCCCAGCATGACTCGATCCGCCAGGCGCTCGAACGCCTCGAGCAGCAGTTCGAACGCGCCGTGGAGCGCCGCGAGCAGCTGAATCTGAATCTGGAGGAGGGCGAGGCGCCGCTCGAAGAGCAGCGCATGAAGCTCGAAGAACTGCTGGAGCGGCGCATGGGCGTCGAAGAAGAGCTCAAGCTGGCGCGTCTGGCGCTCGAAGACGCCGATCGCGAACTGCGTGATGCTGAGAAGCGCCGGACGCAGGCCGAGCAGCAGGCACAATTGCTGCGTGGCCAACTGGAGCAGCAGCGGATGGACTGGCAGGCCCTTAGCGTCCGACGCAAGACGCTACAGGACCAGTTGCATGAGGATGGTTTCGACCTGCATGGTGTTCTGACGACGCTGCCTGCCGAGGCCGGCGAGGCGGCGTGGGAGGACGAACTCGAGCGTCTGGCTGCACGCATCCAGCGCCTTGGCCCGATCAACCTTGCGGCGATCGACGAATACCAGCAGCAATCGGAGCGCAAACGCTATCTCGATGCGCAGAACGACGACCTGGCCGAAGCACTTGATACGCTGGAAAACGTCATTCGCAAGATCGACAAGGAAACGCGCAATCGCTTCAAGGAAACCTTCGACCAGATCAATTCCGGTTTGCAGGCGCTTTTTCCGAAGGTTTTCGGTGGTGGCAACGCTTATCTGGAACTTACCGGGGAAGATTTACTCGATACCGGGGTGGCGATCATGGCGCGTCCGCCGGGTAAGAAGAACAGCACTATCCATCTGCTGTCAGGCGGTGAGAAGGCACTGACCGCGCTGGCGTTGGTGTTTGCGATCTTTCAACTCAATCCGGCACCGTTCTGCATGCTGGACGAAGTGGATGCGCCGTTGGATGACGCCAACGTTGGGCGCTATGCGCGACTGGTCAAGGAGATGTCAGAGAAGGTGCAGTTCATTTACATCACGCACAACAAGATCGCGATGGAAATGGCCGACCAGCTGATGGGCGTGACCATGCACGAACCGGGATGTTCAAGGCTGGTCGCGGTCGACGTGGAGCAGGCGGTAGCGCTCGTAGAAGCTTGAATGGCGCTGTTTCAAGCGCAGTGGAAGGTGTTGGAAGACCAATAAAAGAGCGGCGTCGGGCGGTGCAAAACTACCGTTCGTCGTGCTAGTTTAGAGCGCAATTTTTACGATGCGCAGATGAGCCTGTTCAGCGGCTGTGAATCTGCGTCTTTATCATCGATTTCAGGGGTTCAAGCATTAATGGATATCGGTCTGCGCGAGTGGCTGATCGTCATCGGCATCATTGTCATCGCCGGCATTCTTTTTGATGGCTGGCGGCGGATGCGCGGTAGCAAGGGCAAGTTGAAGTTCAAGCTGGACCGCAACATCGCGAGCAATCTTCCCGATGAAGATGAGTCGAACGAGCTGTTGGGCCCGCCGCGTGTCGTGAGTCGAAACAACGAGCCCTCACTGGACGAAACCGATCTTCCCTCGATGAGCGCGCGCGAAACCGGTAAGCGTCGTACCGCCGAGCCGCGGCAGGGCGATCTGCATTTCTCGAGCGACGATGCTCCTGTTCCGACGCTGCTGGATCCTGTGGCCGACGAAGAGGCGGAATCGAATGAGCATTTCGATCAGGATCTTCCTCCCGTCGAGGAAGTGCTGGTCATCAATGTGATCTCACGTGATCCGCACGGATTCCGTGGTCCTGCACTGTTGCAGAATATTCTGGAAAGCGGTCTGCGCTTCGGTGAGATGGACATCTTCCATCGTCACGAAAGCATGGCGGGCAACGGCGAAGTGCTGTTTTCCATGGCCAACGCGGTGAAACCTGGCACTTTCGATCTGGATGATATCGACCACTTCACTACCCCTGCGGTGAGCTTCTTTCTGGGTCTGCCAGGCCCGCGCCATCCGAAGCAAGCTTTCGATGTCATGGTTGCCGCTGCTCGGAAGTTGTCACAGGAGCTCAACGGCGAGCTCAAGGACGATCAGCGCAGCGTGCTGACGGCTCAGACCATCGAGCATTATCGCCAGCGCATTGTCGATTATGAGCGTCGGCAGATGACCACCAAGCGTTGATCCAGAAAACCGCTCCCAAGAGCGGTTTTTTGTTTCTGGGACAGTTATCCGTCTGGTCTGCCGAGCCCGTCCGGAGGGTGGGCTTCAGCCCAACGAAGCCTCTTCACTAGCTGGGATGGTGACCGAAGCTATCTCGGCCAACGGTGTCTCTGGTTATCGCTCCGGCGTAGTCTTCGAAGGCAAAACTGACCTACAGATAGCGGTGAAGCCTCTGTCACCTTCCCGCCCGGCGCTCCATACGGCGACGCAAACAGGCTAAAATCCTGCGCAGAACATCCACTTAAGGTCGGCCGGTGCGCTGCTTCTGCGCTCGGTCCAGCCTGCAGCTATGGCCCCAACACCATGACGTCCGCCCAGACCGCCGCAGAACGCATCGCCGAGCTGCGCAGCGAAATCGACGCCCACAATTATCGTTATTACGTGCTCGACGAGCCCAGCGTTCCTGACGCCGAATACGACCGTCTGTTCAATGCGCTCAAAACGCTAGAGGCCGAGCATCCCGAGCTGGTGAGCCCGGATTCACCCACTCAGCGTGTCGGCGGCGCGGCGCTGGCAGCCTTCGGCCAGGTCCGCCATGAAGTGCCGATGCTGAGCCTGGGTAATGCCTTCGAAGAGCAAGACCTGATTGACTTCGACCGTCGCGCTCGCGAAGGCTTGGACCTGCCGGCAGGCGATCTTTTCGGCGACGGCGTCGAGCTGGAGTACAGCTGCGAGCCGAAGCTCGACGGCCTGGCGGTAAGTCTGCTCTACGAAAACGGCCAATTGGTGCGCGGCGCCACGCGTGGTGACGGCAGCACTGGAGAAGACATCAGTACCAACGTCCGTACCGTGCGCAATATTCCGCTCAAGCTTCACGGCGACGGCTGGCCCGAGGTACTAGAAGTACGCGGTGAGATCTACATGCCCAAGGCGGGCTTCGAGGCCCTGAATGCGCGTCAACTGGAGGCGGGCAGCAAGCCGTTCGCCAATCCGAGAAACGCCGCCGCGGGCAGCCTGCGCCAGCTGGATTCGAAGATAACCGCGAGCCGCCCGCTGGAACTCTGCGCCTATGGGGTCGGCCGTAGCGCCGGCGACCTGCCCGGTACCCACATCGGCATACTCGAGGCACTCAAGGGCTGGGGCTTGCCGATCAGTCGCGAGCTCAAACTGGCTAAAGGCGTTAAGGAGTGCCGCGATTACTTTCATGCCATCGGCGAGAAACGCGACGCGCTGCCTTATGAGATTGACGGCGTGGTGTTCAAAGTCAACTCGACTGCGCAACAGCGCGAGCTAGGCTTTCGCGCACGCGAACCGCGTTGGGCGATCGCTCATAAATTCCCGGCGCGCGAAGAAGTGACCGAACTGCTCGACGTGGAATTCCAGGTTGGCCGCACCGGAGCTATCACACCGGTTGCCCGTCTGCAGCCGGTTCAGGTTGCTGGCGTGACGGTGTCCAACGCAACGCTGCACAACATGGACGAGGTCGCTCGGCTCGGGGTCATGATCGGGGATACGGTCATCGTCCGTCGCGCCGGTGACGTGATTCCGCAAATCCTCGGAGTCATTCCGGAGCGCCGGCCCGAGAATGCCCGTGCCGTTCATGTGCCGGAGCAGTGTCCGGTTTGCGGCTCGGCCGTCGAGCGTACCCAGCTGATCAAACGCAGCAAAGGGCGCGAGTCGGTGACGGAAGGTTCGATCTATCGCTGCGTTGGTCGTCTGGCCTGTCAGGCGCAGCTCAAGCAGGCGATCATCCATTTCGTTTCGCGCCGGGCGATGGACATCGATGGCCTGGGTGACAAGATCGTCGAGCAGCTGGTCGATGCCGGGTTGGTACGGTCCCCGGCAGATCTCTATTGCCTGAACTTCGAACAGGTGCTGGCACTTGAAGGCTTCGCCGAAGTGTCGAGTCGCAACCTGCTCAATGCCATCGACGCCAGCCGCAAGCCTTCCCTGGCGCGCTTCGTTTTTGCTCTGGGCATCCCTGATGTTGGCGAGGGCACGGCGAAACTGCTGGCGCGTGCCCTGGGTTCGCTGGACCGCATCAGTCGTGCTCTGCCCGACGTGTTGGTTTACCTGCCGGATATCGGCCTGGAAGTCGCCCACGAAATCCATAGCTTCTTTGACGATGAACATAACCAGTCCGTCATCGAGCAGTTGCGCTCGCGTGGTGTTGAGCTTCAGGAGGAGGGCGATGTGCATCCTGACTTTGCTGCCTGTGCGACGCTGGCAGGCTTGCTCGACAGGCTGAACATCCCGTTTATCGCCGCCACCGGTGCTCAGCGTCTTGCTGATCGTTTCGGCAGCCTGACCGGCATAATCGAAGCCGACTGGCTAGACCTGCGTCAGGTTGAACGTCTCAACGAAAAAGCGGCCCGAGCACTGCGCGACTATTTTGATGATCCGGCGAATGCCGCGCGAGCGCGCGCCATCGAGGACCAGCTGAAAGAATTCGGCATGCATTGGGAGAGTGAGCGCAAGACTGTGGAGGGTTTGCCGCTGGCCGGCCAGACCTGGGTTTTGACGGGCACGCTGGAAAGCATGAGCCGCGACGATGCAAAGGCAAGACTGGAAGCGCTGGGCGCTAAGGTATCAGGCTCAGTCTCGGCCAAGACCAGTGTCGTAGTGGCCGGGCCAGGTGCCGGCTCCAAACTGGCAAAGGCCAACGAACTGGGACTGGAAGTGGATGACGAGGAGGCGTTTCTGAAACGCCTCGCCAGCTTGGACGGTTAACCGTGATAGGGGGCCAGCTGCATAAGGAATGACCGACCAGGCGGCCATCGCAACGATGGCCGCCTGGTTTTCAAGCGGGGAGGCGTTCACTAAGCTCAGAAGCGTGGTGCACGCTGGCTACCTGAACAGACGGACTACCGCTTTGGCTCCGACTTCAGCGGCCGCGGTATTCGCAGCCACTGGTGCAGGTTTCATGGATACGTATCCGCGAAAGCTCTGGCAACAACGGCTTCAGCTCATCCCAGATCCATACGGCAAGGTTTTCGCTGGTTGGATTCTCGAGGCCGGGTAAATCGTTCAGATAGTTATGATCCAGTCGTTCATAGACAGGCTTGAAGATCTGCTTGATCTCGCTGAAGTCCCGGATCCAGCCGGTATGGGGATTCACCTCGCCCTCAAGGTAAATCGCAACCCGGAACGAGTGCCCGTGTAGACGGCCGCACTTATGCCCTTCGGGTACATGGGGCAAGCGGTGGGCTGACTCGAAAGTAAACTCTTTGAATATTTCCACTGGTCGATCCGGTAAGGCGAAAGGCCGCATTCTACCGGTTTGGGTTCGGCTGTCGCCGTTGTGCAGCGAGCTACCAGACGTAACCGCTGCACTGCACATGCAGCGCTTTTGACACTCCCGCGGGCTTGCGGCACAGTGCCCGGCTTTTTATCGGCGTTCGCCGCTTTCGGGGAGTTGAAATGAATGCAGTGGTAGCGGCAGTCGGCATCATGCTGATTCTTAGCCTGTGCAGGGTTCACGTGGTAGTGGCACTGATTGCCGGCGCGCTTGCCGGCGGCGTTCTGGGCGGATTGGGACTGGACGGCAGCCTTGCAGCTTTTAACAAAGGGCTGGGCGGTGGCGCGACGGTAGCGCTTTCCTACGCCTTGCTGGGAGCATTCGCTGTTGCGATCGGCAAGAGTGGATTGGCCCACGCGCTGGCTGATCGTGCTTTGGCCATGGTGGGCCGGCACGAGTCGGACTCCGCGGGGGCTGTGAAGTGGTTGATGATCGGTCTACTGCTGGCGGTCGCCGTGTCGTCGCAGAATATCCTGCCGATCCATATCGCCTTCATCCCTTTGCTGGTTCCGCCGTTGCTCTACGTGCTGAGCAAGTTGCGGATCGACAGGCGCTTGATTGCCTGCGTACTCGCATTCGGCCTGGTCACGCCCTACATGTTCCTGCCGGTGGGCTTCGGTAGCATCTTTCTGCATGAGATTCTGCTGGCAAACGTGGCCAAGAGTGGTGCGGACATCGCCGGAATCAATGTCAGTCAGGCCATGCTGATTCCAGCGGTCGGCATGCTGACCGGCCTGCTGATTGCCATGTTCAGCTATCGCAAGCCGCGCACCTACGACCTCGCCAAGGTCGATCAGTCGAAAGCCATCAGTGTCAGCTACAGCCCGCTGACCTTGTTGGTGGCTGCGTTGGCCGTCGCTGCTGCGTTCGTCGTCCAACTGTGGCTGGACTCGATGATCATCGGCGCGCTGGTTGGTTTCGTGATCTTCTCCGTATCCGGCGTGGTGCGCTGGAAAGAGGCTGATGATCTGTTTACCGAGGGCATGAAGATGATGGCCATGATCGGCTTCATCATGATTGCTGCAGCGGGATTTGCCGAAGTGATGCGCGAAACCGGCGAGGTGAAAACGCTGGTCGATACGTCTGCCGCCTGGATTGGAAATAGCAAGGCCATCGGCGCACTGATGATGCTGCTGGTGGGGTTGCTGGTCACCATCGGCATCGGCTCCTCCTTCTCCACGGTACCGATCATCGCTGCGATCTTCGTACCGCTCGGGTTGGAGCTTGGCTTCAGTCCGCTGGCAATCGTCAGCTTGGTGGGCACGGCGGGTGCGCTGGGTGATGCGGGGTCGCCCGCTTCGGACTCGACGCTCGGGCCGACCGCTGGGTTGAATGCCGACGGCCAGCACAACCATATCTGGGATACCGTGGTTCCGACCTTCCTGCACTACAACCTGCCGCTTCTTGCGTTCGGCTGGATTGCCGCGATGACGCTGTAACTCTCGTCGATACGGTTCGCGCTGGCACGACGTATCGTCGCCAGCGCGTCCGCTGTTTCGCTGGATCGTGGCCCGTCAGCACTCCTGACGCCAATCGCTGACTAACGGATACAACCGCAGCGATAGGAAGTATTCGTGAACACCACTCTTGAGCAGAAAGTCTTTCTCGCTCTATTGCTCATCGTGAGCATCGCCTTCGGCTGGATACTGCTTCCCTTTTACGGGGCCGTGTTCTGGGCCGTTATTCTCGCGATCATCTTTGCGCCACTGCAACGCCGCCTGCTACGTCGCATGGGGCACAGGCGAAACCTGACGGCGATCATCACCTTGACGGTGTGCCTGGTCGTTGCGGTACTGCCGGTGATCCTGATTGCGGGTCTGCTGGTTCAGGAGGGCTCGTCGCTGTATCAACAGATGGAAAGCGGAGAGCTCGACGTCGGCGAATTCGTTGGCGGCGCCAAGGAGATGCTGCCTGAGTCGGCGCAACGACAGTTGCAACGCTTTGGGCTTGGCAATCTCGACCAGATGCGTGAACGGCTTGCCAGTGGCGCCTTGCAGGGCAGCCAGTTCCTGGCTACCAAAGCGTTCAGTTTCGGCCAGGGCACCTTCCAATTTCTGGTCAGCTTTTTCGTGATGACCTATCTGCTGTTTTTCTTCATCCGAGACGGGCGCGAGCTGGTTGCCAAGATTCGTCGCGCGCTGCCACTGACCGATAACCAGAAGCGGCGGCTGTTCAGTAAGTTCACACGCGTGGTCAGGGCCACGGTCAAAGGCAACATTGTCGTGGCGGCTACCCAGGGATTCCTCGGTGGGGTGATCTTCGCTGTCCTGGGAATCCCAGGCTCGTTGCTCTGGGGCGTGATGATGGCGTTTCTGTCCTTGCTGCCCGCGATTGGCGCCGGGCTGATCTGGGCACCTGTGGCGATCTATTTCCTGCTGCAGGGCATGGTTTTACAGAGCGTGATCCTCACGCTCTATGGCATTCTGGTGATTGGCCTGGTGGACAATTTCCTGCGGCCGATTCTGGTGGGTAAGGACACCAAAATGCCTGACTATCTGGTGCTGATTTCGACGTTGGGCGGGCTCGCCCTGTTTGGCTTGAACGGCTTCGTCATCGGGCCGCTGATTGCTGCTTTGTTCATGTCGTCATGGGCCTTGTTTATCACTCCTGACGCCAAACCTTCACCCCGGTAGGCGTCCGGGCGAGCCGGACGCCGCTTCGGGCTAGAGAATACGCCCGCCATCATCACGGGTGATGATGACCGTTGCCGAGCGAGGCCTGCGGCCCGGGCCATCTGGCCAGGCGCTGGTGTACTCGGTTGACGTCGAGCCTTCCCCCGGATGCTGGATATTCACGAACAGCGTACGGAAGTCCGGGGTGGCGGTAATACCGGTTACTTCGGCGCCCAGGGGGCCGACCATGAAGCGCTTGGTTTCGCCGCTCTTCGGGTCTGACACCAACATCTGATTGTTGCCGAAGGGACCGCTGCGCAGCTGGCTTCCGCTCATGTCGGTCTGGATCCAGAGGCGACCTTCATCGTCGAACCAGAGTCCGTCGGGGCTCGCCATGATGTTTTCGTCAGTCAGTGGCCGACCGCGCGGATCACGGCTGTCACTCTGCGGCCCGGCGAGCAGATAGAGGTCCCACTGGAACCGTGTGCCCACCTGATGCTTACCTTCCTCACGCCAGCGGATGATGTGGCCGGTGGGGTTCGGCGCGCGGGGGTTGGCTGCGTCGGCTTCCTGCCTCGAGCTGTTGTTGGTAAGGGTGAAATACACTTCGCCTGTATCGGGATGCACGGCGCCCCATTCAGGGCGATCCATTTTGGTAGCTCCGACGATATCCGCCGCTAGGCGAGTGTTGATCAATACCTCGCCCTGATCGGCAAAACTGACGTTCGCTGCAGCACAGGCCTGCTGGAAGGCAGCGTCTTCGATATCCAGCGCTAACCAGTCGCCGCTGCCGTCCGGGTTGAAGCGTGCAACGTACAGGGTGCCATCGTCGAGCAGCCGGCCGTCGCTGCGCTGCGGGCGGTACTTGTCGCGGCTGATGTACTTGTAGATGTACTCGTTTTGCGAGTCGTCGCCGGAGTAACAAACCAGCGGCCAGCCTGCTTTGGTTGGCGCGAACACAATGCCTTCATGACCAAAGCGACCCAGCGCCGTGTGCTTGACCGGTGTGGCATCGGGGTCGAAGGGATCGATTTCCACGATCCAGCCGAAAGTATTCGGCTCGTTACGATAGTCGGCTCGCGGGTCTGCCGCTGTTGTGGTTGCGTCAAAACGCTCGAATTCGTCGCCGCGAATGGTTTCCCAGCCGTAGCGCCCGGTTGAACGGAGGCCGTAGCGCTCCAGATGGCGGGGCAATTCATCGTCGCGAGTGGCGAAATAGCCCGCCCAGTTTTCCTCACACGTCAGGTAGGTGCCCCAGGGGGTGTAGCCATTCGAGCAGTTGTTCAGCGTTCCGCGGGTGGAGGTGCCGCTCGGGCTGTAGCGGGTCTTCATCAGGTCATGACCACGGGCAGGACCTTCGATGCGCATCGGTGTGGCACCGGTTATGCGGCGATTGCGTGCCGAAGGCAGTACTGACCAGTCTCCCTGCGGGCCACGGCGCACTTCGACAACGGAAACACCGTGCGCATTGATCTCCTTGCGCACCTCATCGGCGTCCACGCGTTTGCCATTAACAACTGTCGGGCCGTTGGGATGCAGCAGAGGTGCATCAATGTACTCATGGTTCAGCACCAGCAGACCGTGATCACTCTTTCGGCCTTTGTAGCGCGCATCCATCGGAAAGAAATGCATGCCGTCGTGGTGCATGCCAGTCTGCTGGGCCTGATCTTCCGCACTGTTGCTAGCGTCTTCGAGGAATGCTGGATAGCTTCCACAGATCGGCGTGCCCCAAGGGATAAAGGCTTTCGCGGAGAAGCCAGCGGGAACCGTAATGGCATCGGCTCGGGTCACTGCAACCGCCCCGAAGGGGAGACGGTTACGCCGTTGAAAGGGCGACCCGCTGCCGACCCCAGCCGGCTCGGCTGCAGTGGCCATCGAAGGCAGCCCGCCGAGAAAGGCCAGCGCGCCGAACGCCGCGCCGCCGGCCACAACCTTGCGGCGCCCCGCATCGATGACATCCTGGATGTGAGGGTTGGCTGAGCGGTTGCTAGGCAACTCATCGCCATTGCCGAACAGTATGTTTTGATTATCGTCAGTCACGACGCAGCTCCATTGGTAATCGACGGGACTGTGACGTTATGTTCGGCTTACGACAGCTTAATGACACTCGCACCACGGTCGACGAGCGGTTCGCTCGTTCTGTTCGTCAGGGCTGTCTGCGTTACCATCGTCGCCCTTGTTCACAATGGCCTTGTTATGGAATCCAGCGCTCCGCTTGCCCTGTATCAGCAGGCTATCGCACGTCAGGGTTACGTCAGTGACGACGCCCAGCTGCGCGCGGTCGAGCGGCTGCAGCGCTGCCATGAGGCGCTGCATGGCGATGCGACTGGCGAATCGCTTCGCGGCGTTTACCTGTGGGGCCCAGTCGGGCGCGGCAAGACCTGGTTGATGGACATGTTCCATCGCAGCCTAGAGGTGCCAGCAAGACGGCAGCATTTCCACCATTTCATGCGCTGGGTACACATTCGTCTGTTCCAGCTCAACGGCACGCCTGACCCCTTGCAGGCATTGGCAAAAGAGCTGAGCGAAGAGGTGCGGGTGCTGTGTTTTGACGAGCTGTTCGTTGCCGACATCGGTGATGCGATCATTCTGGGGCGCTTGTTCCAGGTGATGTTCGAGCAGGGCGTGGTGATCGTCGCGACCTCTAACCAGCCACCTGATCAGCTCTATGCTGACGGATTCAACCGTGAGCGCTTTCTGCCCGCCATTGATGCAATCGAGCGGCACATGCAAGTCGTCAATGTCGACGGTGGGGCTGATCATCGTCTGCGTCCAGGCGTAGCCGAACAACGCTACTGGGTCAGCGAACCACACCAAGACGGGGCGCTGCGTTCGGTGTTCGACACTCTGAGCAGAGGGCAAGCCGCTGATACCCAGCCGGTCCACGTCGGGCGTCGATCATTGCAGGTCATATGCAGCAGCGACTCCGTGCTGTGGTGTGGCTTTGCCGCGCTGTGCGAGCAGCCGTTCTCAGCGCTGGATTTCATCGAGCTGTGTGATCGCTATTCGGCGATCCTGATTGGTGCGGTGCCGAAGCTGGGCAGCCAGCAGCGTGAGGGGCGCATCGCGCGCGGCACTGAAGACGGCGCAGCGCAGGTGGAGGCGGGCGACCGCGAGCTACCGAAACTGGCTGCAAACGATGACAGCGTCAGACGCTTCATTGCGCTGGTAGACGAATGCTACGACCGAGGCGTGCCGCTCTATCTGGAGGCTTGGGTTGCCATGGATGAACTCTATACCGAGGGCTATCTGTCCTTTGCTTTTCGCCGAACGCTGAGCCGGTTGCGGGAAATGCAGCTGCAGCGTTTCGGTAACACCGACTAGCTCTTCAGTCGCGGTAGAACACCTGCACCAGGTGATAGCCGAACTGGCTTTTGACAGGGCCGTGCACCTCGCGCAGCGGCTTCTTGAAGATCACCTGGTCGATGCTGCGCACCATCTGCCCCGGACGGACCTCTCCCAGGTCGCCACCTTTCTTGCCGGAGGGGCAGGTCGAGTATTTCTTTGCCAAAACGTCGAAGGCTTCGCCGTTGGCGATGCGCTTTTTCAGCTGCGCGGCTTCGGCTTCAGTCTTGACCAGGATGTGGCGGGCCATGGCTTTGGGCATTGCGGATCTCCTCGGATGCGGCGGCGATTGTAGTCAGACAGCCCGGCAAACCGAAGCGGGAAAGCAGCGATTTTGACCGTTCGGCTGCAACTAAAACCGACGAACGGTAGTTATGGTTGTTCGTATGTTAGCGCTACCATCCGGTCCACAAACATAATGTGGCACAACGATGCCGCCGGAGACCGACAGTGGATTACCAAACCCACAGCGAATTTCCCGCTAACCGCCGCGCACTGGTGGTCATGGGCGTGAGTGGTTCGGGCAAGACCGAAACCAGCCATGCCGCCGCCGATGCGCTGGGCTTCCGACATATCGAAGCCGATCATTTCCACCCCGAAGAAAACGTTGCGCGCATGCGTGCCGGCACACCGTTGTCGGATGCTGACCGGGTCGAGTGGCTGCAGAGGCTTGTCATCGAAATGCAGCGCGCCATCGATGATGACGTCGGTTTCGTGCTTGCCTGTTCGGCTCTGAAGCGCCGCTACCGTGACCTCCTGCGCGACGCGGTGCCGGGTTTGTGCTTTGCGCACTTGTCCATTGATTACGACACGGCGGTCCAGCGAGTCGGCGGGCGCGCCGGACATTTCATGCCTATTTCACTGGTGGACAGTCAATTCGCCACGCTTGAGTCCCCGGCTGGCGAGCCCCATGTGCTTGTGGTCGATGCCAGCCAGCCCCGCGAGCAAGTGCTGGACGAAATCACGGCCTGGATGAATCAGGACGGCGGCTTGGCGATCAATGCCAAAGAGGATCTTTCCGCGGCTCCGCTTGATAGCGCTAACAAGCGCGGCGGCCAGCGCGGCGGCCATGCTGCGAGCGCGCCCAATGTCGACGACGTCGAGCCGACGGGCGCCGAACTGACCACCCGGCCGATCTATGGCGGTAAGTTCGCCCAAGGCTTCGACCGGATTACCGATTGGCTGATGGCGGCTCTGCTGGCCTTCATGGTGATTGTGGTGTTCAGCAGCGTGGTCCTGCGCTATGCCTTCGGCACGGGCTGGACGGGTGCTGAAGAGCTTTCGAGGCTGGCCTTTGTCTGGCTGGTATTCGTCGGCGTGGCCTCGAGCATGCGCCGTGGCGAGCTGATGGCTTTCAGCATGATCCGCGACCGATTCCCGCATCTGTTCCGCCGGGTGGTGGATTCGATCAGTTGGATCATGGTCGCGGTAGCCAGCGCACTGGCTGCGCTGGGCGGATGGAATCAGATGCAGTTCGGCTGGACCATCAATAGCCCGGTTGTGGGTTATCCGCTGGCCGTGGCGATGGTTCCGGTCGCCGCCAGCATGGTCGCGCTTGCGGTCCTGGCGTTGATCCAGCTGGTCAATGTCTGGCGTCGACAGCCGCCGTTACCCATCGCCGAAGCCAACGTTACGGCCGATTGATTCCTGATAACAAAAAGGGCATACGCCCACCCGAGGTCCGTACATGACTGTCGTCGTCTTCCTTTCGTCATTGTTTGGCTTCATGGCCTTCGGCATGCCGATTGCCTTCGCGCTGATTCTCACCGGCGCGGTGCTGATGTGGTACCTGGATTTCTGGGATGTACAGCTGCTGGCGCAGAACCTTCAGGCTGGTGCTGACAGCTTTCCGTTGTTGGCCGTGCCTTTCTTCATTCTCGCCGGCGAACTGATGAATGCCGGCGGCATCTCGCGCCGGATCATCAACATGGCGCAGGCCTACTTTGGCCATAAGCGCGGCGGTCTCGGCTACGTGGCAATTGCGGCTTCGGTCCTGTTGGCGAGTATGTCCGGCTCGGCGCTGGCTGACACTGCAGCGCTGGCAACCTTGCTGCTGCCAATGATGCGCGAGCGCGGCTATCCGCTGAGTTCTTCCTCGGGTCTGGTGGCGGCGGGCGGCATCATCGCGCCGATCATCCCGCCGTCGATGCCGTTCGTGATCTACGGCGTTGTCACCAACACCTCGATCAGCCAGCTGTTTCTTGCCGGTATGGTTCCCGGCCTGATCATGGGCGCCGGGCTGGTCGTGGCCTGGACGCTGATCGCTCGCAAGATCGAAGAGCCGCCACAAGCGAAGGCCAGCGGAGCCGAACGTCGCAAGGCCCTTGTCGATGGTGCGGCTGCTTTGATGCTGCCGGTGATCATCGTGGGTGGCTTGCGCTTTGGCCTGTTCACGCCGACCGAGGCGGCAGTGGTAGCGGCAGTCTACGCGTTGCTGGTATCGACCCTGCTGTACCGAGAGCTGAGCTGGAGCGGTGTGGTCGAGGTGTTGACCCGTGCCAGTCGGACCACTGCTTCGGTGATGTTCCTTTGCGCCGCGGCGATCGTCTCCGCCTACATGATCACGCTGGCCCAGCTGCCAGACGAAATCGCTTCGATGCTCGGCCCGCTGGCTGAAGACCCGAAGCTGCTGATGGTTGCCATCATGGTGCTGATGATCGCCATCGGCATGGTGCTCGACTTGACTCCGACCATTCTGATCCTTGGGCCGGTACTGGCGCCGATTGCGGTGAAGGCCGGCATCAATCCGGTGTACTTCGGCGTGATGTTCGTGCTGATCGGCTCGATCGGGCTGATCACGCCGCCCGTCGGTACCGTACTCAACGTCGTCGGCGGAATAGGGCGGCTGCGCATGGAAACGCTGGTGCGTGGTGTTATCCCGTTCTTCCTCATCTATCTGGCCATCGTCGTCCTGTTGATTGCAGTGCCGTCGATCATCACCGTGCCGTTGGAATGGCTACGGTGACCGAGGCATGAGCTTCAACCCTCCATCCACAACAACAAAAGGTAAGTGAACATGAAACGATTTCTCATCGCGGCCCTGGCCGCCACTACGCTTAGCAGCGCCATCACTGCAGTGACCGCTCAGGCAGCCGATGATATCCGGCCACGGATGATTCGCTTCGGTTACGGACTCAACGAAGACAGCAACCAGGGCCGTGCCGCGAAGCTGCTTGCCGAGGAGATCGCCAAGGCGTCCGATGGCAAACTCAAGGTTCGTACGTTCGGCTCTGCCAGTCTGGGCTCCGATGATCAGATGCAGAACGCACTGATGGGCGGCGCTCAGGAAATGATGGTCGGCTCGACGGCGACCCTCGTCGGTGTGGCTGAGGAAATGGCGGTGTGGGACACGCCGTTCCTTTTCGAGAGCGAAAAACAGGCCGACTACGTGCTGGATGGCCCGGTCGGTCAAAAGGTCATGGATGCGCTTGAAGAGAAAGGGCTCGTGGGCCTGGCCTACTGGGAGAACGGCTTCCGTAACCTGACCAACAACGTGCGTCCGGTCGAGAAGATGGAAGACTTCGACGGCATCAAACTGCGCGTTATGCCGAACCCAGTGTTTATCGACACCTTCAAGCAGATGGGCGCAAACGCCGTCCCACTGCCGTTCTCCGAGCTGTTCACGGCACTGGAAACCAAGGCCGTCGACGGTCAGGAAAACCCCTATAACACCATCCTCTCGTCCAAGTTCTACGAGGTGCAGAAGTACCTGAGCGTGACCAATCACGTGTACAGCCCCTGGATCGTGACGGCATCCAAGCGCTGGTGGGATGGCCTGTCGAAAACCGAGCAGGACATCATCATGGAGGCGGCAAAGACCGCTCGTGATTCGGAGCGTGAAGACACTCGCGCCGAAGCCCGCGAAGCCTTGGCCAAGATCAAAGAGCAAGGCATGGAAGTGAACAAGGTCAGCCCAGAGGAAATCCAGCGCATGCGCGAGAAGGCCAAGCCGGCGATCCAGACCGTGATCGATACCGTTGGCGAGCCGCTGTTCAACGAAGTACAGGCAGCGATCGAAAAAGCGCCGAAGTAACCAGTTGCACCCCATCCAGGCCGTGTGAATGCTGGCGTCTGTCAGTGCTCACCTGGCCTGCTTCGGGGCGCCTTCCCGTATAGAATCTCCGCCTCCTCGTAGCTGGATTTCACCATGAGTTCTCGCCGTCGCCGCTCGCTGGAGCGGGCCACCTTGTCCGACGTGGCTCGCAGTGCCGGTTGTTCGCTGATGTCCGCCTCGCGTGCGCTGTCGCAACCCGAACGGGTGTCGGACGCCCTGCGCGAGCGAGTGATGGCAGCGGTAAAGGCCTTGGGCTACGTCCCGCATACAGCGGCGCGCAACCTGGCAAGCGCACGCTCGAATCTTGTCGCAGTGATCATTCCGTCACTGTCGAACGCCGTATTCGTCGACACCGTCGAAGCCATTCAGCGCGTGCTAATGCCGGCAGGTTACGAGCTGATGATCGGCGTCAGTCATTACCATCCCGAAGAAGACGAGCGCCTGTTGCGTGCCTACCTTGCCCATCAGCCGGCAGGGTTGCTGGTCACCGGCTTCGAGCGCAGCGATGCCGCACGCGAAGTGCTCGGCAGCTACACCAGCCCGATCGTGACCTTGATGGAACTGAGCGACGGTGAGGAAGAATACTGCGTCGGTTTCTCCCAATTGGAAGCCGGTGCGGCCATGACCCGCAAGTTGCTCGACCGCGGCTATCGCAACATTGCGTTCGCAGCCGCGCAACTCGACCCCCGAACCCTGCAACGTGCCGAGGGTTATCGGCAGGTCATGCGCGGGGCCTCGCTTTACGATGCCGCACTTGAGGTGCTCACGCCGCAGGTGTCATCCATCGGGCTTGGTGCCGAGTTGCTTGATCGGTTACTGGCGCAGCATCCCGAGATCGATGCGATCTTCTTCAATAATGACGATCTGGCGTTGGGCGCGCTCTTTCGCGCTCGCCAGCTGAGTTTGGCCGTGCCGGAGCGGCTGGCGATTGCCGGTTTCAACGATCTGCCGGCCGCCGCCTGGATGCATCCGGCGCTGACCACGGTACGCACCATCCGCGGCGAGATCGGCAAGCTGGCCGGGCAAATGCTGCTGAGCCTGATGCGCGGCGAGTCGCCACCGCAACGGCGTATTGATGTGGGTTTTGAAGTGGTGATGCGCGAAAGCGCATGAGGAAAACCGGCACGCCTTGCACGTGCCGGTCAATTTAGCGTCTACGCTGGCAAATCAGTCGGCCTGCTGCGCCGCAGTGACCTGCTGAGCGATCTCGATCATCTGTTCGCGCATCCAGCGGTTGGCCGGGTCCTGATCGGTGCTCTCGTGCCAGTAAATGTGTGTCTCCAACGGTGGGATGTCCACTGGCAAGGGCACCTGGTACAGATCATGACGCCGGGCGAAACGCTCCGGAACCGTCACCGCCATGTCGGTCTGTTGAATCACTTGGGTGGCCATCATGTAATGCTGGGAGCGCAAAGCGATTTTGCGCTGTTGCCCCATCTTGCCGAGCGCCAGGTCGACCATGCCCAGCCCGCTGCGCCGGCTGGAAATATGAATGTGTGACAGCGACAGATATTCCTCGACGCTGAGCTTGTCCTTCGCCAGCGGGTGCCCGCGGCGCATGGCACAGACATAGCGGTCTTCCAGCAGCTTGACGTGGCGCACCTGGGGATCGGTGTTGAGAGGGGCGTCCATGGCGAAGTCCAGACGGCCGGCCGCCAACTCTTTGGTGGTTTCGCGGCGCTTGGCGAGCATGCTTTCGATCTTCACGTTTGGCGCCAGCCGACGCAGTCTTTGGAACAGCGGCGGCAGCACTACGGCCTCGGTAAGGTCGGTCATGCTGATGCGAAAGGTCTTGTTCGCCTGCAGCGGATTGAAGGTGCGGCTTTCCTGCACCGAGACTCGCAGCAACTGCAGTGCGTTGCGCACCGGTCCGATGATGTTCTGCGCCATCGGAGTCGGCACCATGCCCTGTGCGGTTCGCACGAACAGCGGATCGTTGAAGGTTTCCCGCAGGCGTGCCAGGGCGTTGGAAACGGCTGGCTGGGTAATGCCGACGATCTGCCCGGCGCGGGTCAGGTTGGCCTCGGTGTAGATGGCGTCGAAGACAATGAATAGATTCAGATCGACCTTGTTCAGGTTCATTGTTGTGCTCTCTGGCGTGTATCGGAATTCGCCGATCATATATCGGTGATGAATGTTTATACACGAGGAAAATAGCTTAGATAAATCAACAAGCCTCCTCTAGCATTCAAAATTACAAAACATTACCTGCCAGAAGGTTATCGCCCATGGATTTCGCCTACTCCCCGAAGGTTCAAGAGCTGAGAGAGCGCGTGCAAGCGTTCATGGATGCTCACGTCTATCCCGCCGAAAAGGTCTTCTATCAGCAGGTCGCAGAGGGTGATCGCTGGCAGCCGACCGCCATCGTCGAGGAGCTCAAGGCCAAGGCAAAAGCCGAAGGGCTGTGGAACCTGTTTCTGCCAGATTCCGAGCTGGGCGCCGGCCTGACCAACACCGAATACGCGCCGCTGGCTGAAATCATGGGCAGCTCGGGCCTTGGCCCAGAAGCATTCAACTGCTCAGCGCCGGACACCGGCAACATGGAAGTGCTGGTTCGCTACGGCAGCGAAGCGCACAAAAAGCAGTGGCTGGAGCCATTGCTGCGCGGCGAGATCCGTTCCGCCTTCGGCATGACCGAACCAGGCGTGGCTTCGTCCGACGCGACCAATATGGAAGCCCGTGCGGTCCGCGAGGGTGACGAGTGGGTGATCAATGGCCGCAAGTGGTGGACATCTGGTGCCTGCGACCCTCGCTGCAAAGTGATGATCTTCATGGGCCTCACCAACCCCGACGCCCCTCGCCACCAACAGCATTCGATGATCCTCGTACCGATGGATGCGCCGGGTCTGAAAGTGCTGCGTCCGCTCCCGGTGTTTGGCTATGACGACGCGCCCCACGGGCACGCCGAAGTCCTGCTGGAAAACGTTCGTGTGCCGTACGAGAACGTGCTGCTGGGCGAGGGCCGCGGTTTCGAGATCGCTCAGGGCCGCCTTGGTCCAGGCCGTATTCACCATTGCATGCGCTCCGTCGGTTGTGCCGAGCGTGCATTGAAACTGATGTGCGAGCGCTCCGTGAACCGGACCGCGTTCGGCAAACCACTGGCACGGCTGGGCGCCAACCTCGATCACATCGCCGAGTGCCGGATCGAGATCAACATGGCGCGCTTGCTGACGCTCAATGCCGCATACATGATGGACACTGTCGGCAACAAGATCGCCGCGAGCGAAATAGCGCAGATCAAGGTCGTGGCGCCAAACGTCGCGCTCAAGGTGATCGACCGCGCCATTCAGATTCACGGCGGTGCCGGAGTGTCCGAGGACTTCCCGCTGGCACATTGGTGGGCCATGCAACGCACCCTGCGCCTGGCTGACGGCCCGGACGAAGTCCACCGTGCATCGATCGCCAAGCATGAGCTGGGCAAGTATTTCCCGCGGGAAATGCTCCGCAGCCGCTAAGCGGTCGGTCGCACCAAGCAAAAGATAGGAGCAAAGCCACGCGAGTGGCTTTGCTTTTTTATGGACCCTCACTTTTGGTGATAACGAGGCAGCACTAGCAGCGGCATGCTGCTGTTATAAACAGCCCCGGTAGGAGCGAGCTTGCCAGCGAACAAGACCTGGGATTATCCCCCCGTACTGCCTCCACTTCAGCCGCTCTCAAGGCGCCACAGTGCTCAGGCCCGGGGGAGTTTGCTGTCTATAGGTGTCGGTGATCAGGCGCCGATAACGCCGGTAGGTCTGTTCATAAGCCTCGACAGCATTGGCGGACGGCACGACAGCAGTCGCCTCATCAACACTGACGCAACGCTCGCATAGCGCTGTGAGGCTGGCTTGCGGATCGATCTGTCTCGCATGGCACCAGGCGGCCTGGATCGCACCACCCAATGCGGCGGCTTCGCTGTGGGTGGTACAGACCACCGGAGTCGCCATCATGTCGGCAACCATCTGCCGCCACAGCGTACTCTTCGCGCCGCCGCCGATAAGCTGGATGCGTTCGCTGCGAATCCCGCTGTCGCGTAGCAGATCCAACCCATAGCGCAGGCCGAACGTCACGCCTTCGATCACCGCTCGACAGAGATTGCTGCGGGTGAAGTTATCCGCTGTCAGGCCATGCAGGGTGGCTGTGGCCTGGGGAAGGGCGGGGACACGTTCGCCGTTGAGAAACGGCAGCATGGTCACGCCTTCGGCGCCTATTGGAGCTTCAGCGGCCAGCGCGTTGAACTGCTCAAGATCAAGCTGCAACAAATCCCGAATGGCCCCGTTTGCGTTGGTCAGGTTCATCGTGCAGATCAACGGCAACCAGCCGCCGCTGGATGAACAGAAGGTCGCGACTGACGGCTGTGGGCTGATACGCGGCTGGTCGGTAAAGGCGTACAACGTGCCCGAAGTGCCGAGGCTCATGGTGATAGCGCCTGAACTGATATTCCCCGTGCCGATCGCACCCATCATGTTGTCGCCACCACCGCTCGACACGATGGCTTGTGGGTTCAAGCCCAGGCGTTTTGCCAGTTCTGCACGCAGTAGGCCGATTGGCCTGTCTGACTCGATCAACTCTGGCAGCGCCGCTTCGATGCGGCCGCCCGGATCGATATGCCGCAAGATCTTGAAGTCCCATTTCCGGGTACGTACGTTGAAATAGCCGGTACCTGAGGCGTCGCCGTACTCGCTACTGCACCGTCCGGTGAGCCAGTAATTGAGAAAATCGTGGGGCAACAGCACGTGCGCGATCCGTTCGAACAGCGCTGGATGCTGTTCTTTCATCCAGAGCAGCTTGGAGACGGTATAGCCCGGCGCTATGACCACGCCGAGGCGCTCAAGCGAACCCTGTTCGCCGCCCAGCCAGTCGAGCAGGCGTTGATTTTCGTTCGCTGATTCGGTATCGCACCAGAGTTTGGCGGGGCGTAGCACCTTGCCGTCGGCATCAAGCGTGACCAAGCCATGTTGTTGTCCCGAGACCCCAATACCAAGTATTCGACTACCGTCCACGCCAGCTTCAGCCAGAGCGGCTGCGGTGGCCTTCTCGAACGCTGAAATCCATTGCTCGGTATCCTGTTCGCGACGCCCATTCGGCCCGCTGATCAGCTCGTGGCTCGCAGAGCCTTGGCCTAGGACGCGTCCGCTGGTGGCATCGAGCAGCAATGCTTTGGTGCCCTGGGTTCCGCAGTCGATACCGAGATACATGGAGTCGACCTCAGCGCGTTAGCAACAGATCGAGCGTTCCGCTGACACCCAGCGTCCTCAGCCTCAGAAGGTTGCGCTCGAACGCATCGTGAAACGCCGGAGAGCGGGGGATCTGGGCGCCAAAGATTTCTTCACGACTCAGCAACCGCTCGGCGACCCCTTCATCCTCCTCGACCAACGTTTGGCAGAACTCGGCGCGTGGATCGGGAATGCTGTACCGGGTGCCGTTCTCGTCGACGCCTTTGAGGTACATCGCCCAGGCAGCGACGACCAGTGCCGCGCGGTCCAATTCTGCATTGTCAGCGATCAGCCGGTTGATGGTCGGCACGGTAAACTTGGGAAACTTTGATGAACCGTCCGAGCAGACCCGCTCAAGCTGATCGGCGATCGCGCAGTTCGAGAACCGTTCGATCAGGGTCTGCT